>OGCG01001411.1_pt1 | contig 11825 bp, 6 predicted proteins | sample 1570061 | NCBI WGS metagenome assembly OGCG01 (sample SAMN06268698, study PRJEB24515) | hot springs metagenome | isolation source: Joseph's Coat, Yellowstone National Park, Washington, USA | place: USA:Joseph's Coat, Yellowstone National Park, Washington, USA
TAAAGCGAGTTCAACGGCATGAACTGGATGCCCGTTTCCCCGTATATCCTCTCCTTTCCCAGCTTTCCCATCACTTCCTGCATCAAGCCCCGGTCGGAGTACTCTCTGTAAGAGTGGGGATTGAAAAGCAACTCATCGTTATCGTCTAGTAGGGCGAAATCTACTCCCCAAGAGTCGATCCCCACCGAGCGCGCCTCGCTGTGCGCTAACACCGAGGAGATCCGTTCCCAAAGGTGAAGTACGTCCCAGTAGCGGTGGCCCCTCACCGTTACGGGAGAATTAGGGAACCTGTTCACTTCCAGCCGCAACACGCCTTCTTCGGGGTCGAAGGAAGCCTCGGCGTACTTTCCGCCGCTGGCTCCCAGATCAACCGCGAGTAGCTTGACGACCTCCGGCACTCAAAAGACCAATTAATGGGACACCCCTCATTTAAATTCGACGCTCCGATTCGAAGACAAAACGCCACTCGTTTCCAATTGCCGAGCCATCGCCCTTCTCCCTCACTCCCTTTTTCATCTTTTTTCGCTCTTGGATGGCCGCTTTCTACGAGTTGGCCTCCCTCCCGCCGCTGATCGCTCTCTTCCGCGCGCTGAAAAGGAAACCCCGCGCTGGGGATTTCGTTCCCTTAAGTCGCAGTCAGCACGGCGCAACCCGGGTCTTTCATTTGAAAATCGTCAACAAAACGGGTTAAGCGCATTCCAGCGTTTTTGTTGAAAAACATCTTGGAGAAAACTGGCGTATGACCTAGCCCCGGTGGTGGTCGAAGCTTGTGGCGCCAAGGGATTGACGCTGTCCATCCACTATGTGATCGCGATGGCTTCGAAGGCGGCTTCCAATATAGATGAAAGACGATCGAAGTGAGATAATATAGCGTTGAACCCAGAAAAGGACCCTGGCTTTGATCAGGCTTACTGAAAATGACCCCTTAGAGGTCCAGGTCCAGTTAACCCTGGATGACGCGTTAGAAGTGCGGATGGCAATACTCATGATACGCGTAATAAAAAACCGACCTCTATCTCGCCCTACGGCGAGGGTTGTCCGTTTCTTCGTCATCCGGAGGTAGCCTGCTGTCTTCTCACGATCAAGAAAAGCTGTTCAAGACGTTTAGCAAAGAGCCACACTTCATGCTCACGGAAATACCCGACGGGAGCCTGGTAGAGCGCGCAGGCACAGATTTCTTGAAGGAGGCAAGCGGTAAATGCCCTGCCGTACCAGCTGACGCTGACCAATTAACGGCCTAGCCCGGGCAGCCTACCAACAAGCTGACGGGCAAGGACGTGACCGTTGCGCGACCGGTTCAGGGAGATCCTTTACCGGTATTCTCGGTTCCGTTGAAGTGGCCGTTGCCTATTTGGGCATGAGCTCCGTTTTTGAGAATCAAAATATCGGACCTCTGTGGGCGCTAGAAATTAGCAGGCGTGGACGCGGTTGCGAACTAGGTGCCGCATCTGCCCCGGTCATGGGTTAAGGGGACGAAAGGGTGCCCGTGGCCATCAACGGGCTGAAATACGACCAAGGAAAAGGGAACGAACTGCGCCCCGCGCGCTGCTCGGGGGTTTCCATCGACGGCTTACTGATGAGCATTGAAAAGGAACCGAAGATGGAGCCGTTATCCCCAATATTCGAACCCATTTCGCTAGATTTTGCTAAAACCCGGATACAATCAATTTACCGTACGAAAGTAAAGCGTCCCACTAAAGGGAGATTCACAAATGACATCGATTCTACTTCGCATCCAGCGTTATCCCCCGCGCGTCGAGCCTGCCTCGAATCCGCTTATGATTTGGCCCCACTTGGCCATCACCGCCCTTTTCAATTCCTCGCTCATTTTGCTGGTCGGCGGGAAGTCCTTGCCCTTCCTCGTCGCGTCGATGATGACGCATGATGACGTCAACTCCCCCCTTTCCCTTGAGGAGGAGTCGACCACGGGGTCCAGCTCGCTCGTGGGTAACCCATTCACGACCTGGGCGTCCCTGGCTAAGTCGCAACGCGTCGTCACCGCGAACAGCACCTGATATATATCGGAGGGATCTACGTCCTCGTCCACGACCACAACGGCCCTCTTCATCATACCCCCAACGCCTAGGGAGGCCGCGGCGGCCCTCATCGCCTGGCCCGGCCTGGGATTCCTGAGCGAAACGACCAGCACCGTTGGAGTAGCACAGGGTTGATAGATCGAATAGACGCCCGCTACGTCTAACCCGAGGTTTTCCAGCGCGTCCCAATACATGGCGCTGATGGCCAGCTGTGAACCGAGCGAGTAAGAATTCGAAGACCCCTTTAAGTAGCGATTATCTTCAGGAAGGGGAGGGTTTCCCTGAATTATTGGCTCGTCCCTGAAGATTACCTTTTTTACCCTTATGATGGGGCTCGGTCCCTTTCTTGTGTAGTACCCCGCACACTCGCCGAAGGGCCCTTCGTACTCCGAGACCCCGGGTGGGATCTCGCCAATCACCGCTACTTCGGAGAACTTGGGTATGGGTAGGCCGTCCTCGTCAACGATCACCTCGTAAGGGGAGCCGCGCAAGCCACCGGCGAAGTCGATTTCTGAGATACCATAGGGGACGGGCGCGGCCGCGGCGTAGAACAACAGCGGGTCTTGCGCTCCAAGTACCACCACGGGGGCGGCCTTTCCGCGACCCCAATACTTCATGATTATGTCGAGGCCGTGGTGACCGGGGCTGATCATCAGCCCCAGCGTCTTCCGGTCGTGGACCATGCACCTGTACACGCCAACGTTTACCCAGCCGGTGTCGGGGTCCTTTAGGATCACCGCCCCGCCGGCCAAGTATCTGGCGGCGTCCCTTTCGTGCCACACCGGTATCGGGAGCTTCATCAAATCGACGTCTTCCCCTGACATCTCGTTCTCCAGCAAAGGCCCGTCGGAAACTTCCCTGGGTGGAATCGGCTTCGCCCTCAACTTTTCCCGCCATTCCCTGACCAGCTGCACGCGCGGGGCATCCGTCGGGAGGTCTAGCGCCAACGCCTGAAGCGCTTCTGACACGTAAAGGTCGGTCGCCACCCTGTAACCCTCTGCGTAATCCTTCACGTCGTCGAAGAGGAGGGCGCGCGGCGCGTCGGAATTGGCGACCAGGGCCGATATGGCCCCTATCTCCAAGCGCCAATCTGCGCCCCTGATGGTCTGCAGCATGCCCTTCTCCTCAAGGGTTTTGAGATAATCCCTCAGGTCCTCGAAGTACCTCATAGCTCAATAGGACCGTTCATATAAAAGATTCGTGGAAACATCCCTGGGCGAACCCCTGGAGGACCACGGAGCGATCACCTTTCCGAGAGCGTTGCGTCGCTCGGGGGTCCATGGCCAGCTCGGCCTCGAGTTTCACCCTCGAGGACAACGAGAAGGCCACCATGTCATAGTAATCGGAGAGATCGACCGCGTTCCAGCCTTCGTTGAGCTGAACTTCCTCATCCGTCTGAGCCCCCGGGAGGAACGTGAACTCGCGGACGACCAGCTTAACCGGTTCTGAGGCGCGAACCTTCAACCTTTTCCTCCAAAAGCCCTTGACCGGGATGCCTCCAAACCAGCCTTTGACGCCGCTCTTTCCGGGTTCGTATTCGCCATCCCAGAGCCACATCCTCACCGGGGTCCAGGGCTTCGAGAAGAACTCCTTGACTGGGAGCTCGAAGACCCCGCCCGCCCCGGCCCGATAGGTGTACACGCCGGTGTGGTTAGCGTAGGATGCCCCGATGTAGACGCTTTGGCCGTCTGTGGCGATGCCCGAGACCGAACCAGCCGTAGCTACTATTTGGGGAACGGCGCCATCAACTCTGAGCAAAAAGGCCTCATCCGTTCTGCTGAGGACCTCGCTTAGGTGATCCCAGGGCACCAACGCTAAAAAGGGAATGCCGTTGATGTATACCTTCTGCCCCCTCAGGCCGCCGACGTGATATGGCATCCCGTCTTCAGGGCTGAAGGCCTCGAAGAAGGGATAGGCAACGAAGTCTTCCGAGCTCAACTGGGATTCGCTTGAAGGCTTGCCCAGCTTGCCGGTCTCTATGTTGCGTATTTTAGAGGCCGATATCTGTACGACGAATCCCCTGAAGAAGGCCAGCAGCCTGTTCTGCAGTTGGACGATCTGACCTCCCTGTCTCGGTAGCGATACCGTTGCGCCCGCGTCGAAGGCGGAAGCGAACTCCGTTATCCTGGCGTCGGCCCCCGTCAGCATATCGTAAACGATGATGGCCGAGTTTGAGTTCAAGGCGGGGTTGAACTCAGTCACGAAGAGCTTGTCGTCTTTCAACTCCATTTTGTAAGCCGTATGACCCTTTACGAGGTACTCAGCTGACCCGCTGCTCAGGTCCAGCCTCCAGAGCCCCAACTCGGAAAAGCCATCGGCCCGCGTGAAGAATATGGAGTTCGTGTGCTCGTCGTAAACTAAGTCTGTCACTTCGCCGTACCATTCGGAAGTCCCCAGGCCCGGGTCCCACTTCCTTAACCAAAGCAACTCCACCCTTCCGTTCTCATCAAGAGAGTGTATGTGGCTGTATTTTTCTCTCATGTCCTGCCTTCTATCAGGTGTCAGCCCAGCTGGTGCCTTTATCCAACCACCGAAAAAGAGGAGATCCCTTGAGGTGGTCATGGCGCCGTGAGTGTCGCCGCCGGCCTTGGGCGGCCTGCCGATCTTCTCATATGAATACGTCAGCTCGCCGTCGACGAACACGGTCCCAGCTTGACCCTCGTGTATCACCAGGGCCTTGGACCTTGGTTGAAAACCGATGTAAAAAGACCTGAACTGGTGGTGACCCATGCCGACCTCTGCGTAAGGCGTATAGCCTTCCGGGACCAAAGTCCTCTTGGGAATTCCCTCGCTTGAGCTCAAATTTGGAAACCCTAGCCTTCTTTTTATCGCGTTTAAAGCCATCGCTGATGGCCGGTTCGGCTATGTCTAGCTTGGCAGCGAACGCCCAATCCCCATAGCTAGATCTTTTCCGCCGCCCGATTTCATTGTAACCGGCGATCCCCAATAGACTTATGTGCGCGGCGAACCATTCGCTCAGGTGGACGAACGTGAGGATTAAGGACGTAAAAGCCACTACAGTAGCTCTCCCTCTTCTGCACAACCTCAGGCACAGCGGGGGAGCGCACCCGGGTCGCATGATCTTCACCGTGATAAAGATAGAGACGGATGAGGGTATAGAGGGATATGGAGAAGCCGGCGGGGGTGGTTTCTCGATATCTCCCTTCGTCCAATCCATCAAGGAACAACTAGCTGGAGAAGACCCGTTCAACTTGAGGAGGCTCAGGTACAAGGTAGCCTCGCCAATAACGGCTACCTACTACAACCAACTTTTGCCTCAAATCTGGTTCCCGATCGAGACAGCTTTGCTTGACATAAAGGGAAAGGCGCTCGGAGTTACCGTTAGCAGCCTACTCGGAGGCGCGATCAGGAAAGAGGTACCGGTTTCAGCTTATGTCTTCTACACGGATGACTACTTAAGGCCAGAAGAAGTCGCGTCGTACGCCAAGGAACAAGTAAGCGAGCGCGGCTTCAGCGTGATAAAGTTGAAGGCTGGGGTGTTCAACCCCGCTCACGACGCCGACACTGCTGTGGCCATAAGCAAGGCCGTTCCAAGCGTCAGGATAAGGGTTGATCCCAACGGTGCTTGGAACTTGGCTGAAGCCCTTTGGTTTGCCCAAAGAATGAAGGATGAAGGAGTACCGATCGAATACATGGAGGACCCACTCTGGAGCACGCAGGGACTTAAGGCGTTTAAGGCGGCGACGGGCTATGCGGTGGCCACCAACACGGTGGTAATGCGCTTCGAGGACATCCCCAACGCTTTTCTCAGGGACGCAGTGGACGTCATACTGGGTGATCCGCACTGGTGGTACGGTATGCAGGGCTTCTTGGAGCTCGCCGCCTCGGCTTGGAGCCTCGGTTTTGATCTCGGGATGCACAGCCCTGGCGAGTCGGGCCTCGGCCTGACAGCTATGCTGCACGCCGCGGCGTGCGCACCAAACTTGGCCTACGCCGTGGACACGCATTACATACACCTAGGGGACGACCTGCTGAAGCAAAGGATCGAGATAAGGGGCGGTAAGGTGGCGCTGCCGGACCGCCCGGGCCTAGGGGTTGAAGTTGATGAGGATAAGCTAGAAAAGTACTCACGGCTCTTCCAAGAGGAGGGAGAGTACCAATACACCTCCGACCCGCTTAGAACTGGCTGGATCCCCAAAGTTCCCAGAGTAGAGTACGACGAGTGTCCTTGTCACCCCGCTGGAAAGGTCCCCTTTGGAGGTGCCCGAAATGAACGAGGGTTCTCATTACGCCTGGATCTACTCGGAAATCGATGATCTCCCGCTTTACGACCTGCACAACCATTTGAATCCTCGGTCGTTGGCCCCAAGCTCTTCCGATGACGTCATATTCTACCATTACATCGTCTCCGAGCTGGCCAGCGCCGGTATGCCATGGGAAGACCTCGAAAAAACGAAAGGCCAGCAAAGGCTAGCCAAGGCTTTGGATTACGCCAAATTCATAAGGAACACCTCAACGTTTTGGAGCCTCAAGAGGATAGCGGAAGACATCTACGGAGTCCGGATCAAGTCTGAAAAAGACCTGGTCGAGCTGGCAAACGCCATAGAGGGCCAGAGGCCGGACGCCTCGCGCGCCGCTTCGGTGATCCGCGATAAAGCCCGCGTGAAGCGCTCCTTGCTAACGCTGAACCCGCTAGAAGCACCCCCGAAATATGACCGCTCGCTCTTCGCGGGGGCGCTCAGACTGGACGCCCTAACATACGACCTAACGGCGACCTCGCTTCTCGCGTTGGAGAAGACGACTGCAGTAGATTTGGAGAATGGCGAAGCTCTGGAGGAGGCCCTTAACGCCTTGTTCAAGGCCTTCGGCGATCTCAAGGCGCTGGCGTTCAACCCAGAACCAAGCGACGTCTTCCTCCAGCCCACGGCATCGCAGGTTGGACCTCACCTGGAAACCCTTCGGAGCAGGGGCGTGTTGAAGCCGGAAAGCAGGCGGATCATTTCTTCTTACGTATTAAACCACTTTTTAGAGGAAGCAGGTGAACGCGAGCTCCCAGTCCAGATGATGATAGGGGTCAGAAGACCGGTTTCCGGCGCATCACAGCCGGATTACGCCTTAACCGACTTCGACCCGAGCCACCTGAGGGAGCTTGAAGAGCTATTTTCTCGCTATTACATGGTCACGTTCGACGTATTCATAGGTGATCCACTGTTGAATCACCCAATGGCAGTGGTGGCCAAAAATTTCTCTAACGTCCATTTGAGCGGCTACTGGTGGTACGCTATGTACCCAGAGTACATATCGTCATTCCTGAGAACGCGGATCCAAATGCTTCCGTACAATAAATTCAGCGGCTTTTTCAGCGACGCGTACGTTGCCGATTGGGTTTACGGGAAGGCTTGCCTGGCAAAGAAGGAACTTGCCCGCGTGCTCAGCGAGGCGGTGGACCTGGACTACGTGGACAAGGAGACGGCAATCGAGGTGGCAAAGGCTGTACTCTACGACAACGCCCGCGGCCTTTACGGGGAGCGAGGCAATAAGAATTGGTAGCACAGCAGGATTTCCGGTCGGTTTAGGCCGACAGTTTTTGCCTCTAGCGCAATTAATTAATGCGAACTCGGGACGCATCCTAAGCCCCTTTACGCATGTTTTGAAGGCCGGCTGCAGGCCTTGGGGCCCGGGGAAAATGACTTCAGTCGTCGCGCCGGGTTTCTTCCCGCAAGCCGATGTTCGCTTCATCCAAGGCTTAAACAGGGCTGGCCTTCAGATCGAATACTCAGGGTTTGGGCGAAGCACCCAACGTTTATATCAGGGTAAACGGGAAGGTCATGCGCTGCTTAGTTACTGGTGCAGGCGGCTTCATAGGCAAGTTCTTGGTAACGGACCTGATAAGAAGGGGCGATCAGGTGATCGCAGTCGGCAGATCTCCCTCTCCCTTTCGGCAGCACCCGGCGCTCAACTACGTAAGGGCTGACGTTTCGGACTTCCTCGAGATGAACGACGTTTTCTTGGAGTATAAGCCAGAAATCGTTTTCCACCTTGCCTCTCTGATCGCGGACGAGTGCGAGGCTGATCCCTCTGCGGCACTCAGCGTTAACGTCAAAGGGACGCAGGGCCTGATGCATCTTGCCTCGGGTCATGGCGCAAAGCGCTTCGTTTTCATGAGTTCGCAGTCCGTATACGACCCAGACGCGCGCGAGCCCGTATCCGAAGAGCAAGCAGGCCACCCCCTCCTCCTTTATGGTATCACGAAATATTACGGCGAGATGATCGGACTGTGGTACGCCAGAAAAGGGTTGCTCGACTTCAGAGCGCTGAGACCCAGCGTCGTTTTTGGGCCGACGCGGTACAAAGGACCGTCAGCCGAGTTCTCCAGCCTCATCATTGAGAAGGCGTTGCGCGGCGAAAAAGTAGTGGTGAAAAACCCAGATGATCGCGTTAACTACTTATACGTCAGAGACGCTGTTGAGGCCGCAGTTAAACTCGCGTTCGCGGAAAGGGCTCCATCCAGAGTGTACAACGCAGGAGGCTTCACCACTACGGTGATGGGCTTCATCCAGGAGGTAAAGAGGTTTGTACCTTCCCTCGAATATGAGATAACGCGCTCAGAAACGGTTCGTTACCCCTCCGTAATAGATAACTCCAGGGCTCAAACCGAGCTCGGCTGGTCGCCTCGCTATGGCCTCGAGGAGTCGATTGTAGATTACATTGCCACACTCAAAAAAGGAGAAGAGCTTTTCTCTGTTTGAACGCGCGTGTAAACGCACTTACCGCCAAACCCGATACGGAATAGGAAGAATGGCCTCATGCGGTAACTTGATCAGCTATTGGCGAACTAACGCCCCCCCAAGGCAGGCTCCCGGATCAGCCGGCGCATTTTCCGTCGGTTGGGGAAATAGGAGGTAGCCCGGTGCTAAATGGAGAAGGCCTTTTAATTTCTGTGCGCCTCGCCTATTTTCCACGGGGAAAAATTGGCAGTATTTGTCATCGGCAAGACGCTCAACACCTTTCACATTCGCTACGAAGGCTCGCTTGGGTCGGCTATGCGCCCTCTCCTTCACGGGGGCTTCTTCTTCACCCCTGGCGAGGTTAAGCCACAGGTTCCTTGGTCTTATAGTGGGACAGGGCAACCTGTAGTCTTATGACCCGAGGGTAACAAGCAAATGAAAGTAAACACGATGCTCCATCGCTCAATGTTGAGGCAGGACGCCGGGATCGAGCCAAAATGCCGAACACACGGGTTAAGGTATCCTAAAAACAAACATCGGATCAACCAAGGTTCGGTGGCCTCTTTTTTGCTTCACCTAGAGAATGTTTCCGAACTTAGCTCAAGAGCGGAAACCGAATTGAGCGTGCTCAAGGCAGACTTAATAATCACTTATGCGATACTTCAAATGAAACCCGTAAAGCTCGGTTTCGTGCCGCTCCACAGGGTGCCCTTTGACGAACGGTGGGGAATAGAGCTGAAAAAAAGGGTGGTTGACTCTCTGAGCTCGGTAGAGGGCTTGAAACTCGTCTACCCCGATGATCAGCTCATCGAGGGAGGTCTCGTGAAGGATGACGCCGACGCTCAAAAAGTTATTGAACTTTTCAAAAAAGAGTCCGTTCAGGGCGTGGTGATCGGCACCGTAACTTTTGGCGAAGAGCTAGCTGGCGCCTCAATAGCTGAGGCCTTTAAGGGATACCCGCTGGCCATATTCGGCACAAAGGAGCCTGAACAATTACCCGGTGGCTTCAGGCGCTCAGATTCCTTCTGCGGCACGTTATCTCTCGCCTCGGCCCTTCGCAGGAGAAAGATCCCCTTCGTTTACCTTGGGCTTTTCTTCCCGGAAGAAGACGCCTTCAGGCGCTCCGTTGAGACCTTCGCGCGCGCGACCTCAGCGGTTAGCGCTTTCAGGGGAGCTAGGATAGGACTTCTCGGCCCCAAGCCCTCAAACTTCGAGACCGTGACCATCAATGAAGCCAAGATGGCCGAGCTCTTCCACCAAAGGGTCATCAACGTTACGCTTTTAGAGGTCGTTGAAACGGCCAAGCGGCTGAAAGACGATGATCCAGACGTGCTCGAGGTCATGAAAGCATTCAAAGACATTGACACGAGTTCCGTGCCTAAGCCATCTTCAGTGAAGATCGCTAAACTCGGGGCTGTTTTCAGAAGACTAGTCAAGGAAAAAGGCTTCGATGGCCTCGCTGTTAAGTGTTGGAACGAATTGGAAAGGTATTACGGGGTAGTCCCTTGTTTCGCCATGGGCAGGCTGACCGATTCGGGCATCATGACTGCCTGTGAATCGGACGTTTACGGTACCCTTTCCATGATGTTGCAGTACTTCGCGGGCCTGGGTACCACACCACCCCACTTCGTCGACCTTACGATCGCTCACCCCCAAGACCCGAACGTGTTCCTGGCCTGGCACTGCGGCAACGCGCCGCCCAGTTTGGCGTGCGAGAATTGCCCGTTGAAAATAGACTACCACAGCATACTTTACGGCCAGCTTGGGAAGGAAAACAGTTTCGGCACTTTAGACGTGAAGTTAAAGCCAGGGGTTGTGACTATAACCAGGCTAAACGAATACGACGGTGAATTCAAACTACTCATAACCAAGGGGGAGATTGTAGACATGCCAGGGGAGTTCAAGGGATCTTGGTCTTGGGTTCGCGTGAACGACTTGGACAAAGTTTACAGGACGCTTATCGAGGAGGGGTTCGTGCATCACTACAGCGTGATACGCGGGGACTACGTCGATGCCCTGAAGATGGCCTGCGACTTCTTGGGCATAAAGGCGGTGGTACTCCGATGCTCAATGCCCTCAACGCTTTAGACCAGTTGCTTGATAAAAGATTTAGCTAGCCGCTCCACCGCTAAGGGGACGGCCTCCTAACCGCGGATGACGGCTGGCTGCTTCTGCTGCGGCGCAATCAACACAGTTGGCTTACTCTTATATTTGAACCAATTGTATATCGCGTGACGGACCTGATAATTACCCACGTGGACGTGGACGGCGTTTGTTGCGCCGCATTGGCAAAGAGATACTTGGGCACGGACCCATACGTGATTTTCACCGGGCCTAGAAGCTTGGCTAGGCACTTAAGGGGCGTCCGCGAGGGCCACGAAAGGATATTAATCACCGACGTTTCCTTGAACCACGATCAGGTCGAGGCAGTAAAGGCCGAGCTGAACCGGCTAATTTCTTCTGGCTCGAAAGTCATATGGGTCGATCACCACGATTGGGACCCCGAGGACGCCAAGTCGGTGGCGTCTATGTGCGAGCTGACCCTCGAACCCTCTCCCAGCGCCGCCTCCCTCTTTCAGAAAAAATACGGGCCAGATGATGAGGTGAGCAGAAAAATCGCGGAAATAGGAGATGACGCCGATACCAATACCAACTCCCTAGAATACACCCTTGCCTACAAGCACGGGGCTTGGAACTTTAAAGACAGGCTTCTGTTGGTCAACTCCTTGGCAAACGGGGAATTTGAGGGTGATTTTTTGGCCAGGTGGAAGTGGGAGATGGAAGAAGAAATAAGGGATGCGAATGATCTGGTCTCCTCTCTACCCTTGAACGTCAGCAAGACGGGCAAGCGGTACGCTGTCCTAGACGTACGCGGCAGAAAAGCTCCCGGCACCTACGCCGCTAAAATCGCCGCTGAAAAAATGGACTTGGATTTCGCCTGCGTCATATATTCTTGCAAGTCCGTTTCTTTTTACAGGGGCGTCAGGGAGACGAACCTGCTCCCGCTAGCAGTCAGGCACGGAGGAGGCGGCCACCCCTACGCCTGCGGCGCGAACCCTAAAACCGGTATCCTGGAGAGGCTGGCTTGCTTTTTGCGGAG
>OGCG01001412.1_pt1 | contig 11824 bp, 9 predicted proteins | sample 1570061 | NCBI WGS metagenome assembly OGCG01 (sample SAMN06268698, study PRJEB24515) | hot springs metagenome | isolation source: Joseph's Coat, Yellowstone National Park, Washington, USA | place: USA:Joseph's Coat, Yellowstone National Park, Washington, USA
GTCCCGTTCATCCGGCATTAACTGAGCACCCTTCCACCCTGCTGACCAACACAAGCCCAAGCAGCGTAGCCTGTTGTATCGAGAGGACGATGCAGAGGTTTACGACTGGAGGCTACCCAATCCGATGAGCAAGTGGGGACGCGGCCTTGGGCAGCGATAGTAGGGTCTTCTCCTCCCCTGGGCCCCTGGTGGGGGTAGAGGAGCCCCAATTAGCCGGCAAGCTTGAAGGGCGGACTCCGCTCGGGAGAAGGCTGGCTCGCTTCTTGTCCTCCTCATATCGACCCATTGCCATATACGCGGCCAGCAGGGCCGGGGTCCTCTTGGTATTCGGGGCCGCCGCCTACGCGACCCACACGACCTTCGCTCATGCCCTCCTCAACTGGGATAGCCAATGGTACATGTCGATAGCACGAGTGGGATATCCCCACGCAGTCCCGCCGGGCAGCGGCAACGCAGCCCAGAGCAATCTTGGGTTCTTCCCTCTGCTGCCCCTACTCATCAGGGCGATGGCGGAGCTCACCGGAGCCTCCTACGCCGTGGCCGGCCTCTTGGTGACCTCGCTGTTCGGCTTGGTGGGATCGGTCGTCGTCTGGCAGATGCTGGCGGAAACCGACGGGGTAGCCCGAGCGGATCGCGCAACAGCCTTGGTGTACCTGGCACCCGGCGCCTTCGTGCTCAGCATGGTCTACACGGAGGCAGTTGTAATCACCCTGGTCGCTGCTACTCTTCTCCTGCTTCGGCGCCGAAGGTGGGTTCTAGCCGGCCTCATAGCGGGTCTTGCCACCGCCGCAGACCCCTTGGCCGTGGCAGTGGTGGTGCCGTGTGCCTGGGCTTCCTTCATGGCCATCTGGCGCAAGCGAGATTGGAGGGCGTTGTGGGCCCCAGCCCTATCGCCCTGGGGTGTGGTCGCCTTCTTCTCATTCCTCTGGGCATGGACCGGATCACCTCTAGCTTGGTTCGTAGCTCAGCGGCGGGGTTGGCAGCAGGGCACCTTTGGGACCGCAATCCCTCAGGAGATCTGGAACGTCGCTACGCAGGGCTTCTCCAATGTAAACGACACGGTCAAACTCTTCAGCCTGGTCTTCGCCGCCTTGATGGTCCTCCTCTTCTTCCGCTGCCGACCCGACTCCACAGTCGCCGCCTACGTGCTGGCAGTTCTGGCAATGGCCGCCCTCTCGCCGGTGGCGGGATTCTCGCCACGGGTGATCCTAAGAGCCTTCCCTCTTTTCTCAGTGGTCGGGGCCAGGCTAGGAAAGGGTTGGTTCGAAGCTCTCCTAGCCGTATCCGCCCTCGGCATGGCAGCTGCAGCTGTCCTCTCGATCGCCCCGCCCCCAGCGATCCCTTTCACCCCTTGACAGTATGACTTAGGCACATCGCCAGGATGCTCGGAGCCGAATGACACCAGGGAGCCGACCGGAGCGGTGCAGGAGGAGGTTTATGGATCCCGAGGTGAAGTTCCGAGCCGCCTCGATCGAACCCGCCGGCACCTTGGTGGCATCAGCCAGGAAGTAGAAATTCAGGGACTTGTACCGGAAGGTTGCTTCCACCGGTAACGACGCCTGGTAACCGGGACCGGGCTCGGTTACATACATCTGCCAAAGGGTCTGGGGCGCCTTGGGGGACGTCGGTCGAGCCGAAGACCACACCTCCATCGCCAACTCCTCGGAACCAGCCGAGACCAGGCAGAATCGAGGGTTGATGGCGAGGTTCAAATTGATCGTGCCGCGCACGAATATCCGATTGGGCGGAGCAGTCGCTGCCGTCTGGGCCTGAGCGGGAAGGGCACTTGCCAAGCTGGAGAGTCCACCAGCAGATAGGCCAAGCAATAGACGCGCCACGGCACCCGATCGACTTGGATGAAGGATCATGGCCCTAGATCCTAAAGGACCGCTCGAGATGGTGGCGAGGGCCGCTACTGTCCCTGCCGTCGGAGAAGATATGGTGAATCGACGGCCTGCGGCGTGTCCTCGCTAAATCACCGTAAGCAACGACCCATAGTGGGGGATAGATGTCTGAGGAGATGAGCGGAGCTTCCCATACGGCGAGCGCTGAAGACCGATTCAGGGCCCTCGAGGAGAAGATCGCTGCACTTGAGGCGAGTTTGTCACGCATGGCAGAAGAGCTTCGAACCCGCCGATTGGTCGTCGGGGATGAGACAACTGGAGCCTCCGTAGTCGCAGAGGTGCAGGCAGGTCAAGCAGAACTCCGAGTAGAGCTGGACTCTCCCCGGGGAGCGCGGAGCTCGGTCGTTATCTTTGCACACCCGGCTGAGCCCGACGAGGAGGCAAGTCTCGGGGTCCAAATCTGGGCCGATGGGGAGCTGAAGGCGGGCGCGACTTGTTGGCAGCAATTGCCAGATCACTGGATCTTCGATCTGGACGCGCCCGAACAAGACTGAGCCAGCAAAACTTAAAGAATCGAAAGGAGAGACCATGTCTGGCTGGCGGCGCATGCTCGCCCTGGGCGCCGCCGTCCCGGCGACGTTTGGCATGGGCGGGACGGCTCTGTTTGGCGTCACAGCGCCGCAAGCAAAAGCTCCAGCAGCCTTCGCTTGCGGGAGCAGTCTGCAAACCCAAGGAGATGTTGCCTCAATACAGACCAGACTTGGCACCTTTAGTGCGACCCTTTATGGGATCCGCCCACGCGCCGACTCCCCGCTCCCCTTCTTAGGCAAGCCGGTGCTGGCGGTGAGCTACGGCGGCCGCACATGGCGTTTCCCCAACCCCGCCCCGGCCGGCTCCGGCCTGATAGCGTCGCCAGCAGGCGTCTACCCCAACAGCCTCTGCGCGCTGTCTCTTCCATCGCTCCCAGGACCCCTGGTGGTAAGCCAGTTTTACACTGGAGGAGCGCACTGCTGCTTCGAGGTGTCGTTTTTTTACTTTTCCCAGGGCTCCTACAGGCGGGGGCTGGTCCTCACCGAACAGGGGGGACATGGGCAGGCAATCTACGACCCCAACTCTGGCCTAGCACCGCTGCGAGTCGGCTCCACGGTTCTACTGGTGAGCGACGACGGTCGATTCGACTACCGCTTCTCCTGCTTCGCCTGCGGCGGCGGCCCCGAGATACTCCTCTCTTGGCACTCCGGCCGCCTCGTGGACGTAACCAGGCACTATCGGTCGCTAATCGCCAAGGACGCTGCGAGGTGGTGGCAGGCCGTCTCCGAAGGACTCCGCAATCCCAGCTTGGGTGTACTTGGAAGCCTGGCACCGTGGGTGGCCGATGAGTGCATGCTAGGGCGAGCCAGCATAGCCTGGGCGACCGTTGTCCGCTTGGAGCGCGAAGGCAAGCTCTCTTCCCCAGCGGCCTTTGACGGCGAGGGAGCCGCCTACGTGACCAACCTCAAGAGATTTCTCTCCGCGACCGGCTACTGTCGAGCCCCTAGCCCACTGGGGAAAGAGCTCAGGAAAGCTTCGGCCGGGATACGCCAACACCGCCCAAGGTGTGAGGACCAAAGCGCTCTATGTCCGCCGAAAGATCGAGCGGTTTGGTGGTGGGCTTAGCTGCGCCCAACTGGTCCAGAGGCACAACCCATGTCAACTCGAATTCGATACCATCGGGATCCCTACCATAGAGGGCCCGGGTAGTTCCGTGATCGGCCGCCCCGACCAAGGCATTCGCGTCCGCCAAGCGACGGGCCAGTTGAGCTAGGTCTGCCAAGGTCTCCACCTCCCAGGCCAAGTGATAGAGGCCAATTGCTCTCCTGCCGGCCTGGGAAGCCAGGCTGTCCATTCCCACGCTGAAGAGTCCAAGGTCGTGGTCATTGGTCGAGCCCTCTGCACGAAGGAAAACCGCTCCCGGAATCGAATACCCCTCTACCCTGCGGAAACCGAGCACATCGCAGTAAAAGCGGGCTGAGGCCTCAGCATCCCTTACGAACAAGACGGCGTGGTTCAGGCGCCAGATCGCCAATAAAGACCCCCCCCTTGGATGACTAACGCCTCTGCAGCCTCACGTCCAAGCTGTCCCGCAATGCGTCTCCTATGAAATTAAACGAAACCACCGTCAGCACTATTGCCACACCGGCCGGATATATCTGCCACCAGTAGCCGTCGAAGATCACTGTGGTCCCATTGGAGAGCATTCCTCCCCATGTGGGAGTGGTATCGGGCAGGCCAAGCCCAAGGAAGCTGAGGGCTGCCAGGGCCAGGATCGAGTCCGCTATGAGGAAGGAGGTGTTTACCATTATGGTGCCGATTGCATTCGGCACCACGTGGCGAAGGACGATCCGCCGCTTCGTCCCCCCTGCCACCCTCACGGCTTGCACGTACTCCCTCGTCCGCAGAGAGAGTGCTTCTCCCCTCACCAAGCGGGCCGGTCCCAGCCAGGACACAAAGGCCAGCACGACTATCAGAAGGGGAAGGTTTGGGCTGAATATCGCCGAAAGCAGGATCAAAAGAAACAGAGTCGGGATCGAGTAAAGGGCATCGACTATTCGCATCATGATCGCATCGACTACCCCCCCTGCCACCGCCGCCACTGCTCCGTAGAGGGTTCCGAAGAGCGCCGCTGTCAATCCGGCCGCAAGCCCAACCTCAAGAGAGCTCTGTCCGGCCACCATGAGTCGCCCGAGGACGTCGAAGCCCTCGTTGTCGGTACCAAGGGGGTGCTGGGCGCTCGGAGGATAGTTGGAGTCCGCGGGGTTCACCAGGGTCTGGTTGGTGTGGTAGATGTGGGGGCCGAGGAAGCAGAATCCCACCATGGCAACGAGGATCACGAGCCCCGCTATGGCGAGGCGGTTCTCCAGGAAGGTGAGGAGGGCGATCTTGCCAAGCCCCCCTACAGAGTTCGCCTGAGGCTCTCCACCCTCGCTCAGGACCTCCGGCACCTTGGGCTCTGCAGCGGCAGTGGCCATCGCTAGTACCTAATCCTCGGGTCCAAGATGGCATATCCAATATCGGCAATCAGGTTGCCTATGACCACGCCCACGGCAGCCACCAGGGTCAGGCCAAGCAGCACCGAGAAGTCCTCCTGATAGGCAGACTGCACAAATAGCAGTCCCACTCCTGGGTAGTTGAAAACGGATTCCGTTATCACCGCGCCGCTGAGAATGGCCGGCACAGACAGCCCAATCAGGGTAGCCATGGGGATCAGGGAGTTCCTGAGGGCGTGCCTGAAGAGTATCGCGCGGTTGGTAAGCCCCTTTGCCCTGGCTGTGCGGATGTAGTCCTGCGCCAGGCTCTCGATCATAGAAGAGCGCATGTAACGGCTGTAGGAAGCTATGTTGACGAGGGCCAAAGTCAAGACGGGCAGAACTAGCCCCTTCCAGTTCGCAAGGATCGAGGCAACTGAGTTCCCCTCCGGAGCGGTTGGAGGAAGCAAGTGGGTCGAGATGGCAAATATCTCGATCAAGATTATCCCCAACCAGAAGGTGGGAAAGGAGTAGAGCACAAACGACCCGCCGGTGAGCAAGTAGTCGGGAACGCTGTTTCGCCGCACGGCCTGGAAGATCCCGAGGGGGATCGCCACCAGTATGGAAAGCGCCGTGGCCAGACCCAAAAGCAGGATCGTCTTAGGGAAACGCTGTACGAAGAGCTGAGCCACAGTGGCGTTCTGAACGTAGGAGTATCCCAGGTTTCCATGCGCCAAGTGGTCGAGGTAGAGCCAGAATTGATACCAGATTGGCCGGTTGAAGCCGTTCAGCTTGTCGAATGCGGCCACCGCCGCCGGCTGGGCTTTGACCCCCAACTCAGCCCGAGCAGGGTTCCCTGGAAGCAGGTGGAACATCACAAACATGATGAAGACCACCAAGAGCAGGACAACGAGGGACTGGGCCAGCCGCCTGATTATGTATCCAACCAATGCCCCTTCACCCCCGAGCCCCGACACTCACTACGAGGCTCTATCACCTGAGTTGCCAACCGCCACAGACCGACATCCGCCGCCATCCGAGAGGCCAACCCGCGCCCAGCATCTAGGCCGCACGGTCTTTCGCCTCGTGGCGGTCTCCGTCCCGACCATATACCTCGCCGGGACGGAGACCGAACGCAGCTTTTGCTTACTTGGTGAAATACCAGAACTGCGGCTCTATGTAGCCGAAGCCTCCGTCGAACTCACTGGTGAGCCCATATCCAGCCAGGTTGCTTACGGTCGCGAAGATGTTGTCCGGGACCGGCTGCCAGATCCAAGGCTCGTCGTGGATCACTAGGTTCTCGTACTCGTAGTACGGCTGGAGATTCGGAGCGGTAAAGACCTCCTTGATGTAGCGGTCGAGGGTCGGGTTGGAGTATTGGCCAGCGTTGAAGGCCGCCCCCGTCTCGAACAGCCCATCCCCACTCGGATAGGTGGAAAGGGAGATCCCTCCGTACTCGCCAAGCTGCCAGCTGCAGTAGGGGGTGTTTTTGTCCTTGGGAAGGACGCAGGGCTGCACCTGGGAGACCACGGTGTTGAAGGACTTGGCCTCCGGGATGATCTTTACCCCAGCCTGAGCCGCGTCAGACACAAAGAGGTCGGTGTCCTCCTGCATGATCGTGATTCCGCTCGAATAAAGCAAGGTGAGCTCCAGCTTCTGGCCCTTGGCGACCCCAGCCCCGCACCCACTTGGTCCGGGCTTCTCACAAACATCGACCCCTCCAGGCACCACTTTCCAGCCATGCTCGCGTAGCAGCGCTTCGGCCGCCGCGATGGAGAAGGGATAGGGGTTGGTGAGCTCCTCTTTGGTGACAAAGGGATTGCCCTTCGGGAAGAGGGGGGTGGGACCGTAGGTGGGCACGCCGTAGCCATCCATGAAGTGCTGGATCATTGTGGTCTGATCGGTCAGATGCGCCAGCACTTGGCGGATGTAGGTCTGGCTCAATATCGCCCCTACCTGCGGGTTCTTGGTGTTGGGGATGATGTAATCAAAGCCCCAAGTCGGCGCCGGGGTGATCTTGTAGCCCTCCGCCTTTATCGAGGGGATGGCAGGGATGTCCTCAGTTGGCACATATCCGTAGGTGATTGCGGAGGGTCCCGCCTTTAGGGAGGTGAACTCGGCCGAGCTCGAGGTGAAGGGGATCTCTTCGAACTCGGAGATGTAGGGCTTGGGCCCGGAGTAGTGAGGGTTCGGAACGAAGACATCCGGAGAGCTCGCTCCACCAAAGCTCTTTAGCTCGAAGGGGCCATCCACCACCTTCCAAAGCGGGTTGGTCGCATACGTAGAGGTATCTGCGGCCTCCTTCTGGAGGAAGGCAAGCACCTTTTTCGCACCTTGGGGAGTCTCGTCATAGTTGCCCACAGGCCCGTTCGCAGACTCCTTGTCCCATGCGTGCTGGGGAATAGGCGTGATCTCGCCGATCTGGTTGTCGTCATACCAGGTGGGGTTGAAGGCCTTGTCCAGCACCATGACCAAGGTGTCAGGGTTAGGCGTGGAAAAGCTCTTTACGTTGTAGGGAAACTCGCCCGGCACGTAGTTGCCCCAGGTTGGTCCCTCGGCCTCGGCCAGGTTGATGTAGAACATCAAGTCGCGGGAGGTGACTGGCACGCCATCCGACCACATGTAGTGGCGGAGGTGGATGGTCACCACCGTGTTGTGGTCGGACCACACTGGGGGATAGGCCATCGAATGCGCCCAGTCCAAGGTGGGCTGGTCAGGCGAAGGCGCGTATAGCAACGGATACATCAAGTTGATGAACTGCGAGTTGTTGAAGAGCGTCTGGTTAGCGCTCGTAGTCTCGGGGAATATGTAGTTTGGAGCAGCTTCGGGCTGCTCGGCGAACTTGATCACTCCGCCCCTTTGCACACCGGCCTGCTTGGCTGCCAGAGCGGCAGGGGCCCCCACGAACCCTGCGATGGTGGCTCCGGCAACCATCACCCCAGCAGCGGCAGCGACCAGCCCTCTAGCAGATGGAACCCGCTGATGAAGGCTCTGCATCCACCACCTCCCTGTCACGTGGCTGCGTGGCACCATTTGGTAGCCACATGTTCTTTGCGCTCAATCGTATTGCATGTTGAAGCCCACTACATGTAGGGACCTACCGCAGATGCAGAAATCCCCCATTTGGCAAGCCATGCGCCGGAGTGGCCAGGTCCAAATCATTCCTGGCCCACAGCTCACCCAGCCGAAATCGAACTCTTGGCAATCCATGAGCACGATCTATGCACATTGAATAAATACAGTTGTCCAATCGGCTTGCTCAGGTTTATTAAGACTGCCCTCAGGCACCGGGGTGACCGACGGGGCGCAATCTGATCGTGAGCACCTGCATCGGCCGCAAGACGAGCCGCAGTTCCCTGCCAGAGGTCTCCAGATCACCTAGGCGGCGTTCGAGCAGATCGACCACGTGAGCTTTCGAGATCGGAAATGACGTCTGAAGGCGGAGATGACCTCTACCTCCAGCTGCCTCGAAACAGCGGATCACCAGATCCCCTGAGCGATCCCCCGCTAACTTCACAGCCTCTATCACTACCGACTGCGATTCCACTCGCAAAAGCGGCTCAAGCGGAGCCCCCCACGGCCTAAGCGGATGCGCCATCTCCGCCCCAAGCCGCCGAGCTTCCATGAGACCAGCTCCCGGAGATAGGCGAAACCCGAAGCGATGCTTTCCCTCATCGCCTCTTGGGTCCGGGTAGGTGGGACCCCGGAGCAGGCTGGCTCTGACCATGACCGCTCGGCCACCTCCGGGGCGGGGGATGGGCCAGGCGTCGTATCCGTAAGTGGCAGAATTCGCCAGCGCTACCCCATATCCCTCCTCGCCAACCCAGACGAAGCGGTGCGCGGGGAACTCGAAACGGGCCCGATCCCAGGAGGTGTTGGCATGAAGCGGCCTAAAGACCTGGCCGAACTGGGTCTCTGTTGCCACCTCCCGCGCGGCCACGTCCAGCGGGAAGCTGAGCTTCAAGAGGCGGTGGCGCTCGTGCCAGTCGACTTCAACGCCAACTTGAAGCCAGCGTCGCCCCCTCTCGAGAGAGATGTCCAAATAAGCCGTCGAATTCCCAAAGGAGAAATGGCAGCGGACGGTTGCTTTGTCCTCTGAGGCCTCGAGAATCGAAAGGGAGTCCGCGCCAAGGGCTACCTTGCTCCGCAGATACGAGGCGTCGATGTCCCAAGCGTCGAAGTCGGAGGGGTAGTCGGGATGAAGCTCAAGCCCGCACCAGCCGCCTTCTACTAGCACCTCCCTCTCCGTGGAGGCATCCTTGACAAAGCTAACCGCTCCATCTGGGCCGATCCCGACGGCCAGCAACCCGTTGTCCAATACCACGCCGCCGTCGGCTCGCTGGCGCAGAGCGACCGGCCCCCCGGCCGGTTGGCTACGTGGCCCTGCTCCGCCGAAGGGAACTCCGTCCTGTTCGAAGGGGGACGCATTCGCCCAATAGCCGTCTCCGGAACCGCCGAGCAGCACTCGCGCCTCTTGAACCAGCTCAGCCAGCTCAGCTGAGAGAAAGGCGTAGGTTGCCTTAGCCTGGTCGTTCACCATGCCAATCGAGGACCCGGGCAGTATGTCGTGGAACTGGTGCAATAGGAGCTGGCGCCAGGCAGCCTCCAGCCTCTCGTAGGGGTAGACACCGAGCCCCCGAAGCGCCGCAGTCGCCCAGTAAAGCTCGGCCTCGGCCAACGCCGCCTCGATGCGGCGGTTGGAGGCCTTTATATCGACCTGAGTAGTGTAGGTTCCCCGGTGGCGCTCCAGGTAGAGCTCGCCCGTCCAGATCGGAAGGCTCTCTTTGGCAGCCTCTAACTCCTCGAAGAAAGCCCTTGGGGAGCTGATTTGGACTTGGGGTGATCCCTCCAGGTCGCGAAGCCTCCTTGCCCGCTCCATCATCTCCCTGGTCGGACCACCGCCGCCGTCTCCGTAACCGAAGGGAACCAACGAGGCCCGAGGAGGCCCCTGTTCGCCCCCTTGGGTGGCGGCGAGCCTCAGCTCAGAGAGGGAAAGGGTCGAATTATAGGTGTCCACCGTCGGGAAGTGCACCAAGACCCTCGTTCCATCGAGTCCCTCCCAAAAGAAGGTGTGGTAGGGGAAGCGATTGGTATCGTTCCAAGAGAGCTTTTGGGTGAGGAACCACCGAGAGCCCGAAAGAGCAATCAGCTGTGGGAGAGCCGCAGAATAACCAAAGCAGTCCGGCAGCCACACCTCTTCGGTCTCGACCCCCAACTCCTCCATGAAGAACCGCTTGCCCGCCACCAATTGGCGCACCAAGGCCTCCGAGCCGACCAAATTCGTGTCGGACTCCACCCACATGCCGCCCACCGGAACTACCCTTCCCGAGCGCACCAGCTGTCGCATTTCCTCGAAGATCTCTGGGTAGTCCTCTTTCATCCACGCCCATTGCTGAGCTTGCGAGCAGGCGAAGACGAGCTCTGGATAGTCGCTGGCGAGCTGCACCACACTGGCAAAGGTGCGGGCACACTTGCGCTTGGTCTCTGAGATCGGCCAGAGCCATGCGGAATCGATGTGCGCGTGGCCCACAGCAAAGACCCGGTGGCTTCGGCCCTCGGCGGGCCTGCGCAATGCCTCCTCCAGCTCCCCCCTAGCGGCTCTCCAGCCTGCCCCTTCGTCTAGCCGATCTACCGCTCGCGCCAAGGCTCCGAGCAGTTCGGCTCGCCTTAGCGAGGTCTCTGGGAGGACTGACGCGAGCTCCAATGCGACCTCTAGGTCTGTGGCGAGCTCAAAGGCATCTTGATCCCGCAGTGCCAACTCCAGCCGGCCCAACCGATAAAGGCTCTCTCCGGGATGGCCAGGGCCAAGCCCCAGGACGGCCGCCTCCTCGGATTCGTTTATCTTTGGGATGGCCGCGGCCTCCACGAATATCACTACTGATCCGTCCGGCCCCGCCTCAGGCAAGGGCACCCAGTGGTTGGTGGGAAATATGCCCTTGATGGGCCGGCCCTCTCTGTCATAGGCGAGGCCCTCGGCCTGGAAACCGGGAGAGTCGGGGCTAAAGCCCAAGTCCACCAAAAGTTCCGCCGTGGCCTCCTCGCCTCGGGGAAGGCGTGATTCAACCCGGAACCAATACGTCGACCAGGCCTCGCCCCAGGCATATCCCTCGCCTACTGGCTCGTAGGAAGCCGAGATGGCCACCTTCGGCTCCACCTGGCCCGATGGCACAAAAACCCCAACGCTGCAGGGATATCTTTGTGCGTAGATAGCGGGGCGCACTCTCTTGACTAACGCCAGATATGCCCGCTTCAGCACCTGAGCCTGGGACTGCCCGTAGAGACGCGCGGCCTCCTCCTTCATGGTTCCACCTCCCAAAGCCCGATAGAGCTAACCCTCATGCCCCCGAAGGGGACCACAGAGCGCAACTACCTCGCCTTCCGGCCCCACCAGCCACGCCGGCCCTGTCGCGTCGCTGAATTGGGCAGCCTTGGCACGAACCGGCCGGCTGCGACCCGAGGCTTCCACGAGCTCGCAGCCCTCCGCACCGAAGGCCCAGAGGGCTTCCTCCCGCTCCACCAGCAGCGGGCCAGCCGGTCCCGCGGAGATTGCGACGCGGCCTTCTTTCAGGGCCAAGAGCACTTCGGCGGGCTCAGGAGGCCCTGAGCGCTCGGGTACCTCCACCCAGGTTGTTGGGGCACCTACCATGCGCTGTCTCCCGGTACCATCCGTGTCACCCAAGCGATGAAAGTCGCTGCCACCGACCCCGTGGGCCCAGGGCGCCCGCTCCCTCCAGTACTTGATGGGATCTTCCCTTCGGCGATCCCAGCTCTGGTGCCATACCTCCATGGCCGCCAGGCCCGCTGGTATGTCCATCTGCCATCCAAGGGGCCAGTCGACCGGATGGTTTATGCTCAACAGCCCCCCCTTGGTTCGAGCATGCTCCGCCCACGCTGAGACGGGCTCGCGAAAGTCCACCCAGCCGACCTCGCCCCAACAGTTCGCGTGGCCGTAGGGCGTAGTCACCTCTTGGCCAG
>OGCG01001417.1_pt1 | contig 11785 bp, 20 predicted proteins | sample 1570061 | NCBI WGS metagenome assembly OGCG01 (sample SAMN06268698, study PRJEB24515) | hot springs metagenome | isolation source: Joseph's Coat, Yellowstone National Park, Washington, USA | place: USA:Joseph's Coat, Yellowstone National Park, Washington, USA
GTTGTTTGCTGCCACGTCTAGGTCAATGAGTTCTATTACTAATTTATCTTTGAATTTATATCCCGTACTACTCATATGTTCTATATCACTCGTAATGCAATATATATTATACTTTAAATTGGGCAGTGGGGCTGGACCTAACAAACTTATTCCTCTAATCATGTAACCTTTCTTATAGAGGTAAGCATATGGTATAAAGTTCCAATCGATAAACATTGGGAACTCTAATTCGGATACTAAGATAGTAATATCATTATAAACATGTCCTACAACTTGTTTGTTTATGGATGGATTGTGTTGATATGAGCGTATATACAATACGTCCGAGATAATAGTCATATCATTTAATAAAAAATTATGATCTGCTTTAATTAATGTCGTCCTATACCAGTCTTTAACTAACTCCACGATTTGATACTCGTCCATAAGTCATCTTGAACAGTTAAAATATAAAAACACTAATTACATCACTACTGGCTGCCACGTTTTTGTGTTATATACTACGCGGTAGGGTCTGAACACACGTTCATAGGCCTGTGATATCTTCAAGACCTCTTTTAATAAGTCACGTTTATTTTCATCAAAATATTGAGACAATATATCCTGAGCGTCGCTCCACATGTGACCAGCGAAGAGCTTTTGGCTAAGTATATGTTCGATTATTTCATCAATCTTATTTTCAATTATATTATTTTCACTAAGTAATTTAGGGCCTAATACCGAGGACATGATCTTAGGCACATTAAGGTTGCTGCCTGCTACGTCTAGGTCAACGAGTTCTATGACCAATTTATCTTTGAATTCGTATCGCGTAATACCCGTATCACTCGTAATGCAATATATAATATACTTCAAATTGGGTAGTGGAGCTGGACCTAACGAACCATATCGTGTAAACACGTAACCTTTCTTATAGAGGTAAGCATACAGTATAATCCTCCATTTGATAAGTGTTGGGAACTCTAAAGTGGATACAAACGTAGTTATCTGATCACTAACCTGTCCTATAACTTGTTTGCTTATGAACGCATTGTGTTGATATGAGTGTTCATATGTTTCATACGAGATAATAGTTGTATCGTTTAATAAAAAATTACGAAATGCTTTAATTGATCCTGTCCTATACCTCTCTTTCACTAACTCAACGATTTGATACTCATCCATAAGTCATCTTGACCAGTTAAAATATAAAAACACTAATTAGATCACAACGGGTTCCCACGTTTTGGTATCGTATACTACGCGGTACGGTCTGAACACACGTTCATAAGCCTGTGATATCTTGAATACCTCTTTTGACCGTTCGCGTTCGTTTCCATCAAAATATCGACGAACTATATAGTCAGCATCATTCCATGTGTGACCACCGAAGAGTTTTTGCCTACGCATGCGATCTGCTATTTCGTAAAACTCGTTTTCACTCATTTCATTTCCGCTAACTAATTTAGGTCCTAACACCAAGGACATGATTTCGGGGAGATTTAAGTTGTTCCCTACTACGTCTAGGTCTACTAGTTCTATGACTAATCTGTCTTGGAATTCATATTGCACAATACCTGTATGTTCCGTCATACTTGTCGTAATACAATATATAACATACTTCAAATTGGGCAGTGGACCTGGACCTAATGGACTATATTCTCTTATCACGTAACCTTTCTTATGGAGGTAAGCATACAGTGTAAACTTCCAGTTTGTAAGCATTGGCAACTCTAATTCGTATATAAGGTTAGTTGTATCGTTATTAACATAACCTATGACTTGATTGCTTATGAATGGATTGTGTTGATATAACTGTTTGTACAATTTCTTCGAAATAATAGTTGCATCATTTGATAAAAAATAATCATAAATTCTAAGTGATGTGGTCCTATACCTGTGTTTAACTAACTCCACGATTTGATATTCGTCCATAAGTCATCTTGACCAGTTAAAATATAAAAACGCTAATTACATCAGAACGGGCTGCCACGTTTTTGTGTTGTACACTACGCGGTAGGGTCTAAACACGCGATTGTAGTCTATTCCTATCTTAACTACCTTCTTAGCTAGACCACGTCTGTCCTCATCGAAATAGTTGTATACTATTTCCCAAGCTTTGTTCCATGTGTTACCAGCAAATAGTTTTCGTCTAAGCAACTGTGTCTGTATTCTATCTAACTTATCGTCAGATATTACATTTGTACTAAGTAATTTAGAACCCAGCACTGAGATTACAATCTTAGGGAGATTAAGGTTGTTGGCTACCACGTCTAGGTCAACGAGTTCTATTGCTAGTTTGTCCGAACCCTCGACTGCCACAATGTAATACTTCAGGTTGGGGAGGGGGTAGGCGTCAGACCATTCGCCTTCCTGGATGTAGCCTATTTTGTACAGGTAAAGTATCGGGATAATGTCATCACGTTCAAGCATGGGGAATTGAAATAACGATAAATAGTTAGTGGGAAACGCATATACATATCCTGTTACTTGTTTGTTTATAGATGGGTTCTGTTCATAGAAGCGTTCATACGATGGCTGCGAGATAATGATTTTATTGTTAACTAAAAAATTGTCTTCCGTCCTAATTGGTTCCGTCTTATACCACTCTTTGATTCTCTCTATGATTTGATACTCGTCCATAAATCGTGTTGAACAGTTAAAATATAAAAACACTAATTACATGAGGACTTGTTCCCACGTTTTTGTGTTGTACACTACGCGGTACGGTCTGAACACACGTTCATAAGCCTGTGATATCTTAAAGACCTCTTTTGATAAATCACTATCATTTTTATCAAAATATCGATACACTATATCGTCAGCATCATCCAACGTGTGGCCAGCGAAAAATTTTTCCCTACGCATTTGTTCGATTATTTCGTAAAGCTCGTTTTCAACAATGTTATTTTCCCTAAGTAATTTAGAACCCAACACTGAGGACATTATCTTAGGGAGATTCAAGTTGTTTGCTACTACGTCCAGGTCAAGTAGTTCTATTACTAATCTGTCTTTGAATTCATGTGTAATAATACCTGGAAATCGCGTACTACTTGCAATGCAATATATAATGTACTTCAAGTTGGGAAGTGGAGCTGGACCTAATGGACTTATTTCTCCAACGACGTAACCTTTTTTATGGAGGTAAGCATACGGTATATTGTACCATTCGAGCGTTGGGAACTCTAAATTGGATACAGAGCTAGTTATATCATTCTTAACATATCCTATAACTTGTTTGCTTATGGATGGATTGTGTTGATATGACTGTTTATACAATTCATACGAGATAATAGTTGTATCATTTAATAAAAAATAATTATCTGCTTTAATTGATGTCGTCCTATACCAGTCTTTAACTAACTCCACGATTTGATACTCGCCCATAAGTCATCTTGATCTGTTAAAATATAAAAACACTAATTACACCAGGACTTGTTCCCACGTTTTAGTATCATATACTACGCGGTAGGATCTGAATACACGTTCATAAGCCTGTGATATCTTCAAGACCTCTTTTAATAGTTCACGTTCATTTTGATCAAAATATCGAGACACTATATCATGAGCGTCGTCCCACGCATGCCCAGCGAAGAGTTTTTGGTTACGCATCTGTTCGTTTATTTTATAAAACTCATTATATTTAATCATCTTAGTCTCACTAATTAATTTAGTACCCAAAACGGTGGACACGATGTTAGGGAGATTGAGGTTGTTGGCTGCGACGTCTAGGTCAACGAGTTCTATGACTAATCTATCTTGGAATTCATATGGAGTATTACTTATATCTTCCATATCACTCATAATACAATGTATAATATACTTCAAATTGGGCAGTGGAGCTGGACCGAACCAGTTATATCCTGTAATCAAGTAACCCTTCTTATAGAGGTAAGCAGACGATATAAAGTCCCATCGGAGCAATGGGAATTCTAAATTACATACAAAGCTATTTGTATCATTATTAACATATCCTATGACTTGTTTACTTATGGACTGATTGTGTTCATATGAGTGTTCATACGATTTCTTGGATATAATAGATGTGTCATTTAATAAAAAATTATCATTCGCTTTAATTAATCCCCTCCTATACCTATCTTTCACTAACTCAACTATTTGATACTCATCCATAAGTCATCTTGACCAGTTAAAACATAAAAACACTAATTACATCACGACTGGTTGCCACGTTTTGGTGTCGTATACTACGCGGTAGGGTCTAAAAATCCGTTCATAAGCCTCTGTTATCTTGAATACCTCTTTTGATAGTTGACGTTCATTGGTGTCAAAATATCGAGACACTATAAGCTCAGCATCATCCCACGTGTGGCCAGCGAAGAGTTTTTGACTAAGCATCTGTTCGATTATTTCGTAAAACTCATTTTCAATCATATTATTTTCGCTAAGTAATTTAGGACCCAACACCGAGGACATGATTTTAGGGAGATTGAGGTTGTTGGCTGCAACGTCTAAGTTAACGAGTTCTATGACTAATCTATCTTGCAATTCATATTGCGTAATACCCGTATCTTTCATAATTCTCGTAATACAATATATAATATACTTCAAATTGGGCAGTGGGGCTGAACCGAATGGACTATATCCTCTAATCACGTAACCTTTCTTATAGAGGTAAGCAGACACTATAACGTTCGAGTTGATAAGTATTGGAAACTCTAATTCGAATACAAAGATAGTTCTATAATTACTAACCTCTCCTATTACTTGTTTGCTTATGGATGGATTGTGTTGATATGAGCGTTCATACGATTTATACGAGATAATAGTTCTATCATTTAATAAAAAATTATCATTTATTCCAATTGATCCCATCCTATACCCATCTTTAACTAACTCCAGGATTTTATACTCGTCCATAAATCGTCTTTACCAGTTAAAATATAAAAACACTAATTAGACCAGAACGGGTTGCCACGTTTTCGTGTCGTATACTACGCGACGGGGTCTGAAAACCCGTTCATAAGCCTCTGATATATTAAACACCTCTTTTAATAGTTCACGTTTATTACCATCAAAATATTGATTCACTATAAGCCAAGCATCATACCACATGTGTCCAGCAAAGAGTTTTTGGCTACGCACCTGTTTCTCTATTTCGTCAAGCTCATCATCTTCAATCATGTTATTTTCCCTAAGTAATTTAGAACCCAACACTGAGGACATGATCTTAGGCAGATTGAGGTTGTTGGCTGCGACGTCTAGGTCAACGAGTTCTATGACTAATCTGTCTTTGAATTCATATCCCGTATCACTCGTAATACAATATATAATATACTTTAAATTGGGTAGTGGGGCTGGACCAAACGGACTATTTCCTCTAACCACGTAACCTATCTTATGAAGGTAAGCATACGATATAAAGTCCCATTGGAGGATAAGCGTTGGTAACTCTAAATTGGATACAAAGATAGTACTATAATTCTTAACATATCCTATAACTTGTTTGCTTATGGATTGATTACGTTGACATGAGCGTATATACGAGTCATACGAGATAATAGTTGTATCATTTAATAAAAAATTACGATATCGTTTAGTAGACGCCGTCCTATACCAGTCTTTCACTCGCTCCACTATTCGATACTCATCCATAAATTGTCTTGGTCTGTTAAAATATAAAAACACTAATTAGACCAGAACGGGTTGCCACGTTTCGGTGTCATATACTACGCGATGGGGACTGAAAACCTGTTGATAAGCCTCCGATATGTTAAAGACCTCTTTTGATAGTTCACGTTTATTTTCATCAAAATATTGACACACTATATCCAGAGCGTCCCTCCACGTGTAACCAGCGAAGAGTTTTTGGCTACGTACCTGTTCGTTTATTTTGTCAAACTCATTTTCATTTATATCATCTTGACTAAGTAATTTAGGGCCTAACACAGAGGACATGATCTTAGGGAGATTAAGGTTGTTTGCTGCCACATCTAGGTCAACTAGTTCTATTACTAATCTATTTCTGAATTCGTATCCCGTAATACCCGTATCTTCCATATCACTCGTAATACAATATATAATATACTTCAAATTGGGCAGTGGGGCTGGACCAAACGGACTATCTCCTGTAACCACATAACCTTTCTTATACAGGTAAGCAGACGATATAAAGTTCCATTTGAGCAATGGGAACTCTAAAATGGATACATAGTCAGTTGTATAATTAAAAACATGTCCTATTACTTGTTTGCTTATTGATGGATTGTGTTGATATGAGCGTTCATACAATTCATACGAGATAATAGTTCTATCATTTAATAAAAAATTATCATATATTTTAATCAATCTCGTCCTATACCTGTCTTTCACTAACTCCACGATTTGATACTCGTTCATCTTTTGACACCTGAGACCCCGTCCGTTAGGGCAGTGAGGAGGTCACTGCATCTGATACATAGATGACAAAGCCTGTTGATTTAACACGTTCAGATACAACGTAGTAAACGTAAATATCAATATTATCGCGAGTGCAGTTACGCCAAGGACAATTACGAAAGCTTGCCAAACCTTCACCCTTATTCCCCAGAAAATGATACTGTTATAGAACTTTAAACTTTATGGAGATCCAAGGAGAGCGAAAAACCTCGCCCTTCGGGGCAGGTATGGATAGCCCCCTTATTGTTAGTATTACCATATGGCCTCCCCCTCACTCAGTGAACGAGACCTTGATAGTAGCTGGTGCAGATAGCGAGATCACCAGGTAACCGTACCCTTCGAATGGCACATTCTGTTGCTTTAATGTAGACGAGAAAAGAATAGGGGTCTCTTGAGTAATAGTGACTAAGTTAGGTATCACTATTAACGAATCATCGTGAAGGTGTTGGTCGTTGGCTATGTTAAACCAAGCCATTAGTGAAGTAGTGGTAACTGGTTTAACACTTACGACAAAGTTATCTGTCAGGAGGGGTATAACGACGTTACCTCCAGATGATTGTGTAACTGTATATTGCTGATATATGGGAAATTGAACTGGTAGAGGTGATGCTGTAGGGGTAGGTGTTGGAGTAGGAGACGAAGTAGCTTGTCTCATTGTGAACATATAGAGAATTATCAATGCCGCTGCCAGACCCAAACCTATTACCAATATGATTTCTTTCCTCATCAATGTAGTCGTGTCAGGAAAAAATATTAACTTTTCCGCTTTGACCTCCTCCCCCTCCCGAAGGTTTTACGGCCCCCTTTGAACCCCCAATTTTTATGGGGGGCTAGCCTTGTCATTCGTTTTGTAATCTGTTCCGCTTATGCCAGTCACAATGTAAATGAGAGATGTGATATCTGAGAGCAATTGGCCCCATACATAATTGTTCTGAAGTAACGTATCATCTAGTAATACACCAAAGAGTAATATAGCTGTAGTGAATCCCACATATACTAGGGCCACTATGTCTTTTTGAAATTCGTCCTGCTTTAGATCATCAGGATAGCTCTTGGAAAACAACGCCGATATGATGGACAACATCGTCATATTAAGTAAGCTGAACAGATTAATTGCGTTCCCACTCTGTAGCAAACTAGGTTTAACCGCTAGGAAAACTGCTAGTAAAACGAGAAAGGACCCAAGAAATATCTCAGCGATCAGATCGGCTACCTTAAACACATCAACCCCGCTTAATTAAATAGTTAGCATACTGAAATATAAAATTTGTTGTTCTGACCTCCTCCCAGTCCTGAAGGTTTTACTCTCCTCTTGAACCCGCATTTTTCACGAATTTTTCAAGCTCTGGACTCAACGGGATATCTGGCTCCCCATCTTCTTCATCTTCTTTTTCCGCTCTATCTGAGCTTTCTTTTCCATCCGACTCATCTGGCTCTTCTGGCTCTTCTCGTTCTTCTGGAGCTTCTGGTTCATCTAGACTAAGTGCATATGAAAGGCAGACCTTGAGTTCCCTCTCAATCGGATCGGTCCTTCCATATGGGGCAAACACCCTATATCTAACGTTAAGCTCACTGAGTATATCTTGAGGGTTTCCCCTAAGCACTACAATCTTCACTTTGTTCTTATCTAATCGCAAAGCCAATATGGCTGCCCTATACCCCATATACAAGACATATTTTTTCCCGTCATCTGTAACCCCAGTTGTAGGACGAGTATTAGCAGCGTAGATCACATCATTATCACGATTATGACGTTTAATAACCTCGCTTATATGTGGCGAAATATCCTGACCCTCCTTAACTTTGACTTCTGTTTCATATCGATACATCCTACTCAGCACCTCCAGCATACACTAATGTACACATGTAAATAGGGCTTCTCTGCCACTTCCATAAAACCCTAACTCCAGATGGAAATAGTTTAATACCCTCCTTCTGCGAGGCTATTGCAGCACTCAATTCATCTGCTTCTTGTCCCATAATACCCAAACGATCTAGTGCATCGAGTAATTCCTCTGAGGTAAATTTAGCATATTTTACCTCACCATTCTTTGATTTAGGACAATTACCGATATACATTAGTATCCCCTATTCTTCACAAAATTAATAACGTAATAGCATATTAAAAAGTTTACCGTGATCCCACCCCCCTGAACGTCAAGGAATAGGCCAGCCCTGTTTTCAATAATTCACTGTTATGGTTGCTGTTGGACTAGATGTTGGAGATGGAGTAGATGTTGGAGATGGAGTAGATGTTGGAGATGGAGTAGATGTTGGAGATGGAGTAGATGTTGGAGATGGAGTTGGAGATGGTACCACTATCCTGGGCAACACAAAATAATATATTACTACTGCAGTTATCCCTACTCCTAGCAATATTGCCAATACCTCGCTAGCCTTAGCCATGAATACCGCCTAGTACGATATTGCTATAGCCGCGGTAGGATTGTATGGAGATGATAAGGTCAGAGTGAAGCTGAATGAATTAACGATTCCAGGCCCAGTTATCGTATAGGTTACTTTCAAGCCACTGTAACCGCTCGGTATGGATACGGTATCACTCCATGATACACTTCCGCCACTTCCAGCAGTCTCGGTAAATTGGGAGGTTGTAGGGGAAGTCAATGAGGTACCAGATATATAACTTAACGACTTGGTAACTGTGTAAGTTGCACTAGGAGGTGCATTACTTAACGTAAACGACAGGGATTCGCTCGTTGCAGACAGACTCGCTGATGAAGAAGTCGATGAATTGGACATTGTATATGTACCTCCTCCTACACTTACAGTCAACGTTGGGTTATATGCTACGTTTAAGGTTATGCTCAACGTAAACGACGAAGAGATGTTGGGACCACTGATGCTGAGTGTAACTGTAGTTGAACTGGTAACGTTTGGTATAGATAAACTTGCGGAACCAGATCCGCTCGTATCGGTGGTAATAGTCGTTGATGCACCTGTACTAAGCGATACAGTGTAGGAAGAACTTGGTACTGCATTGGACAGGTTCACGGTTATTCCTATTGTGTCATTATAGGGAATATTTATACTGACTGATTGGCTCGGGTTACTGTTACTCAAGGTAACAGTTTGGGATTGTCCTAAGGCAGCTTGAACAACTAACTGTTTTTTAGTTATAAAGAAGTATAACATTATGGCTATCACTGCGGCAGCTAGACCGAGAAGTACGATAATCCACTTATTCATGTCGTTCAGGCTACGTTACCGTAGGAAAAAAATAAAAATACTATGTTTCTCGTTTCAGAAGCTTGGTTATTAAAGCTAACATCCTACCCATTGCAGTTATTGCGTCCCAATTCTCCTTCTTAGCCTGCTCCTGTAACTTAGGCAGTTCTTCATTCAGTAGTTCGACGACTCTCTCTATCGCAACACCGCGTGGTGCCTCCATCAATATTTTGTCCTTCACCATCTGCATCATAAACCTAACCAGCATTTCTAGGTCATATGCAATCAGTTTATCATCTATACCATGTTTCCTCTGTGCTGGCACTACAACGTTCTGCCAAAACTGCATTGTCTCTGTCAACCTATTTAATTCATCCCACTGAAATGATGTTCTGATAGGAGATCTGGGCTGCGGGCTTGGTGACGGTGTAGGTGAGCTAGATGTTCCTCCGCTAGGGTTCTTCTCAGATCCCTTATCAGGTTGCTTTGTTGATCCGCTCGGTTTCTTCTCAGGTTCCTTTTTCTCCTCACTTTTTTCAGTATCGTTTTTGGAGTTCTTATCTACAGGTTTTACTGGCATTATTCATCGCTAGGCATTACTAGGTTCACTAACATTTTCACAACAGATCTCAGGAAGACATCTACACTGTTTGCATATTCTACTATATCCACAGCTGGTTTGGGCTTGAACACTATCTTTACTATCACTTCCCTCTCATCTTCATCATATTCAACATCTTTCATATCTGGTCTCTCAGCTGTACCGTTTATCACATCCTGGGTCGAAGGATCAGAGGCAAGCTGTGTAAGCATGGATAGCAACTCTGGGAACTTATCTTGTATTATACCCATTAAGTCATCACTCAACATGACTCACCCCACTTACTTTCATATTTACCCTTAACTTGTAAGTCGGCTAACAGTTCATCATAGAACGTAAGATGTTTCTTCTCGTCAGCACACACTACTACATGATCTACTTTATCAGCTCCATTTATGACCTTCAGGAACTTCTCTCCGAAAATTCTTGGCAACAACTTCTCTAATTCGTCGTTTTTGCCTTCCTTATTAAGGATCAGGGCCCTCTGCAACACATCCATAGTTACAGATGGAGATAAAAGATCGTTTCTATTCACAATCAGATCTGCTTGTTCTTTACAACCTCTCCTCTTAAGACAGATTACGACCTTCATCAACAAAAAATAAAGAGAAAGGTATTTAAAAATATTTCGTTTAAACGTGATGCTGTTTCATTACAGAGTGACTGATTCTACTTCTGTTTCGACCTCAGGTTTACTGCTACTTTCTCCGTACATAGCTCCCGCTGCACCGCCAGTTCTTGCTTTCGCTCTATTGATATGGTCTATAGCTCTTCTCTCCTTTGCATATTTGGATGTGAATTCACCGACTTTCATAGCCACCTGATACTTGGAATACATATCTGCTTGGGCGTACTGCTTCGGATCATCGGACCCTATGGTGTCTTTAACAGCTTTAAGGAACTCGGCCTCAACTGCAGGTATATAATTCCTTAGATATGCTTTCAGGCCAGCGATATAGTCATTACTGTGTGCTTGTACTCCTCTCGTGTAGTTGTCCTTGACCTCATTAAAGGCCCTATCAACTTCTCCTCTGGACCATGCCCTACTTATTCTTCCTCTTCTTCCTCTCGCCATGTTTCTCCAAGCTACCCTACAGCGAAAAAAAATATAAACTTTGTGGAGACTAAATGTTAGTGGAAAAAAAGATGACCATAGTACCAGAAAAGTTGACCACCAGAACGATAATGATCAACCTCCCCGAATTTGAATATAACACTAAGAAAAGTCTAGCTTCAGACCTATTAGTCGCGTATATGAGGAAGGCGTGGCTCGCTGGTAAGACTGAAGTACCTATGACGGAAATCTATGATGTAATATGTACAAACGTAGACGTGTTAAAGGTGTTGGATACGTCCGTGATTGGGGCTAGACGCATGATGTGGAATGCGGCTAGGTCATTGGAGAAGAATGGTATCATTGAGACGTTCTATAAAGTTGGTACAAATTATATGTGGTTACGTTTCACTACTTCGTATCTTAAGTTTGCTGGTCTTCTTTGATAAAACGAACGACAAACCTCGCCCTTCCATGGCGGGGTAAGAATTTAAATTCTACTACACGTCTATATTCTCAAGCGGGGTTCCCCGAAAGGGGTAGACCCGTGTCCTGTGGGGCACGCA
>OGCG01001418.1_pt1 | contig 11772 bp, 24 predicted proteins | sample 1570061 | NCBI WGS metagenome assembly OGCG01 (sample SAMN06268698, study PRJEB24515) | hot springs metagenome | isolation source: Joseph's Coat, Yellowstone National Park, Washington, USA | place: USA:Joseph's Coat, Yellowstone National Park, Washington, USA
ATAAAAGATGGGGAAAATTATTTTTTAGAAATTGAGAATAAAGAAGAATTAGAGAAATTGAAAGAAGATATAATTAAAAAGATAAAAGAAAAAAAAGATAAAGATACAAATATTATTTAAAAGTTGAGAAAAATTAGACATAAAAAAATAATTTAAATCTTTCCTTCTTTCTTTAACTCATCAATTATAAATTTATATGAAACGCATGTCATGCAATATTCTTTAAGCAAATGTTTTATTTGATTTGGATCATCTTCAAGATCTATATGTCTTCTTATAATACAAGCACCGGCTTTACAAATTCTTAGATATGAGTCATATGGCTTTTCTTTTCTTATCTGTTCAAATTCAATTTCAGAAATCTCATCTTCATAATCTTCATGAATCATTCTATAATGATGATCTAACTCACTAATATCTTCAGTCATGAAAGAACAAAGTTTGCAAAAAAGAAGCTTGTTTTGACTTCTAATTTGTCTGTTCTGACTTCTCATATTTTCCCCCATTATATATTTCGAAATTTAGATTTAAAAATTTTTCGATTATGATTTACATATTTGACAACATGCAAATATGCCAAATATGTCAAATATTGCAAATTTGCTTTGTATTTATTTATTTTCGATTTGTGAAATTAACAAATATGCAGTCAAATGACCCATTTTCGAATATTTTCGGTCCAGTTAGAATAGCAATAGATAAAATTCGAGAACTAGAACTTCATGGACAAATGTATGGTCTATCTCAATATTTACCACATTCAATTATTGTTTTAAAAAATTCTGAACTTCCAATGGTTGTAGATTTATATATTCCCGGCTTTACTTTCTATTTTCAGTTTCTTATAGCTAAAAATCCGAAAACTAACATGATTGAAATTGCAGATTTTCGTGTAGTTTATCCACAGTCTTATGCCAAACAAATAGACTCGATTCATCAGAAATTCAAAGAAAAAGAAGGTCTGAATTTAGATAATTTAGAAGAAGAATTAGAGGGATTAGAAGATGAATGAGGTCACACTTATTCTCACAATTGTTTCTACATTTGTAACTACATTATTTGCAATTGTTCAGCTTTATTTAAAGATTAAACAGGCATTAAAAGATGCAATAAAAGAAATTGTAGATTCAGAATTACAAAATTTAAAAATTCAGATTGAAGAATTAAAGATTTCACAAAATGAACTTAAAAAAGAAATAGAAGAATTAAAAAAGAAATTAAATTAAAGATTTTGAAGATTTTATATTTGTCATAAAACATTTTTTTATCTGAGAGTCAAATTGACAAAGAAAACAGATTTAATAAAAATTAAGATTTTATTAAAACTACAACTTGGTTTGATTGAAGAAATTAACAAACTTGAAAATATTACAGAAGATGACATAATAACTGTTCTGGAAATGATTAAAAACATGTCTAAAGAAATTGAAGAAGATGTAACAGTTATCTTAAAACAAAAATTAGAAAATAAAAAAGAATTATAATTCTTTAACTAATTTTTTAATAGTTTTTCTTTCTTGATTTGTTAAATTAAACTCCGAGTCGTAAAGAATTTTATAATTACCAGATTCCTTAATTAGAATTGCTAAATCTCGCTCAAATATTAACAATTTATCCGGATTTACATGATATTCTGTTAGATGCATAATTTTCCGTTTAGCTTTCATATTGTATAATGGACATCTTTCGTCGGTAAAATGATTTAATAAATGTTTAAGATATTCTTTCTCAGTCCACACAATTTGTCTGCATATTTGACATTTAAACCTAAATTTTGTACCTTTAATATTTCCCATGATTAAATTTATATATTAAGACAAATTTAAAGCTCTTTTTATTTTTCGAATTATCGATCTAGAAAATTAAAACCTTTTAGCTAATCTTTTTATAAATTTTATCTCTTGTTCTGTCAGTTCAAGTTCTGAATCATATAAAAATGATGAATTTCCTAACTCTTTAACTAAAATTGCTAAATCTTTATGTAGAAGTCTAGAACGATTCTGTCTTGTATGATAATAAACTAAGTGTTCTGAAATTCTCTTTGTTCTCATTCCACAAAGCGGACATTTTTCGTTATCGAAATGTCTAGCTATATGTTTCATAAATTTTCTCTCATTTCGGATAACAATTTTACAAATCGGACAGAAAAATTTTTTAGGAATTCCTTTACCTTTACCCATAATTTCCCACCATTTAAATTATAATTTCTTCAAAAGTTGTTTTATTACTATTTTATCAGATTCACTTAAATTAAGATTTTTATCATTTAAAATTTTTGTATCTCCAATTTCTTTACATAAAATTGCTAAATCTCTCCTAAATATCGCTTTTTTTCTATAGCCTAAATGATAATTTGCAAAATGTTCTGTAAAATTTTCGACTTTCATTCCACAATAAGGACATCTTTCGCCTTTAAAATGTATTAATGTATGCTGTTTAATTCTCTTTTTTCCATAAATTATATTTTTGCAAATATAACAATAAAATTTTTCTGACATATCTATTTGACCTCATTCTAAGAACCTAACATACAAATTATTAATATCATATTTCTTAGCTAATTCTCTTAAATTCTTACTTCTTTCTTCTCTATCTTGTAATTCTGTAGCTATTAAAATAGCATGTACCATATCTTGAATATCAAATTTATGAATTTTCCAAGTTTGTCCATGTTGTTTGTCATAATATTCTTCAATTTCAGAAGATTTTATTAAGAGGTTCCATTGCCATGAAGTGAACTCATCAAATGGAGGCATTAATTGATGGATAACCGGCGTACCCATAGCCATTGATTCTAACACCGGCATTCCAAAACCTTCAGTTCCTGACGACACAATTACAAAATCCATAACTCTGTAAAATGCAAAGATATATTCTCTAGGATTTAGCCCGAATTCTGAAACAAAATGTACATTTTCCGGAACTTCAAAATCTTTAAACTGTTTGTGAGAAATTACAAAAAAGTGGACTTTTTTAGCTAAATCCGGAATTTTAGTATTTATTTCTTGGAAGACTTTCAACATTAAATCCATATTTTTCCTCTTTGTCAGACCTGAGACTATTCCAAATTTTACGGTATTTGGAAAATCTCTTTCTAGCTTTTGTTTAAGCTGTGATGCTAATTGTTCAGCTTTTTCTACAATTTCAAAATTGATTCCATGAAATACCGGCAAATCAGTTTGCAGACCAACTTCTTGTAAATTTTCAGCTGTAAACTTTGAATTCGGAATAAAAATTATGTCTTTTAGCAAATACTGATTTACAATATTCAAATTCGGAATTCCATCACATGTAGTATAGAAATATTTCTTGCCTTGGAATTCATGATATGTGAAGAGATATGGATTCAAAGATGGCGGATGAAATGGAACAAAAACCACAAGTTTTTCACTTTTTGGAATTAAATATGGATTTATTGATATCGTTACATTTTCTCCATTTTTCCTCAGAACTTGGGCTATATCTTCGGCTATATTTCTTATAGATGAATAATTCATAGTTAAAATTGTAGTCTTCATGTGAATTTTTAAATTAAAATGACAGTTATAAATTTCATGAGCATCTTTTTATATGAATGTCCAATTTGTGGAAAAATTAGTAAAAGTTGGCAAAGTATGTCTAGACATATAAGGGCTAAACATAAAGGTCTAAAGATGCATGATGTAAAGAGAATTTCAACAAGAACTTATGAATATTCAGAATTAAAAGCTGAAGATAATGATTAATTTTAAATTAGAAAGTTAAAATTTTCATTTTTTTAATTCTAAGTTTACACATATTTGAACTTAAAAATTTTGAACTTGAAATTATAAAATTTATAATTCTAAAATAGAAAATAGAAAAAAAGAAAAAAAGAAGATAGCTTAAAAGATATTCTACAATTCTTTAGCTTACATATCCATTTGGTGAACCGGTGATTATGTTAGTTACAGCATCTAAAACTTCTGGATTAGCGTTAAAGGCATTTATGTAATAAGCTTTGAGACCATTAATCATGTTTACTAGAGCTGGCCCAGACCCAATTCTATTTAAAGCTCTGGCAATTTTTAGACCGTAGCCCTGATAAATTGCCCTTTGTGGCCCAGTTATACCGTACTGAGTTAATACAGCACTGACTTGCTCATTTACAGAGACAAATTTAGGTACATTAGTCTGGAAATTCTCTTGAGCAACTGGAGCTACGTTAGTTAAGATTGTTGACGCTACAGTTGGATTGCTAAATGCAGTAAACTTTGCTTGCCATTTCGCGTACCTTTGCGAATAACTTCTTGGTGTATGCCCTCTTGGCATTTTTGTTCAATTATCAAATCTTTTTTCTATAATTTAAATTTTCATGTCTAATTCAAAATATGATGAATATTAATTGTTAAAATTGACAAAAAAATCAAACTCAAACTCATATTCAAAATATAAAGAATATTAATTGTCAATTTTGTTTCACAAGTAAGAAAAAAAGCAATATTCAAAATATTATGAATATGAATTGTGAAATTAGAATTCATAAAAATTATAATAATTTCGAGAATTACACAATGATAAATATCCTATATCTAAATTAATATTGAACTTTTAAATTGTCACATAATAAAGTTTAAAATATGAATGATTTAGCAATTTATGAATGTAGAAAATATACAGTTCAAGTTTTTAAATGGTTAAAAAGCCGTTACTCTGACAACGTCTATGATTTTCTAGTTCTAGAAGATGATAATCTTGTATCTATAAAAATTAAAATGAATGTGAGTATAAAATTTTATGAAAAAAAGGGTCTAGGAATTGTAAATTATATAATTAAAACTTTTAGATATCCAGAATTAATAAAAGTGAATTGGAGATATAATCATAACATATTCGAAATCAATGTTTTTTGTGGACAAAAGAATGAAGGTTAATATTTGTCAGACATTTAAATAATTTCAAGATGGATCTGCAAAAAGTAATTGAAGAAGCAAAAAAAGATTTACAGAATTTCAAGGAAATTTATGTAATGTTCAGCGGTGGAAAAGATTCGTTAGTTGCTCTACATTTAACAAAGTCAATTTTCCCAGAAAAAACGAAAGCATTATTTATAAATACCGGAATTCCGACTCCAGGAGTTATAGATTATGTAAAAGAAACATGTAAAGAATTAGGAGTCGAATTAACAATTATTGGCCCGAAATATGATTATTTTGAGCTAGTAAAAAGAATTGGATTTCCTACAATTACAAGAAGATGGTGTAAATATTATCTAAAACTAAAACCTCTAAAAGATTTCGTAAAAGACAAAAATGACATAGTATTAGTTACCGGCGTTAGAAAAGATGAAAGTTGGGTAAAAAGCAGAACACAGAAAATATATTATAACAAACAAATTAAAGCTATGAGCTATGCAATAATTCATGATTTTACAGAACAAGATGTAGAAGAATACATTAAAACTCACGGTTTAAAAAAGAATCCGCTTTATGATATTTACGGCAAAGCTTACGAATGCTGGTGTTCTGCGTTTAAATCTCCAGCAGACTTTGCAGTACTTGCTTTAAAGAATCCGGAATTCTTTCAGAAATTTGTAGACATTGAAGCAGAACTAGGAGGTAATATTTCGGGTCTATTTTATAATCATCAAAAAATATTTTTTAGAGATATACAGAAAGACCCGAATTATTATCTACAGAAATTCAAGAGAACTTATAAATGTCCATTATGCAGAACTCTTGTTTAAGTCAATATTTTTTAATCCTCTCTTTTTTTATTTGTCAGATAACGAAAAATAAAACTGAGAAAAAATGGATAGAGAATGTAGAGAAATAATAATTTTCTTAATTTTTCTAGCTTTTATATTACCAGCTTTGATAATTTTATCATTTGGAATTTTGTCAAAAAATATGTTAGAAATTATAATATCAGTAATTTTTGCATCTGGAATTTTTGCATTTATGTTTGTAGAAATTTTTGTCACTTTTGCAGATATTGAAGATGAAATTGATGAATTTAAAGAAGAAATTGAAAGATTAAAAAAGAAGAGATAATTGAAAATATATTTGTCATATAATGAATCTTGAAATCGATAAACTATGATTTTAAGCGATAGAGATTTAAAATATTATCTGGAAAAAGAATGGATAAAAATAGTACCATATTCAGAAGAAATAGTTAGGGAAAATGGCATAGATTTAAGAATTGGAAACCAATTTGCTAGATTAAAAAAGACAGATAAAGTTTTTGAGCCTGGTGACAATATAGAAGATTTTTACGAAATTGTAAATTCTAACGAGATTATAGTTCAACCACATGAACACCTTTTAATGACAACTCTGGAATATATAGAACTTCCAAATGATGTTATGGCTTTTGTAAATCTACGCTCTACTTATGCCAGACTTGGAATTTCTATACCGCCTACTATTGTTGATGCGGGATTTAAAGGCGAATTAACAATTGAAGTTGTTGGCTCAGAATTTCCAGTAAAATTAAAAGTTGGAGAAAGATTTTTACATCTAATTTTCGCTAAAACAATAACTCCAGTTGAGAAACCATATCACGGAAAATATCAATATCAAAGAAATGTTACTTTACCGAAATTTAAATAAAAAAAGATAAATTGTCTTAATAAATTCTTATTTTTTAGCTTTTATACATTGCTTTAGTAACTCTTTCATGAGTTTGCAGAAATTCCTCAATTGCTGATCTTATAACTTCAGCTCTATAAAGGTCATGCTTTTTAGCATATTCATCTAATTCTTTTAACAAATCTTCTGGAATTTTTATAGTTATCGTCTTCATTTAACTCCCCTCTTTTCTAAATATTCTTTTATGGCAGTTTCTATAGCTTCAGTTATCGTTATATCATGCTCAACACAATAAGCCTTCAATTTCTTCTTTAGCTCTTTGTCCATATTTATTCCGAAAACTACTTTTTCTTTCTTAGTTTGTGCCTCCATTTTTTATCATCTCAAAAATTTACATTATGACATATTTATATATTTCGAATTTTTGTGGAAAATTTATTACTAAGCAATTTATTTAATATGAAATTGAAATGAGCATATTTGCAGAAGCTCTAGAAGGATTTCTAATATTAATGAGCGTATTGATAGGTTCATATGTTGTAGGTGAAATAGTGTATTTGTACAATCAAAAGCAAGCAAATGAGGCATTTCAAAATGCAATTGATCAGATGACAAAAGCTATTATTACAGCAATTGAAAGTATTAAAACTACAACTACTCTTGGCGTAAATGCACTTTTAAATATGGATACACTTTCAGACGTAAATAATCTAGCTCAGAAAAAAGTTTCACAAAACCAAAATTCCCAACAACAATCTAAATGATTTGATTTTTTAACATATAAGTTAAAACTTTTTTTATATCTTTTTTTGTTTTTGGGACTAATTGAATATGTATGTCAGAATGCGGAGGCATATGTTTGTGAACTCTAGAATAATCAAGTTTTTTATTCGTAAATACTAGGACATGATAATGAAGACCGTGAAATTTTGTTGTATATTCCTTAACTGAAAAAATATGAGCTGATGAGTCATGATTATACACATATTGCCGAAATTTTTTATAAATCGGAATCGTGGAATTGTAACGATAATTTGTAGTTATTGTCACAAAATATGTATAAGTATAAAGAAAGTGATAGCTAAAAACTTTTTTACAATCCATGAACAAAAATAAAAACCTGACATTTAAATGTATATGTCAAGTTTAAATGAAGGTTGATGATATATAAAATTATGAAAAGGCAAAGAAATAAGTATATAGAATTGCGTATACCTTCAAGATATAAAAGTCTTTTTTATGAAAAACGAGAACAAATAAAACAAGAGATAGATAAAATCTTAAATGAAGAAAAAGAATTTAGAATAATAGAAAGTCAAGATAATTATGACGAGAGAGTATTTTTTACAATAGATGATTTATATTATGAAAAATTGCAAAAATTGTCAGAAAAATATAATATCAAACCGGTAAAAATAATAAGATCAATATTCCTTAATTTAATTTAAATATTTTTTTCTCCTATTTCCCAATCTCACAAATTCATATTTGAAATATAATGAATATTACATTTTACATTTATCTCATAAATAAGAAACAATATTCTAACTTATATATTTGTGAATATTTAAATTTGTCATATTATATATTGATAATTGGGGAATAAGAATGGCTTCCTTAAAAGAAATATTTGATGAATTAAGTCAACAAGCAAAACAAAACAATAAACCAGCATCTAGAATTTTAAAAATAAAAGGTCTAAAGAGAATAGTTGTTCAAATAAATGCAATTCCAGAAAATGGAAAAATAAGATATTCAATGACTATACATAGTCAAAATAATTTCAAGAAACAAATTGGAATAACTGCTAATGATGCTGAAGATTTAAGATTAATTAGTGAATTCTTAACAAAATATGCTGATCTTTTGAATGAATATGTTAAGTTTACTCCAAGAAATGGCAATAGAATTCAAGAAGAAGAATTAGAGTTAACAGAGAATGAAGAACAACAAAAATCTTCACAAAAGGAAGAAAAACAACAGAAAAAACAAACAAAGAAGAATGTTGAAGATGAATTTTAAAATGTCATAAATTTTTATTTTTTTTATGAGCAGTTCATCTCAGTTCTTGGAAAAAGTTAAACAACATTCTTTTTTTTACAACCCTCGAGACACTGAAAGAGTTCTCAACATCATTCTTTCTGGAAAACAAATTGATGAGAGAAAGAAAATCGAGATTTTAAAAGCTTACAAACGTGGAATTGATCAACAATATTTCCAAAGCTATCTTCTATTTGATAATGAAATAAAATTTATCTCAAAAATTACTAATTTTAAAGTTAAAGATGACATGGTAATTGCTAAGTTTCAAAACGGATTTATAGGAAGTTTTGACCCTCATCAAATAGCTGATAATCCTGAAGATTTCTATAATTTAATAACTTCTTATATGTTTGTCAAAATTAGGAAAGGCGTGAATGGCTGGTATGTTCATGATATTTATTCTATAGAACCACAGAACAATTATGAAATTGCTAAAGAACTTCTTGACTTAGCAAATCAAGAACATCAAACGTATGCTCTTCTATTTCAGGCATTCGGATATGACGTTATGAAAATGGAAACTGAAGATATATTTCTATTTCTACCACGTCTATTCCCACTTTTTAAATCTCCAATTACCAAACGTCAAATTAACTATATAGAAATTTCAAATCGTGGAACTGGGAAAACTACAACATTTATGATTTTGCAAGAAGTTTTCAATTTCCGATATTATACAGAACCGCCAACATATGCAAATCTAGTTTATGATGCCAGAAATAATATGTATGGTGCAGTGTTTTTGTCAAATGGCTTAATATTTGATGAAATCCAGAATTGGAAAGATGGATTTTCGACAAAAGAACTTGGTGCGATAAATGCTACTTTATCAACCGGTCTGGAAAATTGTGTATGGACTAGAGGAGCCGGAACTGAATCAAAATCCTCAACTATCCAAAAATGTATTCCAATAATTTATGCCGGAAATCCATATTCTATGACAATTAACAAATTAAGAAATCCAGATGTTGAAGATTATTTAGTAAATTATCAAATTTTTACTTCTGCAATTTTAGATAGAATTCATATTATCCAACTTGCAATTAAGAAAACTTATGATAAAATTATAAATGCTAGAGTTCTATATCCCTCAATCTTGAAAGCTCTAATTGATCTAATTCAGCAAAAGATAAACAATATAACTAATTATATAGTTTGTGATAATTTGGAATCTAGAAGACAAGAACAAGCGATTGACATACAAATCTTACTTCAAGCTCTAGATATAGATTTGCAAATCGGTCAGAGACAAAAAGAAGAAATTTGTAATCAGATTTACAATTTCATGAGATTTTCAAACCTTGGTGATTAAGAATGAATTATGAAGATTTTGTAAGACAAAGTTTTAAAGTCAAATATCCAGAAAATACAATATTTCCATCTGAAGTTGGCGTTTGTTTTAGAAAATCATATTTTGCTAGAAAATTTGAATTTGAGAAAGGGATAAATGAGCTAGTCTTGGACTTAGGAGAACTTCATCATGAGAGAATTGAGAATTATTTTGTTGAGAAATTGAATTGTCAAGCTGAAATTGAAGTTAAAGGTGAAATAGAAGGTCTGAAAATCTCTGGTCGTATTGACTTGATTTGTGGTAACGATTTGCTCGAAATTAAAACTATTTCAACTAACTATTTTCAACTGAAGGAATATCATCTTTATCAAATTGCTATCTATTATCATCTACTTCTACAACAAAATTATAAAATTGATAATATTTATATTATATATCTGAATAGAATAAGTAGAGAAGTTAAACAATATCAGATAGACAAAACAATACTTTCTGTCTATTTACAAAAAGCTATAGATTGGATTAAGAAATTTAAAGAATATCTAAAACAAGATGATTATAAAAATATTCCTGGAGCTAACAATTATTTATGTAAGAATTGTGAATTCAAATCTAGATGTTTTGGTTCACTTTTCGAATATTTCCAAACAAATGAGAAAAAATAATATTCAAAATATTTTGAATATGAATTGACAGACTGATAAGACATAAAATTAAAAATATTTTTAATTGTCATATTGTAAATTTTATTTGATCAAAAATGAGCATGAGTTTGATTGAAGAAATAAAAAATATAATTGATAAATTAGAAGAAAAAGATATAGAAAATATTCTAAATCAAACAATTGTTTTTTCTGAAAAGCCAAAAATACTTTTTTACGCAAAAGGAAAAATGGCAATAAATGGATATTTAGTTATAGGTTCTAAAACTTTTCATTTTGAAATCCATATATACAAAAAGTTAAAAGAGAATAAATTTACAGTAACAACAATAATAGGAAAGACAACATCTGTAAAAGATCTAGATAAAGTGATCTAAATGACATTTAGACAATTTACATTTAAAGCTGATGATGACCTCCTAATGATGTTGGAAGCTTATGCTATAAAACATAAAATGCCAAAATCTGAAGTTATACGTCTTGCTTTACAAAAATTTCTTCAAGAGGAATTTAAGAAAGAAAGAGTTCCAGAAATAAAAGTTGAAAAAGGAGATAAATTGTGATAGAAAATGAAAGTTGAACTTGTCTCATATACTAAAGACGGCGAAAGAATTGTAGCTATTGCATCAAAAATGTCTAGATCTAGAAAAGGTTGGGATTATCATGAAATATCAATGACAGATGAAGAAATTGAAATTTGGATTAGAGACGCTATAATTCATGGCTATTGGTCTGTGCTAGAACATTCTGTTTACACTTTCTCAATTGAGGGGATTTCCAGAGTTACATCTCATCAGCTTGTCAGGCATAGAATAGCGTCTTATACTCAATTAAGCTATCGTTTTGCAAAGCCAATTGATGAATATTATCAGCCCGTAACGCCTCCATCAGCTGAAAAAAGAGCTAGCGAAATTGTTGAGAATGCATATCGTGAAGCTTACAATTACTATTTCAAACTTTTAGAATCCGGAGTTCCAGAAGAAGACGCTCGTTACGTCTTGCCGAATGGCGTTAACACAAACATAGTTGTAACTATGAATGCTAGAGAACTTTACAACTTTTTTGCTCTGAGACTTTGTTCTAGAGCCCAATGGGAAATTAGAACTTTAGCTTGGAAAATGTTAGATGAAGTGAAGAAAGTCCATCCCAGACTTTTCCGTTATGCCGGCCCGAACTGCATTATCCATGAAAACTTTATACGTGATACGCCAATAACTCTTGACTC
>OGCG01001421.1_pt1 | contig 11749 bp, 10 predicted proteins | sample 1570061 | NCBI WGS metagenome assembly OGCG01 (sample SAMN06268698, study PRJEB24515) | hot springs metagenome | isolation source: Joseph's Coat, Yellowstone National Park, Washington, USA | place: USA:Joseph's Coat, Yellowstone National Park, Washington, USA
GGCAGGGCGGTCGCCATCGACGTCGGGGTGGAGAAATTGCTTGTGACCTCCGACGGCGAGTACCTACTGAACCCGAGGCTCTATAAGAAGGCATTAAAGAAGCTGAGGAGGCTTCAGAGGGAGCTCTCCAGGAAGAGGTTCCTCTCCCGCAACTGGCTCAGGACTATGTGGAGCTCCGCCCTCTACCCATGGCCCTCGGCCACGGGCAAGGTGGGGCCGTGAAGCAGGAAGCCCCGCCCTCCAGGGCGGGGTAGCTCACAGGCCTGCCGATCGCCAGCGGGCGCCCCTTAAATAGGCCCCTCGGGGGGTCCATCGCATGCCCCCGGATCGCCCCGGCCCCGGATGGTACTGGCGGAGCCTCAGGGACAAGGTGCTCTACGAGTACGGCGTCGACATCGGGGGGCTCCTCGACCCCGGCCAGCTGGAGTTCGTCCCCTCGTCCAGGAACCCCATCAGGTTCCTGCGCGTCGGGATCCGGGGGGGCCCTCACCTGGCGGCGCTGAGGGAGGACGGGAGCCTGGCGATCAGCATGGAGTTCGCCCGGATCCTCATGAGGTCCCCGGAGTTCCTGGAGAGCTGCGTCGTCGTGGACGGCGAGTCCGTCGAGTTCGTGCGCGGCGGGATGTCAGTCATGTCCGGCCACGTCGCCCGCGTGGGCAGGAACGTGTCCCTGGGCATGGACGTGTGCGTCCTGTCCCCAGAGGGCGAGCTGATAGCCGTCGGCACCTGCTCGCTGCCGCCCAAGCTGGCGGCATCGAGGTCCGGCCCGTTCGTCAGGGTCCGCGCGCACGCCGGGCCCAGGCGCGCTCGAGGGGCGCCGCCGGCGCCCGGCCGCTCGAGGTATATCATCCTGACGTACATCCTGGACCCGCAGAAGTCGCAGGTGCCGCCGTCCTTCCCCACGTAGTCGCCCTGCTGGAAGTTGCGCTTCAGCCTGACCCCGCACCTCGGGCACTCCTCCACGGTGACCAGGAACTCCGGGGAGGCCACGCCGGCGCCCGGCGGCTCGGAGTATTAACGGTTACCTCGGCGCTCGTCGCGCCTGCGAGTCGTGACGACCACGCCGTCCTCCCTCACGAATATCGTGTGCTCGAACTGCGCGACCTGGGCGCCGTTCGCCTCCACCAGAGTCCTGTACTCCTGGACTATGCCCATGGACACGAGCGCCCTCAGGGCATCGAGGGCGCCCTCCCCGAGGTCCCTCACTATCCACCTGGAGGCGAAGGGCAGACCCCTGTAGCGCTCCCATATGTGGGAGGCCACGCGCGCCAGCGCCGGATCCTTGGGGATCCTCCTCGACGCCAGCCTGAATATGTTGCTCGGCGAGGAGTCGATCACCCTCCCCGCCCCCTCCCTGGGCACTAGGAAGGGTTCGAGCGCGTAGGCGCCCATGGGCTCGAACCTCCCGGGCGCGTCCGCGTCCACGTTGGGCACTGATACGCCCGTGTGCAGCTCGAACCGGCCCAGCCTGTGGCCCGCCAGGTTGACCACGGGCCTGAGCCCGAGGGCGCGCGCGTACTCCTCCACCGCCCCGCCGAACCTCCTCAGGGGGACCCCCGGCGCTATCCTGGATATCCCCCGGTTGAGCGCCTCCCTCGTCGCCTCGACGAGCCTCTCGTTCTCGCCGGTCCACGCCAGCGAGATGGCGGTGTCCGCTATATAGCCGTCGACGTGCGCCCCCACGTCCACCTTCACGATGCTCCTGCCGTCGATCCTCAGCCTGTCCCCCGGCGCTGGGGTGTAGTGCGCCGCCACGGGCCCCTGCGATATGTTGCAGGGGAAGGCCGGCTCGGCCTCCCTGGATATCGCCTCCTCGAGCTCCTCGCAGACCTCCAGCGCGCTCCTCCCGTCCTCGACTATCCTCGCGGCCCTCTCGAGCGCGGCTGCGGCCGCCCTGCCGGCCCGAAGGTACATCTCGAGCTCCTCCGAGCCCCCGCCGCCCGCGCCCACGCCAACTCTTTAACGTGCGCTCCTAAAACCTTTGGCGTGATGCATAGGTACAGGCGGGTGGCGATCGGGGGCACGTTCGACCCCTTCCACAGGGGGCACCGCGCCCTCATAGACGCGGCGTTCTCGCTCGGGGACGAGGTCGTGATAGGGGTGAGCTCCGACGAGCTGGCGCGGAGGATGGGGAAGGCGCCCGACCGCACGTTCGGGGAGCGCGCGTGCGAGCTCCTCGAGTACCTGGAGTCCAAGTACCGCGACCGCGTCTACTCGCTGCACAAGCTGGACGACCCCTTCGGCCCCCTGGCGAGCGATCCGAGCATAGAGGCGCTGGTCGTGAGCCCCGAGACCGAGGGGAGGGGGAGGGCCGCCAACGAGGTCAGGAGGTCCAGGGGGCTCAGGGAGGTCGACATAATCAGGATGGACTTCGTGCTGGCGGAGGACGGGGAGCCCATAAGCTCCACGCGCATAAGGAGGGGCGAAATAGACAAGGAGGGCAGGATCCTGGAGGGCGCGGAGCGAGGGATGGGCTTGGGGGTCGATTCGCTGCACCCGCTCGAGAGGAGGGTCCTGGCGGCGCTCAGGGGTTCGGGGGGGCCGCTCGACGTGGACGGGATAGCGGCGGCGTCCGGCCTCTCCCCGGACCAGGTGCGCAGGGCCGTCGAGTGGCTGAGGTCGAAGGGGATGGTCCGCGTCGAGTGGGAGGTCCGCAGGGTGGCCGTCCCGGGCCCCGGGGCGCGCAGGATCCTCGAGGAGGGCCTGCCCGAGGACAGGCTGCTCAGGGAGCTGGAGTCCTCGGGGGGCGAGCTGGGGATCCCCGAGCTGGCGGGGCGCCTGAGGATGGACGCGCAGGAGCTCAGCGCCTCGCTCGGCAGGCTGTCCAGGGGCGGCTACGTCTCGATATCCCGCGGGAGGGTCCGCGCCCTCAGGGGGGGACCCTACTCGCAGCTCTCCCTGGACCTCCTCAGGAGGCTGGTGGACGCCGGGGAGCTCCCCCTGGACGGGCTCTCCCCCTCCGAGGCCTCCGCGCTCGACGAGCTCTCGAGGCGCCCGGGGGTGATCGAGGTGCGCGAGGTGCGCCGCGCGCGGGTGTCGCTGGCCGAGGGCGCCCCCGCGCTCCAGCCCGCCGCGGGGTCCGCGGAGGAGGTGACGCAGCTCACCCCGGAGGACATCTCGACCGGCAGGTGGAGGTCCCTGCGCCTCTCGAGGCTCGACGTCGTCTCCCCCGTGCCCGAGATGCACCCGGGCAGGAGGCACGTGATAGCCGAGTACGTGAGGCGCGTCAGGGAGATCTTCGCGTCCATGGGCTTCCAGGAGGTCTCGGGCGGCCTGCTGCAGATCAGCTTCTGGAACTTCGACGCGCTCTACACGCCGCAGGACCACCCGGCCAGGGAGCTGCAGGACACCTTCTACATGGACGTGGAGCCCACGGAGGAGCCCCCCGCCGACGTCGAGAGCGCCGTAGCCGCCACCCATGAGAACGGGTGGAGGACGGGCTCCACCGGCTGGGGGTACGAGTGGGACCCCCGCGAGGCCCGCCGCGTGGTCCTGAGGACCCACACGACCGTCCTCAGCGTGAGGGCGCTCCACGCGACGAGGGACTTGCCGGTCGTCAAGCTGTTCAGCGTGGGCGAGGTGTTCCGCAACGAGAAGGTCGACTCCAGGCACCTGGTCGAGTTCCACCAGATAGAGGGGATAGTGAAGTCGCCCGACGCCAACCTGCGCCGCCTGATGGGCTACATATCCGAGTTCTACTCCAGGCTCGGCTTCCGCGACGTGAAGTTCTGGCCGACCTACTTCCCCTACACGGAGCCCTCCCTCCAGGTGATGGTCAGGGTGGGCGGTTCCTGGCTGGAGATGGGCGGAATGGGGATCTTCAGGCCGGAGGTCACGCTGCCGCTCGGGGTGGAGGAGCCCGTGCTCGCCTGGGGGCTCGGGCTGGAGCGCCTGATAATGGTGGACATGGGGATCGAGGACGCGCGCGAGCTCTACGCGAACAGGCTCTCCTGGCTCAGGAGGGTTCCCGCTTGCCGGTCGTGGACGTGGACCTGAGGAGGCTCGCCTCCCTGGTGAGGTGGACCGGCCCGCCGGAGGGCCTGCTGGAGGTCATCCCGTACGCCGGACTCGACATAGAGTCCGCGGACGGCCCGCTCGCGCGCCTCGAGTACAGCCCGAACAGGCCCGACTTCGCGACCGAGTGGGGGATAGCGGCGTACCTGAGGGGCCTGCTCGGCGTCGAGTCTGGCCCCGTGCCGCTCTCGGCGTCCGACTCCGGCGTCACGATCACCGTGGACCCCGGACTGAGGGGCGTGAGGCCCTACGTGGCGGGGATGGTCGCCCGGGGGCTGAGGCTCGACGGCGAGGCTCTGAGGCAGCTGATAAGGCTCCAGGAGGACCTCCACGAGGGGATCGGGCGCAGGCGCAGGAGGGTGGCCATAGGGCTCCACGACCTCTCCAAGGTGGAGCCGCCGATCCGCTACGAGGCGGTGGGCCCGGGGCATGCGTTCGTGCCCCTGGGCGAGCGGAGGCCCTGGACGGTGGGCGAGATCCTGAGCTCGCACGAGCTGGGGAGGAAGTACGGCCAGGCCCTGCCCGCGGCCGGCCCCTACCCAGTGCTCCTGGACTCCGCCGGCCACACGCTGTCGTTCCCCCCGATAATAAATGGCGAGCACACGCGCGTCACGGAGGGGACGGACTCGCTCTTCGTCGACGTCACCGGCACCTCCCTGACGCGGGTACTGGACGCGCTCTCGGTCCTCGCGCTGACGCTCAGCGAGATGGGCGCGCGCCTGGGATACGTTGGCGTGCGCTACGGCCCGCTCTCCATCAGCACGCCCGACCTGTCCAGCCGCGAGCTCCGCCTGTCGGCGCGCCGCGCCTCCTCCCTCCTGGGGCTGGACCTGTCGCCGTCCGACGTGGCCAGGTGCCTCGGGAGGGCCAGGATCGGCGTCCGCGAGGTGACGGGCGACGTGGTCGTGGCGCTGGTGCCCAGGTACAGGTTCGACGTCATGCACGAGGTGGACCTGGTGGAGGAGGTGGCCTACGGGTACGGGTACCCCGGGCTATCGCCCGAGGCGCGGCTCGACCCCGGCGCCGGCGGGATCTCGGAGCAGTCCGCCCTGGAGGAGGCCATGAGGGACGCGGCCATCGGACTCGGGATGCAGGAGGTCGTCACGACGCACCTGACGAGCCGCCGCCTGCTCTACGATCTGATGGGGAGGACCCCGGAGCGCCCGATCAGGGCCCTCTCCAGCAAGAGCGGCGAGCACGAGTACCTCAGGGACAGCCTGCTGCCGGGGCTGCTCTGGGTCCTATCGTCCAACGCGCACGAGGCCTACCCGCAGAGGATCTTCGAGCTCGGCTCCGTTATCTCGGCCGCCGGCGGCGCCGTGAGGGAGCGCCGCAGCCTGGCCTTCGCGATAGCGCACGCGAGGGCGGGCTTCACCGAGGCCAAATCCGCGCTCAACGCCCTGGTGGCCTCCCTCCTGGGGGCCGAGCCCTCCTACTCGCCGTCGGGGTGTCGGCGCCCGCTCATCGAGGGCAGGTGCGCCTCCGTCTCGCTCGGGGGGCGCGAGCTGGGGATCGTGGGCGAGGTGGACCCCTCGGTCCTCTATTCGCTGGGGATCCAAGTGCCCGTGTCCGCCGCCGAGCTGGACGCGGACGCCCTGATGGACCTCTGCCGCGGCCGCCGGGGGGCTCGCCAAGGTTAAATCGATCCCCCTCCCCCGAGCGCCAGCCCCGTCGGAGGGGCCCGGCGAGCAGCGGCTAGCCGTGACCCGGGGCCGTCAGGGGCGGGGCACAACCATTTATATCGGGCGGGGAATCTGATGCCGCGTATTGCGCACATCGACATGCAGGAGCTCGCCCGACGAGCTGAGGTCCAGGCTCCAGGGGCTGATCCGCGAGCTGAACGACGAGGCCTCGAGGGGCGCCGTGGTGCTCGTCGAGGGGCCCCGCGACGAGGCGGCCCTGCGCGCCGCGGGTTACTCGGGCCCGCTGATCAAGGTCAAGGCGCTCGGGGGGCGCGCGAGGTCGCTGGGCGAGACCCTGTCCTCGGAGTACAGGAAGGCGGTGCTGCTCGTCGACTTCGACCGCGAGGGATCCAAGCTGGCGGTGCACATCCGCAGGCAGCTCTCCTTCTACGGCGTCGAGGTCGACGTGAGGTTCAGGGAAAGCTTTTTTGAAGCGTTCTCCGGCGAAGTCCGCGAGGTGGAGTCCCTTAGGAGGTTCACTGAGGAGGGATCGGAGGGTGCCGGATTCCAGTGGATATAAATACTTGGTGAAGATCGAGTTCCAGGTCGACGGGCCCGTCGACAAGCCCGACGTCGTCGGCGCGATCTTCGGCCAGACCGAGGGGCTGTTCGGCCCGGAGCTCGACCTGAACGAGCTGCAGAGGGGATGGCGCATAGGCAGGATAGAGATAAGCCTGCGCCGCTCCGACTCGCGCGTCACCGGCGAGGTCCACATACCAGCGAACACCGACATAGCGGAGGCGGCGCTAATAGCCGCTGCCCTGGAGACCATAGACAAGGTGGGGCCCTACCAGGCCAAGTTCAGGCTGAAGGAGATAGAGGACGTCAGGGCGGCGCGCCGGAAGCAGGTGGTGGAGAGGGCGAAGGAGATAGTGAAGGAGTGGTCGTCCAAGGCGATAAGCGAGGGCGAGGACGCCCTCAGGGAGGTCTATGAGGCGCTGAAGCCCACGCGGCTCGTGTACTACGGGCCGGAGCAGCTGCCGGCCGGGCCCGGCGTCTACAACTCGGACACCGTGATAGTGGTCGAGGGAAGGGCCGACGTGATAAACATGCTAAGGGCGGGCATAGAGAACGTGGTCGCGATAGGAGGCGCGCGGGGGGTCCCGGAGTCCATAATACAGCTGGGCAAGACGAAGAAGCTCATCGCCTTCCTCGACGGCGACAGGGGAGGCGACATGATACTGAGGGACCTGCAGTCCAAGGTGGAGCTGGTGAAGGTCTACCGGGCCCCGCAGGGGAGGGAGGTGGAGGAGCTGACCCCCGAGGAGATACGCCACATACTGAGGGAGGAGGCGCCGCCCGCGACCGCGCAGGCAGCCGCCGTCCAGCGGCCGCAACCGCAGCTGCCTCAGGCGCTGCAGCAGGTGGCCCTCCAGCTGGTGAAGGACCTCGAGGGCACGCTCGAGGCCGTGCTGCTGGATCAGTCCTTCTCGCAGTCCTCCAGGGTGCCGGTGAGCAGGCTGTACCAGACTATCCAGGAGTCCAGCGGGATAAAGGCGGTCGTGTTCGACGGGATAGTGACCCAGAGGCTGGTCGACGCGGCCGCATCTAAGGGCGTCGGGTTCCTGATAGGATCCAGGGTGGCGGATGGCGTGAAGGCGCCGGAGGGGGTGGTGATCCTCTCCTTCGGCGACCTCAAGCCGCTGGAGGCCCAGGCGGCCGGCGGCCAGTGATGCCCTGCGGCTACGCCTGCTACCTGCTGATACTCCTCGTCTCATGGCTCTCGGTCTACCTGGCGCTCAGGGGGAGGTCCGATCGCCTGCGCGCCAGGGGCGTGACCCTCGGCCCCCTCTACCTCATCCTCAACTCGCGCTCCCTGGGATCCGCCCTGGAGCGCTCGCTCGGAGGCCGCCGCCGCGCCTCCCTCCTGATATCCGCGTCCCCCGCGATCTCCCTGGCCCTGATGGGGTACGCGCTCTACTTCCTCTCCGAGAACATGCTGCGCTACTTCCTGGCGCCCTCCGGCTTCTCCGCGGTCGTGCCGCTGATACCTTTCGTCACGCTGAGGAGCGCCCCCCTGATCGCCATGTTCCTGGCGGCTGTCCCCCTGCTCGTGATCCCCCACGAGCTGTCGCACGCCCTCGCCGCGGCCAACCGCGGCATAAGGATCAGGGGCGCCGGGCTGATCCTGCTGGCCCTCCTCCTCGGGGCTTTCGTGGAGCTCGACGAGGAGTCCCTCAGGAGGGCCGGCTGGAGGGACCGCGCCGCCACCGCGGCGGCCGGCCCCGCGGCGAACGCCGCCATCGCCGCCGCCCTGCTCGCGCTGATGCTCACCCAGCCGCTCTCCTACCTCTACCTGCCGGCCGGCGTCGCCGCCCCGTTCTACAGGCCCGGGCCCGGCGTCCTGGTGGCCGGGGTCGTGCCGGGGTCCCCGGCGCAGGCGGCCGGCATCTCGCCCGGGGACGTTATACTCTCGGTCAACGGCACGGAGCTGCGCGGCGTGCGGGACCTCGCGGCCCTGAACCTGAGCGCCGGGGAGCTGGTGGTGCTGGGCGTCGAGCGCTCAGGGCGCGAGATCACGGTCCCCGTGCGCGTCGGGAACGTGTCGGGGCGGGCGATGATCGGGGTCTACGTCGCCGATGACATGGTCCCCAGGTTCCCGCTGCCTTACCTGGGGCCCTCCGCGAACTACGCGCTGGCCTGGCTCTTCACACTGTCCTTCGCCGTCGCCGCCTTCAACGCGCTCCCCATTCCGCCATTCGACGGCGCAATGCTCGCGGACGCGCTCCTGGAAGCCGGGCTGAGGGACGGCGCGCGCAGGCGCGCGGTCCTCCTCCCGGTCTATGCGGCCTCGGCGCTGCTCCTCGCGGGGAACATCGCGCTCTCCCTGGCGCGCTTCGGCATCCCCCGGCTCCGAGGGATCGCGCGGTGGGCAAATATCCCGGGTCCCCCTCGGAGGCCCCGTGGACGCGTGCGACGTCTGCGGTGCCCCGGCGGCGCACGTCATAGAGCGCTCCGGCCGCCGCCTCTGCGACGCGCACTACGTGTCATACGTGGAGCGCAAGGTGGCCAGGGCCATATCGAGGTACGGGATGCTGAGGCCCAGGGAGAGGATAGGGGTCGCCGTCTCCGGGGGCAAGGACAGCATGTCGCTGCTCAGGATCCTGAGCAGGATGGCGCCGCGCCACGGGTCGGAGCTGGTGGCCTTGGTCGTCCACGAGGGGATAGGGGGGCGCGTCGAGGAGTCCCACGCGCTGGCGGAGGCCTACGCCAGGAGCCTGGGGATCAGCGTGCTCTCGGCCTCCTTCGAGGAGCTCTTCGGGCGCGGCCTGCCGGACTTGGTTGGGAGGGCGCCCGCCGGCACGTCCGCGTGCTCTATCTGCGGCCCGCTCAGGCGCCGCGCGATAGACGTCCTGGCGAGGGACGCGGGCGTCGATGTGGTGGCGACGGGCCACCACATGGACGACTTCCTCCAGACGTTCATCATAGCTATGATGGAGGGCGACCTGAAGCGCATCGCGTGGATGCACCCGGGGCCCAAGCCGGACCCCGAGGGCAGGCCCAGGCGCGTGCAGCCGCTCGTAGAACTCTACGAGGAGGAGGTCCTCGGGTACGCCAGGGCCGCGGGCGTGCCCTTCATCCCATGCGACTGCCCCTACAGGCGGCAGGGGATCAGGGTGCGCGTGAGGTCCTTCCTCAGGGAGCTCGAGTCGAGGAGCCCCGGGGCCAAGGAGATTATGTTCCGCTCCGCCCTGGCGATCTCCCGGTCCCTCTCGGGGGATATCCCGCGCGCGGAGTACGTGCGGTGCAAGCACTGTGGATGGCCCTCCACGTCCGAGGTTTGCAACGCGTGCTCCACGCTGATGTCGCTGGTCGGGGAACCGATAAATAGTGGGCGCGCACTCTACGACCTGGGGGCGCGGGTAGGGCCGGGGGGCTAGCCGTCCCCCTGAACCCGAAACCGGCTACACGCGGGGGCCAGCAACCCGCGGGTAAACCCCGTCCAGCGAGGCCCGCGCGGGAGGCGCCGCCGGATGACCCTGCGCCGCCGCGGCAACTCGCCGGCGGGCCCCGCGCTCGAAGGGGCGCGGGGACCCGCGGACCGCCGAACCGGGTTAGGCCCGGGAGGGAGCGGCCCTAAGGCGGGGCGGGGGGCGCGCGGCGTGCCGTAGGGTACTGCGGTCCCGCGGCGGCCGCGCCGGGCGGGCTGAGCCGCGGGGTCCGCGCCCTCCTAGGACGATCGCCTAGGGGCGGCCGTATTCACCGAAGCGCGGCGCAGCGGGTAAAGATCCCGGAGTACTGCTGCACGGCCTTCAGTTGGCCGTTGGCGACTCCCGCGGCCAAAGAAATTATATCGTCGGGCGATGATCCCAACGGGGCCGGGGTGCCCTAGCGGTAGGGGGCAGATGTCTAGCCCAGGCCTGCTAAGCCTGTGGGCCAAAAGCCCGCGCGGGTTCGAGTCCCGCCCCCGGCGCCACACTAGAGTGAGACCGGCCGCGGCAGCATCTGCGCAGAATCGCGTCCTCAGCGAATTCGCGGAGTAGCGGGCCAGCCCCCACCCGGGATGCTTCGGAATCCTCCCGCCCAGCGAAAGCCTTAGGCCCACGCGGTGCCTGGAGTTAGACCCGGATTAGGGGTGAGGCAAAGTTTGAGGATGCTCTTCTTGGGCCTGGGATTCGTCTCCTACTCGGTGGCATCCATCCTAGGCGGAACCCACGAGGTGACCGTGACGGGGAGGAGGATCCCCCCAGACCATCCCGTGAAGAGGGGGTACTTCGAGGGCCTCTCGAGGATGGGCGTCAGGTTCGAGCGCCTCGACCCCCTGGGGGAGCCCGACAGGCTGAGGGAGATCGTGAGGCCCTCCGAGGTGATCGTGAACTTCATCGGGATGATAAGCGGGAGCGAGGGGGAACTTATGAGAGCGAACTACGAGGTCCCCAGGGCGCTCGTCAGGGCGATCCAGGAATCCAACCCCGATGCCTTCCTGATACACATAGGCGCGGCCACCCTGGGACAGAGGGAGAAGAGGGTGGTCGAGGAGTCACCCCACGGCGCCGGGCTCGAGCCCAGGACCCCCTACGAGAGGAGCAAGCTCATGGCCGAGAGGGAGGTCCTGGGCGCGCCGTTCAGGAAGGCCGTCCTGAGGCCCACCGTGATCTACGGCCGGGCTAATTCCCACGTCGAATTCGTCGCAATATACAGGCTGGCGAGGAGGGGCATCATGCCCAGGCTCGGCCTGGCGCTGCCCGCGGTCAACGTCAGGTATCTGGCCGAGGTGATCGGCGCCCTGGCCGAGGAGAGGCCGGCGAGCGACTACCTGTACGTGAACGAGTGCGGGAAGGTCGGCGTGACCAGGCTCTTCGAGCTGCACTGCCGGGGGCTGGGGAAGCGTTGCCTCGGGATCCCCGCGCCGGGCCCCCTGGTCTCGGCGTTCCTCCCCGAGGGCCTCAGGCCGCTCGTCAGGTACGCGGATTACGAGTTCACCTGCGAGAGGACCAGGGAATACGTGGGGGATCCGACCTTCGTCGAGGAGGACGTGATGGAGAACGCTAGGTTCCTGAGGGAGCTCGACGAGCGGGGGGAGCTGGTCCCGGAGCGATCCCCTGCTCCGGCTATCCTCATACCCGGCCCGCGGATCCTGTCAGGGCAGGATCGCGTCTAAGCCGCCCTGCGAGGGCGAGCTGCGAACCTCGTCGGCTGCTACCGCGCACGGCCCGGAAATGTGACGTCGAGCCGGACCTGGGCGGGGAGGTCGACTAGAATGCGTCGAGGGGATGAGCACGGGCGCGGTCATGATGGCCACCGTGGCGTCGCTCACCACTCTCGGGGCACGGGATTGGCCTCCCGCACGTGGTGGCGGCCGAGACATCGCTGCTATTATCATAATGATATGGTAAAAACAAACCTGCCCTTCAGGACGGGGTGAAAGCTTTTAAATTCAAGACTCTATTTCCATCCGGATGCTCGCCTCCGGTCAACTTCTCGGAGATGAGGGGCGGGGGCCGATCCCTCCCGCAATACCGGAGGGGGCATCTACGAAGTCAAGCACGCGGGCAGGAGGACGAACGTGGTCCGCCTCCTGCCGAATGGCTCCCAGGGGAGGAAGAGATCGG
>OGCG01001422.1_pt1 | contig 11745 bp, 5 predicted proteins | sample 1570061 | NCBI WGS metagenome assembly OGCG01 (sample SAMN06268698, study PRJEB24515) | hot springs metagenome | isolation source: Joseph's Coat, Yellowstone National Park, Washington, USA | place: USA:Joseph's Coat, Yellowstone National Park, Washington, USA
TGCACTGCACTTAGTGGCAATTCACCGGTGTATCCATTGACCGTCACTGGCTGGCCCTTGTAGTTGTATAGGTAGAACACGAAGCTCTTAGTGTAGCTTGTGTAGTTCACAAGATACTGATACTTCACGTAGTACGTTATGCTTAGGTCCATTGATGGCTCAACGAAGGCCAGGACATTAGTTGGGGTTGTACTGCTCTGTAGGGCTGCCAGCACCTTGGTTGCGTTCACTGAGAAGGTTGAGCCGAATATGGGCCAGTTTGTTCCATTTAATGGTGATATCAACATTGTCCTTATTGCACCAAAGGTCAGGTTTACTGGCTGTGGGAATGTTACAGCGGTTACCTGGGTGCCGTTGACGTAGAACACGTAACCAGTTGCATTAACGCCTGCACTGACTGTGGCGTACGGTATCGGTGACGGTGGGGTCATTGTGTTGTACACCTGTATACCCTCAAGATACACTGTGGGTAATGCCAGTGAGTTAGTTGACATATCCACATTGCTGCCCAGCGCCTTACCCTCAACAACGCCGTACAGTGCATACAGCGGCCAGAAGCCAGCGCTTGTGCCGAAGCCAACCCCTGGTACACCCTCACTCATGTCACCGCTGACAGTGGCGGTTACTGGGCCATTTGGTAGTGAGCTCACGTATATTGTGCTCCAATTACCCGTGACGTTGTAAGCGTTTAGCACAGTAAACACTGAGGCGTTAACGTAGGGTAAGACAACTATAGCATGCTCAACTGGAGGCGGTGCATAAGCACCGGCTGGTATTACTGTTACTGATAGCCAGCTTGGCTGGTTTGGCGTGTTCTGAGTGCCTAATACGTAGACCCTGGCTATCCTCGCGAAGTACAATGCATTAGCTGCCTCGTTACCGGTCGCCGCGGCGCCAATGCTTTGGGCTAGGCTTGTGTAGCTGACCAGTATCTTGGTTAAGTTGTAGGTTGGTAGTATTGGCGTGTAGCCGGCGGTGTTGGGTGCGTAGGTTGGTATGTCAACTAGGGCTGTGCCGCTTGGGCCTATTGAAACCAGTAGGGTGAATGGTGAACCGAAGTAGTTGGCCCAGCCAACAGGAGTCCTAGCTGTTGCGAATGGCAGCGTCGTGGCGTTAACCGGAACTATACTCCACCATACTAGGCTCTGGCTTGCCCCAGAGCCTGTAGTATACACGGTGGTGCTGTTACGTGATAGGTAGCCGCCCATTGCAGTTGATAGGACTGGCTGGGTCTCGAAGGCCCAGCCTGAGCCAACGCCGTAGACGGTTATTATAACGTTCTCACCGGTTACGGTAGCTGTGCCAGTTAACACTTGTGTTAGTAGCTTGGCTGCTGTTACGTTCTTTAGCTGGAGCTGGGTTAGTATGCTTGGGACACTCACTGTGAAGGCCATTGGCACCCACCTGCCTACGGCTAGGTTGTAGTATAGCGTCAAGTTCTTAGTGGCCACGTCGACGGCGTAAGTGCCGGTGCTGTTGGTGACCAGTAGCTGTATTACGGCGGTTGCGTTGATTATTGAACTACCCGGCTCAACGTATATGTAGGTCTCGAAGGTCCTTAACGCCAGGGCGGCCGTTGACGGTGAGAATGATACGGTTACGCTACTGTTGAATGAGTTGAATGTACCAGTGGACACTGGGGTACTGGGTGTCAGTGTGACCTCGGCTGACAGCGTGTTTAGCTTAACCGCACCTGATAGGGCCGGTGGCCACAGTAGGCTGACGTACGGTTCAGTGACGTACTTAGTGCCGGTGGTGGTGAATGAGAATATTGATGAACCAACAGTAACGTTGGTTATGTAGGCTGTGCCGTTCCATATGAAGTTACTCATGGGCAGCAGCATAGGCATCTGACCTGGAGCGAATACTTCACCCTCCAGGTTTGGTAGGTAGTAGCTTATCAGGGCGTACTCAGAGTACGGTGAGGCATACTTGGAGTAGTCAACCAATGTACCAGTAGTGGTGTAATTATTAGCTATGTAATCCGTGCCGTACTCGGCAATGTAGGTTGGCGTTATGGCGTAGGCCTGGCTCGCTGTCTCGAATGGGGCTAACGCAGTGCCTAGGTAGCTCTGGGCCCAGTTAATTATGCTACTGTTCACCGTGTTGCTGGGTATGAATACCTTGAACAGCGCATCGTAGAAGGTTATGGCAACCACCGTGTTTGGTACGTTGTAGAATAGGCTCTTGCTCTTGACGCTTATCGTGGTTGGGTAGACACTGCTAACTATGACTATTGAGTTGGGTGGTACTGACACTGCCTGCCCGCCGACGTAAACCGTGTAGCTGCTAACGAACTCAATGGTGCCGTTGGCGTAGACTAGGGTTATCATTCCAGGCGGTGGCACTATTACGTTGCCGCTGAAGACCTCGTAGCCTAGGTAGAACACCTTACCGTAGAAGACCTGGTTAGGCATGAATAACCTAGCCAAGTAGCCCTCAATGGCCTTGCCGTATGGGTATGACGGTACCTTGAATATTGCGTATGGGCTGCTGCTTGATGCATTGGCCAGGTAGACTGCGGTTAATAGGTATGACTGGTTGTTTAGGACGTCACTGTACAGGCCCTCGCCTAGGGCTATTGACGTTAGGTTGTAGAATATGCTGGCCAGCCTGGTGTAGAGTGGCTTGGCGCCAGCTATGCCTATTAGGCTGAAGAAGGTTAGGTTCCAGGCGTAGTTCGGGTACTGGTACCAGACGCTGGAGCCATTGTATGGGCTGTAGGCGTCGTAGATAACAAGCGTTGTGTTCATCCAGGTTGCCGCACCTGGCAGTAGGCTGGCTGGGTAGACTAACTGGTTGGCCAGTACGTTGTTCTGCGTGTCAACTACGTAGACGTGCAGGTTCTCCACGTAGACAGGTAGCTCAAAGGTGTAGTAGCAGGACGTGTTAACCGGTATTGAGTACATTGAGTTGTAGTAAACCATCAAGTCCTCGTCAATCTGACCCCTGGTACCGAAGGTGTAGGCCGTTACACCACTGGGTAGGCCCAGCCAGGCTGAGTACTGGCTGTAGGTCTGGTTCCATAGCTGCTGCAGGTAGCTGTAGGTGTAGACTGAGTCAACACTTGGTGAAATTGTCCTAACCTTCAGCGCGAAGTAGCTGTTAGGCATTATGTAGCTCGCGTTAATTGGCACATTCATTATTAGCACGGTGCCGTAGTTGGGCAACCCAGTGACCGGGTTCGGTGGTGGTAGCTGGAAGCCCACAATGTGGCCATTGGCCACGTACTCTGTTGTGCCGTTGCTAATACCCTCAAACATCTTCTGCCCAGTGACCGAGCTGTAGACAGCAACAACAAAGCCAGGCAGCGGCGTCGGTGGCGTTGTGGCATTGGTCACCACCTGGAAGACTATGTCAATCAGTGGGAAGTAGACTAGGTTAACAACCGTTGGCTGTAGTGTTATTGGTGTTGTTATGGCCTGCCTTGTGAATGGGTTGACAGGCGGCATTACGTAGCCGAAGTAGTACAGGGTGAAGCTGGCCGTTGGGGTCACTGTGGATACTGGTACACCCCACATGTTGACCTGCACTGGGTACTGGAGCACGGTGTATGGGTAGGCGAAGGCTAGGGATAGGTTGAAGGTTCCGTAAGGTGTTGAAACCTCAACAACACCCTGCGTCAGGGTCTGGTTGCATAGGTTAACGAACTCAACCTTATACAGCATAACCTGCACAGCCGTGTAAGCAGTCTCAGATAGTATAGTACCGGTGGCTACAGCTATCTTCTTCTCAGGGCCTACAGCGTATAGTGTATTGTTGGCCCCAGTCCCACTACCGTAGTAAGCCTGGAAGACTGGGGCAATTTTGTAGCTGTTAACGGCAGCTGGTGCAAAGCCAGAGGTGCTATATGTGTAAGTTGCGCTGAAGACACCTGAACCAACCATTATTGTGCCGTAGTAGAGCTGTAGGTTGAAGTAGACTGTGGCTGTGGTGTTGTAGTAAACAGGCGATGAAATTGTTAGGACACCTGAACTGCTTGACTTAACATATGCTGAACTGAATGTACCCATGAATGTTGGTACAGGTAGCTCAACTACGGGCGACTGAGCCAGGTAACCGTTAACGATATGGTAGACCTGTAGTGTTGGGAATGCTGCCACGGTTCCGACAATGCCATAGGCGCTCTCGCTTAGGTACACTACCTGGCCTGTTGCCAGTGGGCTTAGGCTGGTTATGCTTGGGCCGGCGTAGAGTACTGCCTTAAGCTGCTGCGCCTTCTCAACAAGCACTGGTTCTTGGCTAGTGGCTGGGACGCCGTGGGTGTATTGAGTTACGAAGAATGTGACTGGGAGTAGTGAAGTGTAGATGTCCTCTATGATTACGTTGGGTGTGTTTTTCTGTATGGCTAAATTGACTAGGGCTGATAGGTTCAGGAATGCCACATCCCAGGTGCCACTAGTGGTCTGAAGCTCAATACTAAGCGCCATATGCTGCGGCGAAATTGGAGTAGCGGATATGCTTGATGGCGGTGGATATGCAGTACCGGTGAACTTAACTGCAGGTATTGTGAAGCCCTGGAATAGGAAGCTTATGGGTAATGGACCGTACAGTATCTGACTGTACTGTGGGCCTAGAGTTACCTCAAATAAGAATGATGCTGTTGGTGAGAACATGTAGGTTGAATTGGCCAATACATTACCCTTAATGTCTAATATGTTCATAGCCTGTATCGTGATTAAGCCACCTGCAATAACTAAGTCAGGGTAACCATATAGTGGCGAGTAGTACGATGTGACATTAATAAAGGTATCATTATGGAAGTCGTAACCAACCAATGTACCGCCGAGCAGTAGGCTACCGTTGTAGTAACCCCCATAGGCGTAGTTAGTGGTTGAGTAGACAGGTACTGTTACCGTGCCCTGAGTACCTGGGTTGTAGTAGCTGTAGGTCACGTTTATGGTGAAGTAGACTGGGTTACTTGAACCGCTCTGGGCGAAGCCGATCAGGTGACCGCTCTGGAATATCAAGGCGGGTAGGTATATGAAGGGCCCGAAGGCAACGTACTGGACGCCATATAACGGGACGCCGTATATGCTTGTGCTGAACTGGGTGGCCGTTGGGTTGTAGGGGACTGAGGAGTTGACTATTATCGGTGTTCCGCTGTAGTACTCAGCAAAGGTTAGGGCAAGGTTAGGCCATACTGATTGCGGAACAGCAGCCGCTGGTGCGGTGGTGGCTAGGTCTAGGCCAAACCAGATGTATATGACGTTCAGGCCTGTCATGGGCATTGCGTAGTATTGGCCAGTAGTACCGTTAACAGGCACCATTATCATGTAATGTCCACCGTTGGGAGCCTTCAGATAAGCTGTATGTGGTGGTGAGGCAGCGCTGGTTAAATTAGTCAATACATTGCCAAGTAAGCTGTATGCGGTGGTGAAATTGAATATGACCCATTGGTAGCCCTTGTAGTTAAGCGTCACTATAATCATCCAGGTGGCATTGAATGAAGAGTAGTTTAGGCTGCTTGGGGAGATTGGTAACTTGAAGCTGTAAGTGAAGCCACCTGTATTGTTTGTGGTCACTGTAAAGCTCTCACCAACCAGTAAGCCAATGTCACTTTGATTGATGACTGTGTTGAAGTAGTCTAGGTAGGAGCCCGGCACCAGGGTGCCATTGGGGTACGTTATATCCGAGGCGTTAACTATGTAGAACGTTATCGACTGCCCAGCTATACCGTAGTAGGCTGGGACAGTACTGTAAAGTAGTTGATACATAGACCATACCATTGGGTACGATGATTTTATACTATTTACGTAGGTTACTGGTGGTTGAGCGTATGATAGGTTCAGTGATATTGTGTAGGTTTGATTAACTATCTTTACCGTTGGCGGAACTGGTGGACCGGGTAGTGATATCGCCTTAACCGCGTGCCCCACCCCTAGTAGGGTGAGGGCTAGGGCTACTGCGAGTATTGGCAGTAGTTTTGCTATTCCGTATTTCCCGGATTTACTGGACATAGGCCCCTCAGGCAACCACCCCTATTTAAAGAACCCCCTGTGAATCATCATGGAACAGTTAAAATAAGCCTTGGAACCAATGAAGCTACTCAGGTTGCAACCAACACCCACAACTTCAGTAGCGCCGGTGAAAATGCGCTGATGCTTAATAACGCCTAGGGAAATGCAAAAGGCTTACCCGGAGTCATTTAATTGGAGGAATAATCTCTTGGTTTTAATCGAATTTTGAATCACTGACCTAATTGCCTGCTATTAATTAAGCTTTAATACGCTGTTTAACCCATAGATGTTTATCTGGCCAAGACCATTAACAGGGTTCCAGCGTCCCTGCAGAACCCAGTAGACACCGTTCTGCCCACCTAGGGACTGGAACATGAAGCCCAGTATCCCGGTTAAGTAGCTCTGCCGTGGTGCCGTGGTTTGCGTGACGTAGAATATGCTTGGGTAGTATTGGTAGAGTAGATATAGTGTCGGGGCTAGGTCACCTATGGTGAAGGTTGGTACAGTGCTTTGAACCGTGGTTGTCATTCCTGCTGATAACGGTGTGGCTAAGCTGGTGCCGCCCACTATGTATGGTGGTATAATGTCGTTAAGCACGATGAGAACCCCCTGTGAATGGGTCAGCGTCAGCTACTATGTCCGGGAGACCGAAGTACTCAATAGTTATGTCTACATACCAAGCATTCTCAATACCCCAAGCCTTAACCAAACCAGCTGGGACTAATACTTGGTAATTTATGTATATTTTGGTTGTGTAAGGTAGTAGTAATTACCATACTTCTCCTAATCCTCCTTATCTGATGAGTAACACCACCAGTTGCCATTTCAAAAACAAAACATACTAATTATTATTAAAGTATCTAATGAGAGCTAGAAAAAGTAGAATTCAGCAATATCATAAATACAACTACACAGAACCCACTTTTAAAGAGCCTATGCTCTTGCATTGGATAATGGGTATTGCAATTGACGTATTAGTAATGGTCCCCCAACTAATAGCTATAATAGACTCCATGGGAGCACTACCCTTAGTAATGAGTATGTTAAACATGAACCAGGCCTTAGTATTCAATAGAGCCCTTAGGATCATAGCAATAGCCGTACCAACTCTATTGGTATTCTTCACCATTACAAGGCCATATGTATTAACAGCATTTAACATAAGCATAGCTGATTTCAGGATAGCCGGTGGCATTGTGCTTCTGGTCATAGGTATCGATACTCTACGGGAGGGGGCGCCTAGGACCATGGGCTTAAACCCTGAGGATTACGTATTCGTACCAAGCCACTCCCATGCTTGTTGGTCCTAGAGTCATAACGTCAGTAATGCCCTTCAGCACATACTACGGACTCCCTGAGGTAATAATTAACATAGCCATAGCATCACTCATAACATACCTAAACATTAGGTTTGGTTTCTTACTCATGAGGGTTATTGGGCAATATGCTACGTTTCATAGGTAGGTTCATGAGTCTGGTAATAATGGCATGGGCCGTCTCCCTAATAATACAGAGATTGAAGGGGGCAACGTTGATTTAGCACTTAAATGGAAAAATAAGGAACATTGATTTTAATGAGAACTATTATGGGTGATTAAGCTTAACCAATTTGTATTTGCGATATCATTGTACTTTGCGGAAATCCACTGAGTGCCTGCGCCAATCCATAGGTGTTTATTTGCCCAAGACCATCCACCGGATTCCACATGCCCTGTATTACCCAGTACAGCCCATTCTCGCCACCTAGTGTTGGAAACATGAAGCCAGGTATGCCTGTGAGGAATTGCTGTGTTGGGTATGCACTACCCCAGGCGTAGAATTGTGGATACTCATAGTAATACAGTAGATATAGGTTCGGCGCTAAATCACCTATTACATACGATTTACCAAGGTAGCTCTGTATGGTCATCGTCATGCCTGCCGACAGTGGTGTGGCTAGGCTTGTTCCTCCTATTAAATACGGTGGTATTACACCATTAAGTACGATTAGTACTCCGGTGAATGGGTCTGCATCAGCCGCTATGTCCGGGACTCCCCTATGGCCCACGGTGTAGAAGTTAATGTCAAGGTCTGGTTCGTATACGTAGGTCCTCTCGTATACTATATGCACCAAAGCTTGCCCTGGGGTTTCTGGGAATGTGAAGGAGTAACCACCGCCACTACCCCACATGTAGTGTGAATTCCAATCCCAAGCATATTCCACTCGGCTGGTCATTACACTACTAATAACGCCCTTAAGCGTTGTACCACCTACGCCGGTGACCCATGGGTCACTGGCTGGGTACCAAACACTCGGTTCAATTGGACTTACGAATAAATCAAAGGCCCCCCAATCGCCTGCTGCTGCGAATACACCGATACCCTCAACCGCTGCCTGCATGAATATTTCGTCGTAGGCGTAGAGTAGGTTGTAGCTTGGTGGTGGTATGTAATAGGCATCCTCGGGCGATGCCCAGCTTAGGCTTATGAAGTTGGCTAGGTGATGTGCAATAACATACTCAATATCAACAAATAAGTCATCACCGGAGGTTGGGGATACAACGAGGAGTATGTTTGCGCCAGGAGCCATGGTATGGGCATACTCAATATCGAGGGCAGTCTCCCAAGCCCAACCCGCGGCAGTCGATATGTCTTGGGGCGTTAATACCGGAACGCCCGTTGGGTAAATAACATTGCATTGTGTTGGGCTGTACGGCAAACCAAAGTATTTGCTGAATGTCTCTAGGTCATTGCATGCCACCGACGCGTACTTAGATGGCACATAACTTGAATTGAAGGTTGCTTCATAAGCGCCTGCGAAGTCTCCGAAGGCATCGACAATAGCTATTGTTACGCCCTTCCCTGTGTATCCTGTGTATGTGTAGCCTTTGAATAATGGTAACTCATCATATATGAACTCAAGACCCTTCGGTAACCATATCTCGGCCTGGCGATACCTAATCTGTAGGGGTACTCCATTGATTACTGTTACGTTCGTACTCAATACAGCATTTACATTCGTCGTATTTAGATAAAGCATTTCATACTGCGGCTTATACATAGAGACCCTACTGCTTACGTAGAAGTAGCCTATTGGTATGCATTCCCCAGCCAGTATCCACTGCTGGATGCTACTGGGCGCTGATTGAAGGGCAGTTAGGAACCCATCCACAGCTGATGCATTCCCAGAGGCCTCTATGAGCATTGGGAACGTGTAGAGCACGGTTAAGCCGTATTGACTGGCTAGGCTAGTTATGTAGCTTACCACTGAGCTCGGTGGCGAGTACCATGAGGCGAATTGGGATGGGGTTATGAAGCTGTGGAAGTATGGGCTGGCTGGGTTGTAGTACATTTGGCTAAGCAGGTAATCCAGGCCGTTGGGCGTCGTGACGTTGCTCAGCCTTAACCAAACTATGACGTGGCTTGGGTTTGATCCAGAGACCCCCGGTATTATCTCCTCGCAGGTGAAGTATTGAGGTGTTGTTGACGGCACCTGTGAGGGCATTGGTGCATGAACCGTTGGGGCAACTAGCACAGCAACCGCCAACGCTATTGCCGTTGATAGGATTAACAGATTACGTACCACAGACATAAAAAATGCAACTAAGGTTCCCTTTTTAAGCATTCCTCCTGTGTACTTAAGTCAACTCTTTTATGTTTACACCATTATCAGTCTCTTCCCTGCCCTTTGAGCTAGAAGGTTAGGGTAAACCCGTTAACCAAGGCAGAGGAGCTAATGGAACCTAGCAAGGCAGCTAGCAGTGTGTGGTATCCTCACGGACCTTAAATGTCTTAAGTGTTATCCATAGGATGTATGCGATGAAATGCGGTATAGTGTGTTTGAGATTTTACTGTGCTTAACCTAAATCCATCTGTATTCCCCTTAAGTCCTTTAGATCCCATCACAAACCTTAACTTAACCCTTAGGTGTGTTTTCCAAATGACCCCTTCCTCACCCTGAAGGGCGAGGATTGTTGTTTACTTATCATTGTTAAGCCTGTGGGCAGTTGTAAGGGGAGTTAACCCCGCAGACGGCATAAGGGGGCGATAAAGTCAAGCAACTAGAAGCCGCAATGAAGACTGAACTTTACCTAACCCTTCCTCACCTTTTAGGGGTTGAAGCACCTAGGTGTGTTAGGTTTGAGATTATGGATGCCGTGAGGTCAGAGGTCGGCAGAAGCGGTAGGTACGGGTATTATGTCCCCCTGCATAGAATCATGATGATAATACTAAGCGGTCAATTTAAGGAGGAAGGAGGTATCTTGCGAATGCATGGTAGGTCTCGTTGAGCATAATGCATCAAAGTAATTTCTAAACTAAGTAAGGTACAACAGCACTTACGCCTATGGTAAAGGAGAGCTCTAAGGGCTTCCTAGCATGGAGAGGGATTGCTATTTAAAAATCATTCAATTCCCTATGATATTCATGAGGAGGTGAACGATATATAAATCGAAGCCATGAGCGAGCTACGCCTATGAGGAAGTGGGCATAATAGGGTTAGGGCCTAGTGAGTTGGGGATGAACATAAAGGCATTGCTTAAATTGCCGGTAAATCACTTCTGTAACAGTAAAGCATAACCAAATGTGTTGCCTATATTCACGATATACCAAATATAACGTGGGAAGAAAGGTAAACCAAGAAGAAATTGGGCAGATTTTAAAGAGGGATTTTATGCGCTTAATCACGATATTGCGGTGTATGAGTAGTACACAGTGACTGGCGAGTATGGCCATGCAGACGTTACGTAGATGTCGACCCTCCAACCAGACACAGTAACAGTATAGCCCGCACTACTCGTAACCTGCAACTTCACAACATGCGTTGTATCGCCAGGTATTGGGTACACGTAGATGTACGCTGTCGTGTAGCCAGTGTAATACAGCGTCACAGTGATCTGGGCAACACCACTACCCTGGTATATGGTGTACGCACCAGGCGATGTGAACGTGTAGCTACCACTACCACCACTCACAACACTCGGCACAGTACTTACCTTACTAGTTAACGTCTTATTCATACTAACCAATGTCGACTCAATAGAACCCAACTCGCCCTGTATCGTCCCAGCGTATGTAGTCAACGTACTATTCACACTCAACACATTATTATTAATCATACTCAACTCATTCTGTATAACCGTTAGGTTAAGTGTACTCACCACATCATATATCTTCACCAATGTGGCATTCATACTACTCAGTTTACTAACTATCGTAGACACCTGACCTAGTAACGTCGGGATGAGCTGAACATAACTGCTTATCGTACTCAACGTAGACTGCATACCGCTCAGCGTGCTCTGCATATTACTCAACGTCGACTCAATACTACTTAATGTACTACTCATGAACTGCAGTGTAGAGCTCATATTCAACACAGCCTTATAGACAGTTGACAACTCACTACTCATGGACTGAACAGCATTGTACACAGTGGTCAATGTGGCATTCATATTCGTTAGGTTACCCAACACCTCATTAAGTAGGTTAATAATCACAACATGCACATTGGTTATAGGCACAGTGGCCGTGGCATTACCCACAGCATTAGGCGGCGTACCAGCTATGTATGTCGAATAATTCTCCTCAGCGACAATGTACAACACACCACTCGTTAGATAACTCGGCACCTTATAAACATTAGGTGCCTTAAACTCGCCATTAGGGCCTACCTTTATGCTCGTCACATTTGTACCATTAACAATTATAGTTACAGCTGTGCCTGGGTAGAAGTTGTAACCAATCACGGATATGCTGGCGCTAGGCGGTGCGGGGCTTGGCGTAACAACTATGTATGACGCCTTCA
>OGCG01001423.1_pt1 | contig 11739 bp, 11 predicted proteins | sample 1570061 | NCBI WGS metagenome assembly OGCG01 (sample SAMN06268698, study PRJEB24515) | hot springs metagenome | isolation source: Joseph's Coat, Yellowstone National Park, Washington, USA | place: USA:Joseph's Coat, Yellowstone National Park, Washington, USA
GTGCTTATAGATGTGCTAAAAAGCATAGACTATGAGTTGCTTATGGCAGAGATAGCAAATGTGCAGCTACTAAAGCTTAGAATTTATAAAAGCAAAACATCAGATATGCTAAAGGCAACAGGTAGCACGGTAGAGGAGCTCGACCGCATGGGCTTCGTGCACACAGTTTTCAGCAATAAGGCAATAAGGCTCAACACAAAGCTTAGCCTATTCTTAGATGAAATGAATGAAACGTTGAACAGAATAGAAAACACAGTATTCGGGCTTGGAGAATGGTATCTGTCAAAAATTTATGCCTTGTTTGCAAGTGTATTCAAAATAGATGAGCTAAAGGCGTCGGTAGAAAACGACGCTACAAAAATAGTTGCAAGAAAAGCAATAGTCAATGAAAAAATTGCAGAAAGAAGAAATGACATACTTGAATTGATTGTTATACTGCTTATACTCCTCGAAATCATTGTTGAATTGGCTTATATTCTTAAATGACCATGCAGAAAAGGTTTAAAAGCATACCTTTCTGATTTATATCAGATGCAAGCTGCTATTATTGCTGGCGCATTAATATGGAAAAGCACAGGCCAGAATTGAGTGTTGTAATACCAACTATTGAGGAGAACAGCGTATTCGAAATAATAAAAAAAATAAGAGAGCTTTTTGGCAATTCTACAGAGATAATAGTTGTTGACAAGAGCAGCGATGCTTATTTTGAAAGGCTTGTCAATGCAGGGGTAAAGGCGGTTAAGCAAAGTGGCATAGGGGTAGAAAAGGCAGTAGCACAGGGCATGAGGTTAGCACAAGGAAACATAATAGCAAGCATAGACGGCGATGGCACACACGATGTAAACGGGCTTGTAGAGGCAGTAGAACTTATAAAGAAAGGCGATGCTGACATGGTGCTTGGCAACAGGCTAAACAAGGCAGAGAAGGGCGCAATGAATGCATATATAAGACTAGGCAACAAGCTTCTTAGCAGCCTTTTTAGCAGGCTTTATGGTGTTAAGGTACACGACATACTAACAGGCTTGTTTGCAATGAGCAGAAGTGCTTTTGAAAAGGTAAAAGATGTAGAGCCTTATAGGGCAGGAGTTGCAACAACCTATGCAATTGAGCTTTCTAGAAAAGGATATAGAATAAAGGAAGTAGACATAAAATATTACGCGAGGAAGGAAGGCAAGTCAAGAATATCTTCGAGCAAGACAGGCTATGCATTGAGCGTAGCTGCAAACATAATAAGGCAGGTAAGGGATTACAGCCCCCTAATGATCTTCGGCCTCTTCGGCTTAGTGCTGTTCATAATAGGCGCGGTAATAGGAGTAATGGTGTTTATAAACTTCTTATACACGGGCACATTTACCGAGATAGGCAGAGCGCTTATAGCCTTTATGCTCGCAGTTCTTGGAATACTTTCGATATTTGTAGGTATTATGTTAGACCTGTTACTAGAAATAGACAGAGAGATAAGAAAAATAAGAGAAAAACAACAAACCAACGAAGGTCAAAAAGCAGATGCGCAACGCAACAAATAATAAAACTTTACTAACAATAAATAAGCTTGTTACTATGGTAGCTAATACTAACGAAGTTGAAAGTCTACAACAAAACAACAAAGAGCCGTGGTATGAAGGCAGGCTGTTTGTAGCAATCTTTACTGCAGTAGCTGTATTGGTAATACTGGTTCTCACAGTCTACTTCAGGTCTACAATGCTCAAATATTACGGCTTTTACGAGCCTGACGACTACTACCATTATTCAGTAATAAGGGCAGCGATAGCAAACAACTTCATAGTGCCAATGTACTTAAGCATTTCTGGCTGGCCCGCACACACGATAATAAGCGAGCCAAAAGGGCTCTACTATGTCACCCTTGCACCTTATTTTGTGCTCAGGTTCTTCGGCATTAGTGCATACACAGTTATGCGTTATATAGCGCTTGTGTTCGGCATATTCGATGTAATAGGCACCTATTTCCTTGCAAGGTACTTGAGCAAGGATAAGCTCTTTGGCTTGCTTGCAATGCTGTTTGTTGCGCTTAGCATGGGCGACGCAGCAAGAACAAGCGCTCTGCTCTACAGAGGAGACGGCTTCATAACCATATTCATAATACTTGCACTCGTATTCACCCTTGCGACATTTAAAGAGGAAAAGAAAAAGAAGAAGCTTGCAATGGCTGCACTCGCAGGGTTTACGCTGAGTATTGCAAACTTTGTATGGAACGGCGCGCCTTTTGTAACCGTAATATACATACTGTTCTTCTTGATGCTTCTGCTCTTCGGGTTTGTATACGATGACAAGAAGCTGCTTGAAGACGCAAAATATCTGCTTGCAATTCTGCTCGTTTGGTACATTTTCGTGCTTATATACCGTGGCACATATCTGATAATGAGCCAGACATTTACAGGCCTTCACTTTATACCCATATTCATAATAATGGCTGTCGGCTGGTATTTGATAAACTACCTTTCAAACAAAAGCACATTGCCAGAAAGCATAAAAGGATATATGGACAAGCCTGCAAAAAGGGCTGTGCTGTTCTTTGCAATTCTTGTTTTAGGCTTGCTTGGTACTTACGCGATTCTGCCCGGGTTTGTATACAGTGTAGTTCAGAGCGGCAGCTTCCTTACGCTTAGCTATAACAGATTTGCAGCAACAATAGAAGAACTGCAGCCGCCAAGCACTGCTTTTCTCTTTGCAAGCTTTAACTATGAGCTCTACCTTGTGCCTATGAACTACATACTCATTTGGTCTACCAGCAGCACAGACAAGCTTCCTTTCTTCTTTATTATGTTCTTTGCTGCAATACCTTACTTCTTTATGCGACTATTCGACAGCGGCGGTTTAGCAAAGGCAAAGGCAAAGGTAATGTTCTATTATAGCGAGCCACTGCTTGCATTGCTTGCTTATTTCTTTGTAACCGCTTATTTGCAGATGAGTGCGATAAGGTTCAACTCCCTTGTATCTGTGCCTCTTGCGATACTAGGTGCATATACCGTATACTGGCTTCTTATGTTTGTAAAGTCGAATAAGGTAACTGCAGCAATAGGCATATTCCTTGTGCTAGCTTTAATCGCCATGATTATAAAAACAGACATGGCTTATTCTTCAAGCCTTTTCCCTGCTGACGAAATATGCCTGCCCCAATTCTTCTGCACAAACCCACAAAACCCGCCAGTAGTGCAGGCGCTGTCTTGGCTTAAGAACAACTCAGCAAGCAACAGCGTTGTGCTTACACTGTGGCCAGACGGCTCTCTTGTAGAAGGCATAGCAAACAGAACGAGCGTTACAGACAGTGTGGGCTCACAAAACGGCACTAAGGCAGACCCGTTTGCCAGTTGGCTATTCAATGCAAGCGATGACGCCAAGTTCCTGCTTAGCCCGATAAACGGCAAACCTAACTACTTGCTTGTAAGATATCCGTGGCTCTTAGAAACAGGAGGCATCTACACCGAAAGCGGCTACAATGCAAGCTCATTCTATAACAAGACATTAGTAAATAATACAATAAATCTGCTGCTAAGCAAGCTGCATGTTAAAAGCCTTTCACAGCTAAACAGCACAGAAGCAAACCAGGTTGGTGAAACGGTAAACAGCTACATTGAAAGCTTGTTCGGCTATGCTACGTTCGGCTCGCTGAATGAGCAGGCGAACAAAACCGCAGAGCTTTTCACCTTTACAAACCTACAGCCTGCAACAGCACAGCTCCAGAATTCAACAGCCAAGCTTCTAATCGAGCATGTAAACAACACTGAAAAGGTAGCAGCATTCTTATACATAAACAACAATGTTGTCGGTAGAGAAGTAATGCCTTTCGCAAATGTTATACTTTACAATATAGTAAACACAAACTCTACAGTAATACCTGTAAATACAACAGCGCAGGGCCTTTATTCGCTTCTTGTTGATTATTCCACAACACCAAGCACAAGCCTGCCCGTTAACATAACAGGCGCGTATTTGCTGGCACCAGGTCTTGCAAAAAGCAATATGGTGAAATTCCTGTATATGTGCGACTATACATCTTGCCCATGGAATAATAACATAGCAAGCCTTAAGCTTGTATACAACAACCTCGATACCAAGATTTTTGAAATACAATACAACGACAGCAATGCGACAATCGCCTCGCTGCACTATACCTGATTTGCTTATTTTGTATAAGGAAAAAGAAAAAGCGAATATTGCGTATGTTAAATAGCGCAGCTAATGTGCAGTTTGTTTTTTGTTCAGCCTTTCAGGCGCGGTAAATGCAAAATAAGGATCCATGATGAAGTCGATTTGAGCCTTTAGAACCTGCCACGCCATGTACTTCATTCCAAGCTTTAGAAGGTAGTTGAATAAGCTCGGCTTAAGCTTCACAACCGGCTGCGTATATGAGCCTATGACAAATGTTGCTTTGTGGTCGCCAAGCTCCATGGGGCAGTGAGTGCGACCGTTAAAAAGAGCGTTGCCGCCTAGAAGCCTGTTTGCAAGAACCTTTGACTGCAAATGGGCAGTGACTCCTGATTTTGATGTTGGAATGTTGGTGGCATCACCAATGCAAAAAGCATCGTCGAAGTCGCCTATAGTAAGTTTTTCCTTATCTGTCTTTACAAAGCCATCTTCATCGCAATAATCTTTTACAATGCCTGCACCTGCATGAGGTGGGATAAGCACAGCAAAGTCATAGTTAAGCACATCGCCCTCTATTGAGCTTATTGTCTGTGCTTTTGTATCTATCGACTCTACATCAAAAAAGGGAATTATGTTTATTCCACGTTCTTTCATCAAAGGCTCTACAATTTCGTTCATCTGCTCAGCTGGGTACGCCCTAGGAAATGGAGTTACAAATGTTATTTCTGTATTGCCCCTAAGCTTGCGCAGGCGCAGAAACTCATCAAACAGCATCACTGCTTCTATTGGCGATGGCGGGCACTTGAATATTGGATAAGCAGAGCCCATCACCACCTTGCCTCCTCTAAATGCATTAATACTCTGCCATACTCTCTGTGCTGCTTGTGTATTGCTGTGATAATCGCCAAACTTGTTGTAAAGATCTGCATGGCCCGGAATCTTTGAGTAGTTGCCATGCGAGCCCGTGTCTACAACCACATAGTCGTAGTCGAAAGAAGCTGTAGAGGTTGTTATCTTCCTGTTTTCAACGTCAACCTCTTTCACCTCATCGATTATGAGCTTAGCAGACTTAGGCAAAAGCTTGCGCTTTTCAATACTTTTCTCCTTTGCGCCTTTGAAAGCAATATGCAATTGCCAGGGCTGGAAGTAGTGCATTGTAGAAGGATCTATAAGCGTTATATCAAACTTGCCTTTTAGTCTGTTTGCAAGCATAATGCCTCCGTCGCCTGCACCTACTATGAAGAGGCGCTTCTTACTGCTGCCTTCTTCCATTGCGCTTACCTTTTGTCTATCCTCAGTGTGACCTTAATTACACCGTTTTCTTCTACAACACTAAGTATAGTATTGCCAGTGCGCTTTGACCACGCCTCTGCATCTGACTTAACCCCGGGGTCTGTAGCCCAGAGCTCAATAATGTCGCCTACTTTAGAATCCCTGTATGCCTTTGCAAGCTCTGTTATAGGCCCGGGACATGCCGACCCGCGAGCATCTATTACCTTTTTTGCATTTCCCTCATTTTCCATGCATTCACCGAATAAACAATAGCCAAAGAACGACAAGTTCTTTTCAAATTGATTTACGTTATATAAAAATTACCTGGCCTCCTTGAGCCTGCTGCAGAAATGTTGCTGCACCGACTATGTCATCAACTAAATCGTTCAGGTTTTCCTTGCTTAATCCCATAACGCCTGCCATCGCTGAGCATGCATATACATGCGCACCCATCGACTTTGCCTCCTTAAGCATGTCGCTCCATTTCTGCATATTTACCTTTTTCATACCTTCTGCAAGCGCAGGCGCCATGCTGGCAAACTCGCTCGGAAACGGCGGTTCCTTTGCTCCTTTTACAAAGCTCAAAAGGGCCCAGCCTGTAACGAATACATTTACCTCATAGCCCATAGCGGCGGCAGCCTGTGAAAGAATGCCAAGCGGTATAAGCTTGTCTGCTGTGCCGCTGAATACAATTATGGAAAACTTATCTGCCATTTAGCCACCAATTTAAATTAGTCACCAATTTAAATTAGGTAGTAAGTTTTAAAAGATTATAGCAAAGCTGTGATGCTGTTTCCTGTAGCACATATTTTATAATTATTTATCTACATATTAACTGCTGGTTCTATGTTGAGAGAAATGTATATAAGCGAGGTTCCAGACGAACCTGGAAAAGAGGTCAAAATAGGAGGCTGGATTGAAAGGCTCAAAGTACTAAAGAATGTAAAGTTTGCATGGCTTTCCGATAGGACTGGCACCATACAGATAACATTTGCAAAAGACAAGGTAAGCACAGACCTTTTCCAGCTTTTTGACACCTTTAACCTCCACGATTTCCTTGTAGTAACAGGCAGCATACCCGAGAACAAGATGTCAAAAGCACACAAAGAAGTTATTCCGAAAGAAGTGAAAATATTAAGCAAGGCTGCTAAGCCTTTGCCAATAGACATGACAGGCACTGTTGAGTCCGATCTAGAAACGAGGCTAAACTGGCGCTCGATAGCACTAAGAAACCCTAAGCTAATGGCAGTACTTAAAGTCGAGTCAAGCCTAGTAGAAGGTATGGAAAACTACCTTAACAAAAAAGGATTTACTATAGTTTTTACTCCTAGTATAATAGGTGTTGCTGCAGAAGGAGGCTCAGAGGTATTCCCAATAGTGTATTATGACAAAACCACATACCTTAGGCAAGACCCACAGCTTCATAGGCAATTACTGATGGTAGCAGGCTTAGACAAGATATACGAGATAGGACCCAGCTGGCGCGCAGAGCTCAGCCATACACCTAGGCACCTTTCAGAGCATAGGACATGTGCAGCTGAGCTATCTTTCATAGAGGATGAGCACGACGTAATGCATGTAGAGGAAGAGCTTATACAGGCTGCAATTAAGAACGTTGCTGAGAAGAACAAATATGAGCTTGAGCTGCTGGGCAAGGAGGTAACAGTGCCAAAGCTGCCGCTGCCTGAGCTGAGGTTCCCTGATATATACGACTTGCTAAAAGAGCTTGGTAAAAATCTACCAGAAGGCAAAGACCTCGACCATGAGTCAGAGCTTCTTCTGGCAAAGTATGTAAAGGAAAAATACAACAGCGAGTTGTTCTTTATCAACAGGTTTCCTTATGCAATAAAGCCGTTTTATGTAATGCGCGTTGATGAAGACCCTAAATATGCAAGGAGCATAGACTTAATATACAAAGGAGTAGAGTTAAGCTCTGGAGGCCAGAGAGAGCACAGATATGAGAAAATAATAGAGCAGGCAAAAGAAAAAGGAATTCACATGGAAACTATAGAATGGTTTGCAAAATTCTTCAAATATGGGGCACCGCCACATGGCGGCTTCTCTATAGGCATAGAGAGAACTGTTATGCAGCTGCTTGACATGCCTAATATACTCGAAACGGTTGCATTTCCAAGAACCCCTGAAAGGATTGTGCCATAATCAGCACAGCGCACATTGTCAGATCAGCAAAAGTATAGCAGGTTATAAGCAAAAGCAAAAAGAATAAGAAAATATTAGTTGCATTTTGAAAAGTGATAAAATGGCATATATGGAAGAAGGCATAGATGAGAAAACAAGAGACCTTAGCAGAGCAAGGCAGTCGCTTGTTGAAGAATTGCAGGCAATAATGTGGTATGATGAGCGTATAAGCGCAACAAAGGACAAATCGCTTGCAAAAGTGCTGGCATACAACAGAGACGATGAAAAAGAGCACGCTGCCCTTCTTCTGGAATGGCTAACAGCTCATGACCCTGCGCTTAAGAAGGAATTAGATGAAAAGCTCAAATAATACGCCTAAGATTTTGGAAGGCATAACATTTGACGACGTACTTTTAGTACCTACAGTTTCAAAGGTGCTATCTAGAAATGATACCGATACATCGACCTATCTTACAAAGGGCATAAGGCTGTCTATTCCTATTGTAAGCTCTAATATGGACACTGTTACAGAATCAACAATGGCAATAACAATGGCAAACCTTGGCGGTGTAGGAGTTATACACAGATTCAATACAATAGAGCAAGAAGTAGAAGAGGTAGCTAAGGTAAAGAGGAAAGAAAATATAATAATTACAAAGCCCTACGTGGTAAGCCCTGATGACACTATAGCAAAGGTAAGGGAGCTTGTTAACGAAAAGAAGGTATCTGGATTTCCAGTAGTTGAAGCAGGAAGGCTAGTGGGCATAATAACACAGAGAGACTATATGTTCGCAGACGACAGAGAGAAGGTAAAAGAGCTTATGACAAAGGACCTTGTTGTAGCTAAAGTAGGCACAACACCTGCAGAAGCAAAAGAGATACTCAAAAAGCACAAAATAGAAAAGCTGCTGCTGGTTGATGACAAAGGCAAGCTTGCAGGAATGATAACTGCCAAAGATATAAAGCTGGGAGAAAACACAGCAACAAAGTCCAGCAAAGATAAGAAAGGCAGGCTTCTTGTAGGCGCAGCAATAGGAATAACAGGCGACTATAAGGAAAGGGCTGAAAAGCTTGTAGAAGCAGAGGCTGATTTTTTAGTGGTTGATGTAGCAAACGGATATCTTAGCAGAGTAAGCGATGTGGTTAAGGAGCTTAAGAAAGATTATAGCATAGAGGTCGTTGCTGGCAACGTGGCAACAAAAGAAGGGGTAAGACAATTGGCAAAAGCAGGTGCAGACGCAGTAAAAGTGGGCATAGGACCTGGCGGCGCGTGCCTGACCAGGTCAGTTGCTGGCGTTGGCTACCCTCAGTTGAGCGCCATTATGGAGTGTGCAAATGACGTTGTGCCTATAATCTCTGATGGGGGCATTAAGAAATCTGCAGACCTTGCAAAGGCAATAGCAGGAGGAGCAGATACAGTAATGCTTGGAAGCCTTCTTGCAGGCACTGACGAAAGCCCTGGGAGCATAATTACAAAAGAAGGCAGAAACTACAAGCTTTACAGAGGTATGGCTTCTGTAAGCGCATACTACGATAGGGCAAATAAGCAAGACACGCTTGTAGACATAGAAGGCTATACCCCAGAAGGCACAGAGATGCTTATAGAATACAAAGGAAGTGCGATAAAGATTTTAAACAACCTTGTCAACGGACTCAAGTCTGCAATGACATATCTAAATGCGAGAAACTTGGAAGAATTCAGAAATAATGCTGTTTTTGTAAAGCTCACATACGCAGGAATGCGCGAAAGCAAGTACATATAGCCTTTCGTTGGCTTGCTTAACTACATTTTTTATTTTGTGTTGTTTATATTTATTGTATGGAGTATTTTGTAGGCACTTCGGGCTGGCTTTATCCTTGGAACAAAGAAGGGACACTTGACTGGTATATAGAAAACTCAGGCCTTAACGCAATAGAGCTGAATGCAAGCTTTTACCGCTTTCCATTTCCTAATCAAGTAAAAGGATGGGCTGCAAAAGGCAAAAATCTTACATGGGTGGTTAAGGTAAATAGGCTTGTAACTCATGTGCATATGCTGAACGAAGAGGCTAAAGAAGCGTATGCAAAGTTTCTTGACTTATTTAAGCCATTAGACCAACATATCGCCTATTACCTTTTCCAAATGCCACCAAAGTTTACAACAAACATGCAAAGGCGCATGCTGGATTTCACAAAGAACTTCGATGAAGAAAAAATTGCTTTTGAGTTTAGGCACAAAAGCTGGTATTCATTTGATTTTTCAAAACTAGATTTTAAAGGAATAATAGTAACGCCGGACTCGCCGGATATCTGCGGCAATGTATGGATGAAGAATAAAATAGTTTATCTGCGCTTCCACGGCCGCTCTTCATGGTACTCGTACAACTACTCGAGAAAAGAACTTGCAGAGATGGCTGAAAAGGCAAAGGCATTGATGCCAAAAAAGATCTTTGCCTTTTTCAACAATAACCATGATATGCTTGGCAACGCAAGAGAGTTTGCAAAAATACTAGGTGAATGATTGGCAATATTGGAGCTAAAAAGCATAAGCAAAAACTTCAAGGAAGTAAGGGCTTTAGAAGACATAAGCATGAGTGTAGAAAAAGGAAGCATAACAGTGGTCATAGGACCTAATGGCGCTGGAAAAAGCACAATGGAAAAGATAATGGCAGGGCTTTATACCCAAAGCTCTGGTGCAATAGTCGCATTCGGCAAAAGGTTTGAAAGAGGCGAGGAATATACGCCGGAGATAAGGGAAAAGATAGGATATGTAGGAGAGAACTATGCGCTTTACGACAATCTCACTGTTAAGGCTAACTTAGAATTCTTTGGAGCGCTTTATGGAATAAGCAAGAACGAAGCAGATGCAGCTGCGCAAAGCATGCTCAGAGAACTTGATGCAATAGAATTTTTTGATAGAAAAGTAGGCACGCTTAGCAGGGGCACAAAGCAGAAGATTGCATTGTGCAGGGCTTTACTAAACGAGCCAGAACTGCTTGTGCTCGACGAGCCCACTGCCTTTCTTGACCCATACTCAGCAGAGACCCTGCGCGAAAAGATAGAAGCACTTATGCATGCAAATACAGCGGTTGTATATGCAACTCAAAGGCTTGAAGAGCTTGGAAGGCTCGCAGGCAGAGTTGTGCTATTAAACAAGGGCAGAATAATTGCAAAAGGCACGCTAGAAGAACTGTTAGACAAAATACGCGGGATAAGAGTAGAGGCTGTGCTGCTCAATGCGCCAAACCAGGAACAGAAAAAGGCGTTGAGGAAGATAGGCGCGCTAGTAACAGGCAACAGGGCAATAATAAATGTGAAAAGCATGAAGGAGCTGCCTAGCATATCTAGCAGTCTTGTAGCTTTAGGGCTTAAAGTTGCAACAATAAGCTATTTAGACTACGACCTGGGCGGAATGAAATGAATGAAATAAGTGGTTGAATGGCAAAAATGGAAAAAGAAGGAAAGGTTGCATTAGCAATAGCGACAAAAGACATGAAAGAGGCATTCAGCAGCATAGACATTTATGGACCTATGCTTGGCATACCTCTATTCTTCGCCATTCTGCTGCCAATATTCACAGTATATGTATCGCAGTATGCAGGCTTGCAGATTGCTGAGAGAATATTGGGGCCAATAGCAGTTAGCCAAACAGGCACATTAAACAAGCTTGTATTCATAAAATACTTTGTCACCAATGTGCTTGGGCCTATATTCCTTACAATGCCTGTCATAACCGCAAGCGTTCTAGCAGCAGACAGCTTTGCGGGAGAAAAGGAGAGAAAAACAGCAGAAGCCTTGCTTGTTGCACCAATAAAAAACTCTGATTTGTTCTTCGGCAAAATACTTGCATCAGCACTGCCTGCATTTCTTATAACGCTCGCAGTATTTGCTATCTATGCACTCATTATAAACTATTTCACACTTGGAAGTTACGGCGTTGCGCTGTTTCCTAATGCAACATGGCTGCTGATGCTTGCAGACTCTCCCCTGCTTATTCTTACTACGATAGGCCTTGTGGTTGTTATATCTTCAAGGGTAAAGGGCATAAAGGAAGCGCAGCAGATCAGCGCCCTTATTGCACTGCCCATATTCCTAATGCCTTTCATTGCTGTTTTCAATATCTTCAGCTTTTCTGCTGTGTTTTTTGGGATTCTTTTTGTTGTGCTAGCGCTCATATGCTTTGCAATCTTATTCACAGGAATAAAAAAATTTAATAGAGAGAGCATGATTGCCTAGGTGCGT
>OGCG01001424.1_pt1 | contig 11725 bp, 19 predicted proteins | sample 1570061 | NCBI WGS metagenome assembly OGCG01 (sample SAMN06268698, study PRJEB24515) | hot springs metagenome | isolation source: Joseph's Coat, Yellowstone National Park, Washington, USA | place: USA:Joseph's Coat, Yellowstone National Park, Washington, USA
TTTTTGATTCCCAATCAGTATTTACGTATTTTTTTACCTTCTTTGGTATATTTCTAGTATAGAACCTATAGTGTTCAAGTGCTGCCTTATCGCCAATAACTCTTGATGCTGATTTTACAATATCCTCCAAAACATCAGCTGACTTGTGTATTTCATCTGTTATGCTAGCTAATCTCTCGTAAACCGCATTTAATGCTTGTTCTCTAGATAGCCCATCTTTTCTATATATATGATACAATTCAAGAACCCTTCTGTATGGCACATCAAAACTTTCAGCATAACTCTTTAGTTCTTTTCTCGATTCTTTTTTAGATATATCATTACTCATTCTTACGACCTCCCACTATCTTCCATTAATTTTGTATATTCATAATGTCGATGAATATAATATTCTACCAAAGTATCCTCTAGTTTTCTGAATAATGCCTCCTTTGCTTCATAAAGCGACTTATAATCTCCAAGACGAGTATCCTCTATACCTGAATGCAGGAAATCTTCTACGAATGAATCGTATTCAATATTACTAAGAGGTAAGTCGTCCTCTGCACTACTCCATCTATCAGATATTCTAAAGTTATACACAATCTCAACCCTACGAGATATAATCCTTTCTTTATCTTCGGATAATTCGGATATCACTGATACACCTGGGTATATCCTCAACTTGAGTCCACGATATTCAGCTTTGTAACCTACCAGTGTTTTATTTGTCAGAGAAAGGTCTTCATCGTATATATCTTCCTCATATGGTATCCATTCTACTCTTCTTATATCATTCCTTATAACTTCACCGATGCCTTCACGGATGAATCGCATCCATTCCATCTCTTCATCCTTTTTTATTACATTCTTTATACCCATTTTAATCACCCAACTCCCATTTTTAATCTATCGTGATAATAGTCTATAATATCTTCCACAACCCTTATTACAGCTTGTCCTCTACTATAACCTTGTTTTCTTAGATGTGAGTATTTTATACCAGCGCTTATATTTGAGTATCCTGTTATGTCACATAATGTATTTATTATATCCACTGCTTTTTTATGAGTTATTCTTTCATACGACATATCATCTGACATTTTATTCACCACCATTGATCCTCCATTCCTACTAAATATTCAAAATACTTATTCATTATACTATCAAATGTTTTCTTTAAGCTTTGATCTGTATCGCCTAATAAAAGATACAATTCATTATACTCTTTTCTAACTTGATCCTCTGAAAATAGGGTGTTTGTTAATAATGATATATAAGATATTATTGATTTAACTACTTGAGGTCTAGGCTTGTCTTTTAACTCAAATAACATAGCATCCATGAAAAAGAACCACTCATCTTCCCATAACTCTTTTACTGCTTCAATTCTTGTATATCCTTCATCTCTTAGTTTTTTATACTTTTCCTCAAAAAAATCCTTATCTGTACCTGTTGTATAACTAAGAACATTTAATATCTTCATTGCTTTTTTATGTGATATATCATCTGACATTTTTATCTCCTCTTAATTGTATTTTCTTTTCTTGCCTTAATTAAACTTAAAAGATATCTATCCATTATAGAATCCCAAGTCAATCGCATTACATCATAATCCTTTGGGATACTTCCTAATACTTCGGACAGGTAGTCTTTCTGCCATGAATATGATAACTGTATGCTGTCCCTATCATATCCTGTCATATTAGACATTATTTCAAAGAACCAATTTATCTTAGATGGAGTAAGTATATCGTGAGTCATATATTCATCTTCATTATCTCCCCAGCCTTGTTCATCTTCATATTCTATTTCAAAATATTCATTCATTACAGATCCCCATACTTCTCTTACTGACTTTGACCTACTGAAACCTTTGTCTCTATTTTTTCTATACATCTCTTTAGCATCATCATAAGGGAAACCTGATATTCTCTCAAGTTCTTTTAGTATATATATAGCCCTATCATGTGATATATCATCTGACATTTTATCGCCTCCTAGTTATATAATATCACCCTATAATTTTCCATTCAAGACCATATCAAGAATATTTTCGAAATACTCCTCCATTGTTGCGTTCCATATTTGTTTTACTGCTGAAACCCTATCTAAACCTTCGTCCCTATTCTCTTTATACCAATCCTCAAGATAATCCTTTCTATAACCTAGCAATTCATGTGTCATATCATATAGAATATCTAATATTTCCATTGCTTCATTATGTGATATTGCATAGTACGACATTTTTATTCCTCCATATAATTCTTTCTTATTGTCACTATATTATTTAACAATTCCTCGTTTTCTGCAATCATCCACATTACTACTGTTGTAACAGCCTCTAATCTACTTTTACCGGCTTCTCTGTTATCATCATAAGATCCTTTAGCGAATGCAAGTGGACTGTTAGTTATTTCAGATATCCACTCTAGTATTGCCATCGCATCATTGTGAGATATATCATCTGGCATTTTTCATTCGCCCCCTCTATAATACTTTTTAAGCATTTTTATTACCTCAACTTATATATAAATAATTACTATTTAAACTTTTCTAAGTATTTTCGGCTAAAAATAATTTTTGGATTATAAAAATATTTTTTCCTAAAATTCAAGCAATTAATTCCGCTAATTTTATTGCTATTTTAGTACTTTTCAATGCGTCCTTAATAAAGGATCGTTGTTCTTCAGGAGAATATTTATGTGCCTTTAACAGTAACCCACCGCCAAAACCGCCAAATATTACTGCGTACTGAGTTTTTAAATATCCTTTTTTATCGAATAATATTTTTCTAAGTGTCTCAATATCATCATCGCTAAGTATCTCAATATCATCATCTTCTGCCATTTTATATTTTCCCTCTTTGTAATGCCTTTTAAACATTTTTATTCCCTCAATTTATATATAAATAATTAGTACTTAAACTTTTCTAATCATTTTTGGATAAAAATAATTTTTAGATTATAAAAATATTGAAAGAGGAAATAAATTTGACATTCTTAATATAATATTACAGACGAAGAAATTTATCCAAAATTGAAATAATAAATTATTTCAATTTATCAGGAATTGATTTAATATTTTATATTTATCATAAGTAAAAATAAACCCAGTAATTTTATTTTATTAATAATAATAGAATTAAAACAAATATAAAAAAGAAATATTAAACTTACTTTCCCTACTTCATTTCTAACATATCAGACATATACAGATCCATTATATTATCCCAAACATCTTTTATTAAAGTATACCCTTCTTTGTGCCTACGGACTTCCCTTCTATATTCCTCTTCTATTTCCTTGTTTCTGTTATATCCAGTTATTTCTGCCATTTTCTGTAAGAAAAACTCTATTTTTTCATTATTTATATTCTTCGAACTTTTTATCTCTTCTTCGTACAGTCTATCAAAGTAATCGAACTGTGCTTCTCCCCATATATCTAGTAGAGCCTCCTTTTTTGTGAGTCCCTGACTTATCAGATAATTATACGCCCTATATATTGGCATTCTATTGTATCCTAGTTTTTCATCTACTATTTTCAATATTTCGGCCGCTCTTTGTTCAGATATGTCCGCAGACATTTTACTGCACCCCCTTTGTTAAATTTTTGGGGTGTTTGTTTTTTATAAGGTAGTTGTTCCCATACATTTATATTACCCCTGAGTATATATATAAAACTAATATTTAAAGTTTTCTACTACTTATCTCTTATATTTTATATAAACACTTTTATTAATTACTATTATATATAATAATTACTATATATATTATAAAATTAAAATGTAAATTATATAATATAAAATATAGAATATTCATTATATATTAGGAATTATAAAATATTAATTATATAAAATAAATAATAGAAATGGTAATTATATAATATATGTTATATAATTAGGATTAATAAAATACAAATTATCCTTATATTAAAAATAAAATAGGAATTATATTTAAAATTAAATAAAAATAAAAAAGTTTAAATATTAGTTTTGTATATAGTATTGAGGTAATGAAATGTTGAAAAAACATTATATTACTAAAGAGGTGGAAAAATGAAAGAAGACTTGGAAAATATGGAAATCGTGCCAAAAGAAAAAGTTGTAGGGGTATTTATAAGACTTGTAGAAATTGTTGGAGGGGAGCCCTTTGAGAAAGAAATAGAGGAATATTTCAAAAGTGCTAAATATAAAGAGATAAGTTCTGAAGACCTTAAAATTATAGTAAGTGTCGCGGTCTTAGATAAACCAAGTACCCTACCTTACCTTTATTTCCATATTAGCGAGACTTTCGAATACCCTAGCTTGAAAAATAACTGGATTTTAAGGGGTCTTTCAACCTTATCGAACAAACCGATAGAAGAAATTTTGGAAATATACAGGAATTTCTTGGAAGAAGCTAAAAAGAGAGATAAAAGCGAGGAAGGAGCGAAATTTAAAGCAATAGAAAATACTTATTACGAAATTATGGGAAATTATCTGAAAGTTTATTAAAGAGTATGGGTAGATAGTAAATAATTCGTTTATATTTTTTCTTTCTTCTTCTTTATATTTCTTCTTCTTTCTAATTACCAGATCTTACAATATTTTTTTTCTTTAATATATAGTTATCCATGGTATATGGAATCCATGTAAAAAATAAATTTGACCGTCTGACTAAATTATTAAAGATGAAGAAATTTATCCAAAATTGCAATATTTTAAAAATTTCAATTTTAAAAACCCAAGTTTAAGATTTATATTTACTATAAGAAAAAACAAACAGGGAATTTTTATTTTATTAAAAATGAATATATTTTCTATAAAGTTAGAAAAAAAATCAAAATAAGATCTAGAAATTACGTTCCTAGAAGGAATTTGATAGAGAAGATAGGTATAAGCAGTGCTACGTTCCAACCTGCATGCATTCCCCATGTTATAGCTATACCATTCTTAGGATACATTTTAACTAAATAACCCCATAAAGTTCCCATAACCATTGCCATTATCATTGCATATATATTTACCCCATATATTGAGTAGTATGCCGCTGTATGAAATAGACCAAATAATATCCCCTGAGGTATTACACCTATATAGTTTATTATAACACCACGAAATATCATTTCTTCTGATAGACTTACAACAAATATTTGTAGAAATAGTTGCATTACTACTTCATTTGCTACTAACATCATAGATGATCTTACTACATCTCCTACTAATAAAGCCGTTATAATAAATGTAGGTACAAAATATATGACTGCGGACTCTATTGATATATTTAGTTGCTTTGTTTTTCCTGCGAAAAAGAATACGGATCCAAGCATCACAAGATAGTATAGTAATACATGTTGATATGCATTAAACTGCGACCCAAATAGTATGTTACCATTAACTAAAAGAAATAAATCAACCATTACTCCAAGAAATATTAAGGGAACTGAAGCCATCTGTTTAATAGTAGGAAAGGTGTATATATACTGTCTATCAGACAAGTATATACCACCCTTTAATGAATAGATTTGGTGCAGGCAAAGATGGCAACTGTATTCCAATAAGGGTGGAAAATCCAAACATTATTGTCCAAATGTACAATCCTATTATAGTAAATAATATAAGACCTATTAAGCCCACTGGTCCTAACGGCGCCGCCCCCACAGTAATCATTGTACCTCCCATTATAAATAATAGAAGTGAAATTAATGGTAAGAATTTAAATTGTAAGTTTATAGATGATGATGAAATGTTAAAAGCATGCATGCCCAAAAACCCTATCTTCACAGCTACTGCTAAAATTAACCCTATAATTAATATAAATCCGCCTGCTTTAATTATTGATCCACTCATATTTTTTATCTCCCCTTTGTTTTAGATAAAATAAAATAAAAAAAACAATTAAATTATTACTAGGTTTAAGATGTTCTTATCAACTCTACTGGAATGTTTAAAGATTGTCCGGAACCAAAGCTAGCTGTTATATCAAAGTACAAAGTTTGATATAGTGTCATTGAGGCAGCTGCGCTTGCTGGAATACTTATTGATACCTCGACTGTTAGAGATGAACCAACAGCTATTGAGTGAACATATATGTTTGCTAATTCTGTGTTATTATTGAAGTATACTGCATATGCACCGGTTGATGTTTGAGCAACTACTGTGTATGTCTTCTGAGTTGTGGTGTTTGTTACTGAAGGTATATTTGTGGCGCTAACAGAAAGTGTAATATTGTTTATATTTGTGTCTGTCCTTATGAAGGTTACTGCAAATATTGCATTACCTGATGTTGCATTATGGTCAGCTCCGAATACAAAAGCCGCTCCATTGCTATATACTGGAAGTTTTACTAGAACTCCATTAGCTCCATTTATTGTCTGTTCAGAAGTTGGTAGTACTATTGGGCCTGTCCCAGTTCCAGCTGCGCCTGCTTGGAAGTATCCAAGTTGGTATGTCATTGAGTAAGTCGGTGTACTTGTCGTTGTTGTTGTATTTATTTGCTCAGTTGTAGGTGAATAGAATGCTGTTAGTGATACAACAGTTAGTATTACACCGATCACAAATACAAACACTCTTACTTTTGCTGATGTCCAAGGTATGAAGCCCAATACTAGAAGTACAATACCTAACACCAGTAACCCTATTCCTAAGGCAGACAATGTACCACCTAATACCACTGTTGGTGCGGCGAAGGCAGAGCCAAGAATCCCAAATAGAGCCATTATCATGGCGAAGGTGCCCAGTAGAAAGAGTCCCTTCGTTTTATTTCTTATTCTTCCCATTTTGGCATTACCTCACTTATAAAATGTTTTTCCAGTATATAAACTTTTTCATAAAATTTTCTTGGAATTTGTTTTGTCATTATACAACATTGCTTGGTTCAAGTTCTTCGTCATCTTCATTACTATTTATTTTCTCGTCAATAACATCTATTAATGTTTGATAAAAAGCCTTCGTCCTTCCTTTCTCTTTCTCTAATTGTTGTGCCTCTTTCAATATACTACGTAAAGGAATGTCCATTGCAAATGGCGCTATATCGTTTGTCTCAAATTTTAGCTTGCTTCTTGGTATATCTGTAACAAAGAACACAGGATTTCCTCTTCTTTCCCTAAACTCAAATGTCCCCATACTACGAAGTTGTGGCTCCAAAACACTGCCATACTTTGTGCCAACAAATGAAGCCATTCTTTTAACATCTTCTGTAACGTCCTTATCATCATGCCATATATATATTGTAGCAGCTCCAAACTTTCTAGTTAATCTTTGATACTCCTCAAGTTGTAAATTTTCCCTACTTTGTGCTCTTTGTTTTCTTGCCCCTAATACAGTCATCTCATCTATAACTGAATATGTTCTAAATCCTTGCATTGCGTTTTCCAGAACAGTTCTCAACAGTTCAGAGAAGGATCCAAAGTACTGTATATTTTTCCTTTGCTCCTCATTATCAGTTTCTATACTAATATTACTCGCAAACTTCATACCATTACGAATTGCTATTTCTCCCAATAGAAGAGTGAAATCTGTTTTACCCGATCCTCTTTTACCTAACATACAACCCATGCCACCACCTTCTGTTACGTCTTTTATATCTTTGCTTCCCATCCATTGTAACCAGAATGAGTCTGAGTAATCTGAAAATGATAGGGATCTTGGAGAATGGTATGCACGCATTGCTTCTCTTGTGTATGGGTGTAATTCATGTTGTCTAACCCATTGGAACCCTAGCTCGAAAGCCGCCATATATTCGTCAACGAAAGTAGGATTTGTATCTATAAGATGTTCTATTACATCCTTATTTAGATGACTTACATTACCATAAGTTTGAAGTTTTGTTAATATTTCAAATAACTGATTTACTTGTGATTTTTTATCTCCCTCTATTAGCGCGTAATCCCCAAAGAACTGACTCATCCAAAGTATATCATCAAAAGATAATTTTGTTTTGTGGTGTATCTCCCAGAACATTTCAGCTATCCTTGATCCTTCTGCAAGCAGGGCAAGTCTTTCTTGCGCTAAGAAATTATTTGTCTTCTCCTCTTCCTCTGTCATCATCATCACCTGTATCTGTGGGTATATCTAGACCAAAATCAAATCCTCTCTGTATGCCTTCTTTAGATGTACCATTTATAAACTTCATATATGGTGAAATTTCCCTCTTAGCTTTTGGATCAAAGTAACCAAATGGTTGTAGGTCTGCTTTCATTCTCTCAAAAAGAATATGTAAATCCGGATTTAATTGTTCGTATGCTATCTCCTTAAGTAATTCGTATGTTTGTCTTAGATTCTCAAGATAAGTTGGCACCTTAAATTCGCTATCTCTAAGATGCATCACATAGCCGCCTTCGCCCTCTACTGTTGCTGAGTCTAACACATATTCTTTTGCTGCTACTAGTCTTCTGAATTCTGCTAAGAAACCTTCGTATGCTTCTGGATGTACTACATGGACTATATAAAGAGTTTGCCCTATTATGACCATTAGACCAGAGTTTATCTTAGTTTGTGATGTCATTGTGCCAAGCTTTGAGTACTCATATAATATTTCTACTTCCAAATCTCCCAATGTTGTTTCTTCAACTTTTTTATTATTTTTTGAAGGAATCATTAATTCTCACCCTCATTACCTACTTCTTTATATTCATCCTTAATTGGAGTAAACCTACTCTTCCTTCCAGCTTGTCTTGCTACTTCTGTACTTCTTTTTAATACATTCTGTCTAGCAAAGTCTGCATCTTTGACTAATTGCTCAAGCATTTTGTTGTATTCAATTAGATCTTTTTCAGCTTGTGCCCTCGTTCTTGGGTCATATATAGCTAATGCTTTAGCCATGGTATCAACTGATGGGGGTAGATATGCCATCCATATTGGCGAAGATCTAACACGGAATCCACCATGTCTTAGTAATCCTTCCTGCACCGGATATGGCACCTGATTAAAAGTTACTCTTCTTAGCCCATAAAGAACATGAGTTGAACCGCCAGTCACTATATAACCTCCCTTTGGACATATAACATAACCATGACTGCCGCCTCCTTTAAAATGTATCCAACCCCAATCAACACCGCCTAATGGAAATATTCCCCAAGTAATACTTCTTCCATTAGGTAAATGTTGGACAGCTTCGTATACCGGACCCCTTGTCTCTAAAGAACTATGATGTATTTCATCTATGTATCCTGGAGATTTACTACGAAATGCTGGGATTGCAAAACCTATTGCCATTGCTATAGGTAAAGCCATTACTCCTAATATTACCAGTAAATTATAGTACACCTCAATACGTACAAATATTCCAACGAAGATTAAACCTATACCTATTAACATTCCAAATCCCGCATATATATCATATCCAACAGGTGGTAAATCATTTCCAGCCTTTCTTAATGAATAGGAATTAATGTTTGGCATCTTTTGCTTCAGCCCCCTTCTTCTTAATTTTATCTACATTTTGTCTCCATATATCTATATTACTCGGCTTCTTCTCTGGTGGAATACTATAATCTACAACATCCTCTTCCTCTTTATCATTTGTATTTTCTTGATTTACATCTTCATTTTCTGTTTGAGTAACATCTTCGTTTTCTATTGTATCATCAATAGTTTTTTCATTATCTGAATCGTCTGAATCATTTGAATCATCTTTTATAGATTCATTTTTTATTTCATCGTCAATATAATTGTTTAGTGTTTCTATGATTGCGTCCACTATCTCTTTAGCCACTTCCTTTCTTATTTCTTCTTCACTCTTTTGTTTTGCTTCTTCTTTTACTTTAACATCTTCTTCTGATAATTCAGATAGTAAAGCTTCTAAGCTAGAATCTATTCTCTTAACTTCCTTTTCTAAATTACCTACTTTTGTAGATAATTCGCTAAGTAGACTTGGGTTTATATCTGGGCTTTTGGATCCTTTTTTATCATCTTTGCTAACAACCGAGACCGATATTGTCTTATCTAAATTTACATACTCACTTACAATATAATCCTTCTCTAATGCCTGTATATGTGCAAATAGGAATTGCAAATTCATATCATTTTTTATCTCTTTCTTAATATTATTTATTCTTTCTCTGTCCTTTGATTCCTCATCAATCTTACTTCTTATATACCTAATGGTGAAAAGTGTGGCTATTACTATAGATACTACCACTACTATTACAAATATTCCTATAATACTTAATTGAATCATTTTTTATCACCTTTCCTTATTTCATTTGCCTTTTCTTCATTTGCCAAATTTAATACTTTTTCTACAAATAATGCCTGCTCTTTACTAAGTATTTTGTCTATCGGTATATAGTACCCCCTATCTTGCAAATCTGACCAAAGTCTTATTAATGCTTTAGACTCCTCTTCAGTTATAAGTCCTGCGTTAGCTAACAATTTTGCTTTCGCTATATCAGAGCCAAGATATTCTTCGTTATATGTTTCTGGATCTTTGCCTCTATTATTGAATCTTCTGATGATCATAATATTAGATATGATTACAGCTGATGTTGTATAGATAAATATACCTACAACTAATTGTGTAGTGGGAAAGTTATTGTTGTTAGATTGTGGAGGTGCCACAACTACGTTTATTGGTTTTGAAGCCACCTCAATACCTTTGTAGAAGACTATTGCTACTGAGTTTTGTACTAATGCTATATCAGTTGATATGGTTGACCTAAAGAAACCCTGGTAATACATAGCGCCATTTACTGAATATATGTATAATGTAGCATTCTCCGGAAGTATAGACGGGGTAGGAACTACAGTTATGTAATATGTACTTCCTATATTGTAGTAAGATATATTAAAAGTGGGGGTTATGTTTGTATCTGTTGTAGAATTTGACGGCGTAGTAGGAGATTGATATATAGTTCCACTTGCATGTACTAGAGACAGTGCCAGATATAATGCACCCATTAATATAAATACTATGCCTATAAATACAAGTATATCTCTTACTCTATTACTAAGTAACGGTTGATCATCATTCACTTTCATTATTTTCTTCATGATTTATTATCTCCATAAAAATCTTCTTATTTTCTATTTCCTCTGCAATTTTTTTTCTTAATGCCTCATTCTCAGCAATCTGTTTCTTGTACTCTTCAAGTAACTTTCTATTTTCCTCCTCTAGCTTCATTTTCTCGCTTCTTAATGATACATTTATATCTAGGGCTTTATCTCTTTCTACTCTCTCATAATGTTCCGAAAGTATAAAGTTTATTGGGAAGTCTTTTCCACTCATCATATACAATAAATGTATATCTGCATCTTCTATTGGCACCTCCCTGTTTTTCGGTCTATATACTAGGTTAGGATTTATTATTCCCTCGTATTTTGCCCTAAACTCTTTTATTATAGCTTCCAATACTTTACCCCTATTCTCCCAGCTATTTTCTCCATATGTTTTTAGTACCTCCTTTAGAAACATAAGGTCATTGTGTGGAGTCAGTCTTACTTTCATAGGAGTCTTCATTTTCTTCACCTCCACTTAATTCATCTTCTTTTACTATTAGTAATATATACACACGTCTATTTTCCAATATTTGGGACATCTTTGTTGGTAACCTAATTACCCCATTATGAATAGATGTTTCAAATTCAAGATTCATTTTCTCTATGTCAAACCGAAATTCGTTACCACTCATTGATACTTCTATTATCTTTGTCATTTAACCCCCCAACATATAACTATTTTTGGAGTGTCCACACTTGTCAAATAAATATTTAATATATAAAGATTTCTAGAACTTATCATATTAATCCTCCCTTATACATTACAAG
>OGCG01001426.1_pt1 | contig 11724 bp, 8 predicted proteins | sample 1570061 | NCBI WGS metagenome assembly OGCG01 (sample SAMN06268698, study PRJEB24515) | hot springs metagenome | isolation source: Joseph's Coat, Yellowstone National Park, Washington, USA | place: USA:Joseph's Coat, Yellowstone National Park, Washington, USA
ACCCCAGGAGTTGCCCCTTGCCTCTGGGTCGGTTGCGTCGGTCTCGGCGGGAGGGAATTCGGGAATGCCCTTCCCTTGATTGCTCTGCTGAATTAAACATTTCGCAATTCATCTACTCCCTGAAGGGCTTTCTTGCTCATTTTGTAAAAGGTCTCTTGTTGGTCTGGAGCGAAGAAGTGTATGTTTACGCCCAGCCCATAAGGTACTGAGGGGTGGGAGGCCCGTGAACGTTTCATCGTCCTTGAAGGGCTCCATGACGGCGAGGGACCAAGGGTACACCTGGTAGTTGTACTTGGCGAACTGGGACAATACGGTTCCGTTTGTTTTATAGCTGCCGGACACCACTTAGACGTAGTAGAGAAAGGGGCTTAGCGAACCGGCGCTGACCGAGAAGTTAACAAGCTGAAAGCGGGAACCGGAGAGCCTGACCGAGTAGACCTCCTCGGAGTAGTTACCGCCGTAGGAGTTGAGGTAGAAGGAGGGGGCACGGCCGAAGGGATGGGAGACGTTGAACGAGAAGTAGGCAGTCTCGTTGGGGAAGAAGTCTTTATCGTAGGGTGCGCCGTTACCCTCGTAGACGAGGGCAACGGAAAGAGGCGAAGTAGAGGAGCGTAGGTAGAAGAAGGAGAAGGAGAGCGCGCTTGCCAAGACTATTGGTATAACTAAAAATGCGATCAACTTTTTGAGCGCATACCATGAGCAATGCAGCAGAATAAAAAGCTGCTGGCAGGAAAAAATTATTTACTTTATAAAGTAATCAGCGGCCAAGCAAAAATCCATTCAGGGCACCACCTTAAGGGTGAGTATCCCGTAGGCGGGAACCGATATCTCGTACCCCTCGTTAAACGGTAGTTCTACCCCGTCATCCTCGTTCATGTTCGAAATCAAAGCCCTTGAAATTCTGAAAGCCGTTGAAACTTTACCCTTTACGGTTTCCGGCGTCGGGTTATATACCCTTAGTACGATGCTCGTTTTATCCTCAGATGGTTTAAGCGCGCTGACCACTAATTCGGGAGGTATTGAGACAAGAGATGCGGTTTCAGGTAGCCTGCTATTTTGGGAACCCCCTATGAATGTCGACGCCAGAAGCGGCCGGCAGAACTCTTCGGCCGACTGATAAGGTATTTCTCCCTTGAATGGTACCAGCGAGTACTCGAACGTAAGCTGCTTGTTGAGCTGGGAAAGAGGGGTAGCTATATCGGGACCGGCCTCTCCCTTCCTAGTTACCATGTCAGAGCGTGAAAGCCAGCCTATACCCCTGAAAAGCGTGAGCACCAACGAACTTTTACCGTCGACATCCTCGCCCCAGCACTCGTAAAGGCCACGGGCAGCGAGCAGAAGCCCTCCCTGCTCGCCTGACGTTATGGCCGCCCACTTCTTGAAGGCATAATTCATTGGGGGCTGCTCGGCCCAGCCCTCGCCCTTGGGGAACTTCCCGTAATCGTGCTGGACCTGGCCGAGCGCCGTAGAGGTCACGACCTTACTGGCACCCTCCAGGGGGAAGGCCACCCTAAGCCTGCGGTCCCTTACCTTCGAGTTATCCACATCTACGCGGAAGTCCACGCGCTTCACCCCCGAGTAAAGCCTTACCCTGCAGGTGAAGGAGAAATTAGAAGTATTAGATGACCTCTTCCTACCGTCTAGGGAGGAGGGGACATCCAAGGAGTAGTTTAGCTTCAACTCGCTCCAGTCGCCATAGGAAACTGAAGAAGAGGGAGAAGACGGGAGTGGGTGGGCTTTGTAGACCGCATCGACGTAGGGAGGGGAGTAGTTATACTCGTCACCGGCATCCCCATCCTCGATGAAAGCGTTGATACCCTGATAGGTGTTGCCAGAGGACTTATCGTAAATGGTAAGGTTACCGTCAGGTCCTAGCGATACCCTGTAGTATTCGTTCTCTATCCTGTTTTCATTCAGTACTTTGGCATCCTGCGCCATTGGCTGAACCCGAGTATAACCCACGGCGGGCACGTCCTTAACCACAAAATTATACTTGTGCAATCTCCCATAGGTGCCTTTACTTTCACTTTCCTCAAAATCTAACAGCCCCTTTATAGGAGCATGCGAAACCATCGACACAAAATCCGTCCTATTAGAATTCGCCGGATTAAAGATTAGTAGGCTACCCTCTTGCGGGATCGGCATTTGATCGGACAAGAAATCGAGGGCATCTTGAGCCGTTCCAAATGCAACCTCTTGGGCTCTATCAAATCTTTCCTCTACCTGCTCGTTAACTTCATCGATGCCACTATTACATATGCTATCATGCGCCTGCGACCTGAGCACGAGTTTCCAAGCGTATTCTAGTGAACGAGGATTTCCACCTAGGGCCAGCATTGCAGCTGATAGGGGCTCAGCGTATGACTCAAGGGTATTCTCCGCGTAGAAGTTCTTCTGTTTTATATCTGCCCTGGTAGATAATATTCCAGGATCTACCATCGTATACTTAGCGCCCCTTAATTCTCCCGAATAAGTAGCCAGTTGGACGCCGCTAGACCTAGATTTAATCTCGCCCGCGTAGTCATCCAGACTACTTACTACAAATTCAACGCCCGGGAAGTTTTCACGCGCTAGCTGGAGGGCAACCTTGAGGTCCTGCGGCGGTCTGTGATCGCAACCATTCAGAAACAGGTAAGTGCCAAAAGCAGAGTTTGCCCTGCGTAGCTCCAACTGCGAGCGGACAAGCGCAAGAGCCGACGCAGCGTCAAAAGGCGTCCTATAATAATAAGAATCCGTCTTAAAGCTGAAATAATATGAAGCCGAGACATAACCCGGGGGTTCGGGCTTCCGCAAACCGATCCTCTCGGCGTGACAATAGCTTCCCCTCAAGAAAACGGCCAGGACCTTGGACCCATCGGGGGCTTTCCATATGAACTCGTCCTTCCTCCCCTCTCCCTCGTCGCCTACGCCCCTGAAGAATAAGAATGTATCAATTCCGAAACCGCTGAGTATAGAGGGAAGGGTGGCTACGTGGCCGAAGGTATCCGGTAAGTAGCCTACCATCGAAGAACCCCCGTAATTCTTGGCCGTCCTTATCCCGTAAAGCAAATTCCTTACTAGGGCCTCGCCGCTAGGTATCCACTCGTCTGGCTGAGTGTACCAAGGACCTATCTTCAGCTTGCCGGCCTTAACCATCGAGGTGAACTCGTTTTCCCTCTCGGGCCTTATCTCGAGGTAGTCCTCGGCTACGACGGATTGGCCGTCGAGCGAGAACTTATCGAGCTCGCCCTTTTTCATCATGTCAAGTACTCTATCAACAACGCCTACGAGCCACTGCCTGTAACCCTCAAACGGGAGGTACCACTCCCTGTCCCAATGAGTGTGGGGGACTATCAAAACTTTCTCTTCTGGCATAATTTTAGGCAGAAATCATATATAGGGCTAGCTTTTTTACGTACGCCAAGAAAGATCCCGAAACTTCGAAGTATTAATTAAAAAATAAATATAAGTTTAAATCTATGTTCATTCTAGCTTTATGAGTTTCCCTCTAAACGGTGAATGGGATTTATACTTCGGGCCAAGCGACGTGAACGTAAGCGACTTTGACAAGGCGAAAACGCAACTGAAACTGATAAAGGCCACCGTGCCAGGAGACACTTACCTGGAATTATATAGATCAGGGCTAGTGGAGGACCCATTCTACGGAGATAATTTCCTTAAAATGACTAAATATGAGTACTTCCAGTGGTGGTATCACAAGGACTTCGATTTTAGGCCCTTACAAGGCAAAGAATACGAATTGGCTTTCAAGGGAATAGATGCGATATCTACCGTATGGCTAAACGGCACAAAAATTGGAACCACGGAAGACGCTTTTATAGAATACTCATTCGATATAACCGGCGTAATAAATACTCATAATTCCCTAGACGTGAAAATAGAATCTCCTATCCTGTGGGCCAGCAATAAGAATTACGAGGCAGAAGAGTTGTCTTGGGAAAGCAGAGAAGAAGCAATCTGGCTCAGAAGACCACAGCACAGCTTTGGCTGGGATATCGCGCCGCGGTTGGTATCAAGCGGCATATGGAGGGGCGTCGAAATAAGAGAAAAGAAACGGGGATTCAAAGAACTATACTTTGCTACTACCTCTATAGAAAAAGATTTGGCAAAACTAGACGTTTTTTACAGTTTAAACATCCCATCCGCTCAAGACCTAAAAATAATTTTGAACTTCACGCCCTTAGGTAAATCTGGTAAGTCATTTCAACTTGATTTTCCGCTGGAATTCAACGCCGGCCACCTAAGCGTAGCTGTAAAGGACCCCCTTTTGTGGTGGCCTAAGGGATACGGTGATCCAAACCTTTACGAGGTTGACGCAAAGCTACTTAAAAACGGTGAAGTCATCGACGAAAGAAAAGAGAAAATCGGGATAAGAACGGTTCATTTAGAGAGATCAGTAGAGAAGGGGCTATTCAGATTTGTAGTAAACGGAAAACCGCTCAGGTTGAGGGGTGCCAATTGGACGCCCTTGGACGCGTTTCACTCAAGAGACGCAGAAAGGTTAAGCGCGGTATTAAAATTAGTCGACGATTTGAACTGCAACGTACTCAGGAGCTGGGGAGGCGGAGTTTACGAAGATGAAGAATTCTTTGAATTTTGCGATGAGCACGGCATAGCGGTATGGCAAGATTTCGCCATGGCTTGCGCGCGTTATCCCCAAACCGAAGAGTTTAAGCGGGCGATCGCGAGTGAAACAAGTCAGATCGTAAAAAAGCTAAGAAATCATCCCTGTATATTTTTATGGGCCGGCGATAACGAGTGCGACCTAGCCTATAGGGCGGAAAACCTTAACCCTGACGATAACTCTATCACTAGACAGGTAATACCGTCAATTCTTAAAACCCTTGACCCTTACCGCCCCTATATACCTTCTTCGCCCTACATCTCGGGGGGTGAGAAGAATATGCCGGAAGCGCACCTGTGGGGCCCTAGAGATTATTATAAAAGCAACTTTTACGCTCAGGATACCTCTTCGTTTATAAGCGAGATAGGCTACCACGGTTGCCCCCTGCCCGAAAGCTTAAGGAAATTTATTCCCGAAGATTCGCTTTGGCCTCCCGACGAAAAATTTTGGAGGGCGCACTCAGTCGACCATTGGAAAGACCCCCGCAAAAGTCACGGTCGGGTGAACTTAATGATAAATCAAGTCAAAGAGATTTTTGGCGAGATCCCAGATAACCTAGCGGATTTCGCCCTCGCAAGTCAGATAGGCCAAGCCGAGGCGCTGAAATTTTTCGTTGAAAGAGCTAGGCTGTCGGATAAGATATGGGGAATCATATGGTGGAACGTCATTGATCCATGGCCTCAATTTTCGGATTCTGTAACAGATTACTATTTCCAGAAGAAACTCGCCTACTATTATTTAAAGAGAGTTCAAGAACCGTTCATAATTTCAATAGCAGAACCCCAGGATTGGTCGCTAAAAGTAATCGCTGTAAATGATTCCTTCAACGCAGTCAAGGGAAATTACGAAGTTAACGATGAAGCCGGCAACGAGGTCATGGCGGGAGAGCTTAACGTAGGACCATACTCCAGGCAGAGCCTAGGATCAATTGAAGCCCGCCGGGGGGAAATAAAGCTGTTCATAATAAAGTGGCGCTTACAAAATTCTAGCGCGCTTCATAAAAATCATTACGTGCTAGCGTATCCACCGCTCAGCCTTGCTAAATATAAAAAATGGCTTGAGCTACTCCTCAGCTGAAGCCCAAGCTTCCTGCTTCAGCGACCGTACCCGATCCCTCACGCCCGCAGAGGCCTTAGGCCGTTTCAGGTTCCAGCGCGGCAGTTGTGTCGGTCTCCGCGGGCATAATTCGGGTTGCCGATCCTGCTGTTAATTCGGCGCGGGCCGATAAACTTTGTTTTGGGGAAGTCCGCCTACAACGCTAAAGCATGAGTTTCCTCCCCTCAAGCCCCTAACAAAACCTTTAATCCTTTAGCATGCGAATGATTTTTTCTTCTACTGAAGGGGGGTTGAACCCGTCCTTAATTAAGTTTATTTCTTCCGGCGTCAAAACGATTGCGTTCACGCCGTCCTGAATCAGTCTATTCGTAATTACGAACGGCTTAAGCTTTTGATACACCCTACCGTTAAGCTCGATTCCACCTAGGTGAGAAGCCCTTAAAACGTTAGCGTCATCCGGAATCGTCAAGCTCTCTTCATCGGTCACCCTCACGTCCCCCAAATATAGTACGTCATCGGTTGCAAAAACTAAATCAACGACCGAGTTAATAGCCGGTATTTTCTTCCCCTTCTCACTGTAGTACCTAATGAAACCCTTCGCTTTAAGCGAAGCCATTACTTGCCACCTTAGATATTTTTCTATGGTCCTAGAGACCTAATTTTTATCTCCCGCGAACCCCGATATGCGCTGCATCATGCAATCGACGTCGCCCGAGCACTCGTCGTAGGCGTCGTGAAGCTTCCTAAGCGCATCGCGAATATCCGTCAGCCCGCCCTTTACCACAAATTCCTCTAAAACTTCCCTCGTGAATTGGGCATAACCCGAAGTATATGAGAGCAAGATATCGATTAGATCCTCAGCTCTAGGATATCCCAATTGCCTAAACAGCGAAGCGCTATAAAACCTGTCCTTTAGCGCCTTATCTTTAATTTCGGCCCATCTATCGGGCACAAATGTGGTCAAAATAAAAAGACCAGCAGGCTGAGAGTTATATATGACCTTGAGCTCTCTTTCATAAGATTGCTCGGTCTCGTCGACTATCAGCAAAGCCCTAAAACCCATTTCTCTGCTAAGCGCAGGGACGATCGACACAAAATCGACAAAAGAAGTTATCTTGACCTCTCTTGCCAGCGCCCTCACTATAAAAGGGGCATCTTTGGTCAAATACCTCCTGCCGTTCCTAAGCGAACTAAGGTAGCGCTCGAACGAGAAATAGAAGACCCTATCCTTAAGGTCGTACTTCATTTTTTTCTCAAAGTCTTTATTATTATCGTAGTGAAGGGCGTATTCCATAGTCCTATAAGATATGTAATCGGATATCCCTTGGAACCCAAGCCTTTTGGACGTTTCCTCCACGCTCTTTATTATCCCCTCCTCCAAGTTGGAGTATCTGGATGCATCGACGTAAATCGTGAAAAAAGCCGGAAGCTCTTTTGAAAGGTTCATGCATATGTGAGTTTTTCCCGTACCTGGAGGGCCTACGAGCACCGCGGCCGCGAAATCGTTCGTTGCCTCGACCTTTTTTGCCGTCTGTATCAGGTCCTCCCGAACTTTTTTCCAAGCCTCTCCACCTAACTTCCCCGCGTATTTTTCAGTCGCTATTGGAGTTGATGGAAACGGGTTATCAGGCTTATTACGGATTTGCAGCTCAAGCATTTCCCATGATCACCCCCCAAATATTCCCATCGATTATTATACCTTCGTCTCCTCCAGGAGAAAGCCGGTACCTGCCAGCTATCTTTTGAAACTTTGAGTAAAAATCGGAGTTATCCATGTTCATAGCCTGTCTTACGTCTTTCAACGTAGCTATCCCAGCTACGTCCTTTACTTTTTGATAAGCAGTCTGGAATTCTTTTTCGAATGATTCGGCGGAAATACCGAGAGCAACTTCAATACGCTTCTGGCTTTCGAGTATTTCTTTCAATAAAGTCAAAAGGTCTAGCGGAGGTAGCGCGTAAGCAGTACTTCTTCCGACTTTTTTCTCTACTAAAAGCCCGGACTTCAAAAGCGACAAAATGGCAGCGTTCACGTCCTTTCTTGAGTAGCCGTTTTTTGCCATTTCCGAAAGTAATTGATTTCTCGGCACAAAACTTGCCAATCTTACGTACTTCACCAGCTCGTCCTCCAGCATGAAAGATTCACGGCGGGCCTGCATAAATACCTTACCCTCAAAGTGAGCAACCGCTTACCTGAGAGTTCAACTGCCGATCTCCTTTTATACGGGCATTAACCTTGGTACCGCGCGCTGGGTTAGTTATCCGCTTTAGCCACTGACATCCTCTCTTCCCTCAAGGTTGAGGTTCCTGCACCATCGACGGTGCCCCCATCATCCCCTTTCAGTCCGGAGGCCTTATTCCATCTCAGGCCCTTTTTTATGGGCTTATCAGCAGATTCCCCACTGCCCGTGGGTACTGATCTTAATATCGCCTGAATTGATGAACTTTTCGGTTGGCAATTCATCTCCTCCCTGAAGGGCTTTCTTGCTAATATGCTGTAAAGAGCTTGGGCACATCGTCAAAGCAGTACTGCTCGGCCAAGAGCAAAACGCATCCTTCTAATTTTATCAGCTATTTCTGAAAGCTTTTATTTTAAACCATTATTAAATTCATGAGGGTAGTTTTAGCTTTCGAGGTTCACCAGCCTACTAGAATAAAAAGAGACTTTTTTTGGAATGAAAACATGTGGACACACCCTCCTACCGGATTAAAAGACTTTTACTTTAATCGCCCTGAGGATAAGGAAATCTTTTTGAGAGCGTCGAAAAAGGCTTATCGCCCAGCCAATGAAATCCTATTAAGCGCAATAGATGAGCAAAAAAAAGACCCCAGAGGGTTAAGGATTGCCTTTGGAATCTCTGGTGTATTCCTTGAGCAATGTGAAGAATACGATCCAGATCTTTTAGAGACCTTCAAACAATTAGCTTCGACTGGCAGAGTTGAATTTCTAGATGAAACTTATTATCATTCTCTCGCTTCTCTTTACGATGACAAAGAAGAATTTAACCAACAAGTAGCCCTTCACAAAGACAAATTACGCGACCTCTTCGGGGTTACGCCAACTTTCTTTGAAAACACGGAATTAATATACGACGATGAGATAGCCTCCCACGTAGCCTCAATGGGTTACAAAGGAATATTTGCTGAAGGGGCGGACAGGGTGCTCGAATGGCACTCCCCGAATTACTTATACGTCTCGCACGGCGAACCCAGAATTAAGGTATTGTTTAGGAATTACCGCTTAAGCGACGACGTTGCTTTTCGTTTTTCTGCAAAATGGTGGACTGAGTGGCCGCTGACGGCCGAAAAATACGCGAGCTGGCTTTCAAGCCTTCCAGGGCAATACGTAGGGCTATTTATGGATTACGAGACGTTTGGCGAACACCAGTGGCCGGAGACTGGTATTCACGATTTCTTGAGGGCGCTTCCAGGCGAGGTACTTAAACACAACAACTTATCCTTTGCTACCCCTTCCGAAGTAATAAACGAAGAAGATCCCGTCGATGAAATTTCAATCCCCAAGGGTTCAACGACGTCTTGGGCGGATATAGAGAGGGATACCAGTTGCTGGCTGGGGAACGCCATGCAGTGGGCCTATTTTAAGACGATACAGAGGGAGGGGAGAATCCTCAGGGGGTACAACGGTAAGGAAAAAGATGTGTGGAGGTACTTCCAGCTAAGCGATATACCGTATTATATGTACACGCACGGCGGGGCTCCCGGCGAAGTACACAGCTACTTTAGCCCTTACCCCTCTCCTTACGATGCGGGAGTTACCGCTCTTTCAGCAATTTGGGACTTTGAGGAAAAACTGAGGCTTAAGCTCAACGCCGCGGATCATCCCTTCGTGTTTACCGTGAACGGTGTTCCAACCCAGGATGTAGTGTACACGATTGCCGGTCTAGAAGACGCAATTAAGAGAGTTCCTGAGGAATCTATCAGGAACCACTTAGCGAAAAGAGATATAAGCAACTGGCTGAGGTACGAACTGGGATTGAATGAATTAGCTAAAAAGGTAGACTCGTTAAGCCCGGATGTAAAAGATGTAAGAGCCGAGCTAATTAAGATCTTGCGGTAATCGCTGCTTCCCGCTCGCTTCCAGAGGACAACCGTCTCCTTTTTTGCAGTGAGATTGTTGATCGGGGGGTACGAACCTATCGTAAAGTTTGCAATAACCGCTCTCAAAATACTTACAACCAAGTGGCGGATCGTCAGCAGAGACAGAAAAACTCGAAAGACCTTTTGATAGACCCTCGCCCTTGAGTTTCACCTTTTCTTCTCTCCGCCTAATCGCTTTCTGATAAATCTCGCACTTAAAGTAATCCCCTTTACAACGATAGGGCATTACTACTGCTCTAGCCATTGATTCTCCTCTTACTGCGGTACACATACCGTTCTTATAAAAGGGGCAACTCACTAAATTCACCGACCTAAGCAACGCTGGTACGTGTCTTTTTCATACCTGTTTGCCTTGGGGCTTTCTCTACTTCTTTAGACACAACGCGAAACAGGGGCTCGTATTTTTCTCCCATAAGCGCGTAAACTTGGCCGTTGACAAGTTTAGCCCAATTCCACTCTCCCAAAGCCAATCCCCTAATCAGAGTTTGGGTCATCCAAGGCTGATCGCGCGCGTTAACTAAATAAATGCTTACCTTAGAAAGGAATTTCTTGTACATTTCCTTTCTCTTTCTATCTCTGACGGGGTCCCTAACTACGAATTGATTGTAGTACGGCTCTCTAATAGCGCTGTCAGCAGTATAGCCCTCTTCTAAGAAGGTTAGCGCCTCGTCGCTAGACACGGGCTTAATTAACCATTGATCAGATGCATCCCTCTTCAGAATAACGAGCATATCTACGTTACATTTCTTAGTTGATTTTTCCTTCCCGAGAAATTCCTTGGGGTCGGCCAAAAATCCGTCCATAACGATCATGCTCTTTGAGATCTCATTTTCCTTAGGAGCGTCTTTCTTGGGATGGGAGAGCAGCCGGCGCAAATTAAGCGATAAAGAAGGAAATCCCCTGAAGAAATACCTTTTTTCAGGCGATATCGCTTCGCCACTTCTTAGATTATAAAAGAACCAACCATCCGAATGGAATTTCGTACTGCTGTCCCCAGTCCAGCCGGCAAGTCCATAAACGTGGGTAGTTTTTCCCAACCCCTTGGGTGCCGTTAGGCAAACGCCCTTACCAAGTACGGAGGCAACCGAGCCGTTAATTGGAAGATAATTTCCGTCTCTTTCCGCCAACTCGTTCGTCACCAGGCGCACCGCAACCGTCTTAAGTTCGTCGTAACTAGACGGATTAACGGTAAGGTACTTCATTATTTCTGGGCAAAAAAATGCAGAGTCATCTGGTGCAATTTTTTGGTTTACTGCTTCGCGCGGAAAGCGCAACGAGTATATGCGAGCATCGGGACCCCCTCTTGATTTCTGCCAATTAGTAGCCCATATCGAAGAAATACCGGCGTCGTTAGTTACAAGCGAAATTTTCCACTTAAATATTTTTGCGACGAATTTTTTTGCGGTTTCTCCTAGCACAGGGTCCTTGCCCTTATCCATCGATGCGATAATCCAATCGAATTTTTCTCTGAACTCACTTTCCGTTAAAACTTTGAATTTTGGTTTTAATGGGGCCCGTGCGTCCCAGTCGTACGTGAACGTAGCCAAATTAAAGTAAACACGGACAGGAATATATATTTATCTCTATGGCCATATAATAATGCGATACTATTAATTTATTATAGGCTTAAATAAAAATCCGCTGAATAGCATTGGCTAAGGGCTATGCGTAATGGTGTCACTTCTTAGCCTATCTGGCCTCTGATGAGGCGAGGACGGCCTATTTCCCGCTTACGCGAAATGCTCGCGAATGACAGGTCTGCTGTGTGCTAATCGCACGGCTGAGAGCTGGTACGCCTCGCCGCTCTCTAGCTTTTTCGGGCCACTGACATCCTCTCATCCCTGAAGGCTGAGGTTCCTGCTTCATCGACGGTGCCCCTATTCTAGTCCGGAGGTCTTGCTCCATCTCACCACTTTTGGGCTTATCAG
>OGCG01001427.1_pt1 | contig 11724 bp, 5 predicted proteins | sample 1570061 | NCBI WGS metagenome assembly OGCG01 (sample SAMN06268698, study PRJEB24515) | hot springs metagenome | isolation source: Joseph's Coat, Yellowstone National Park, Washington, USA | place: USA:Joseph's Coat, Yellowstone National Park, Washington, USA
TTCATTGCAGCGCAACACCTTGGCCTCGATGGAGCGAGCGCTAAGATCGATCGGTCGGGTTGGGGCCGGTCCAGGCGGGGCTTGCGACGACTGCGGATTCGGGGCCGCGAGCGTAAAGGCGTTGTTGGCGTTGCCGCTCCCAGAGGGCAGTGATGCAAAGGGCGGTTTGATTATCGGGGCAGCGGCTTGAGCCGGCGGCGTCGATGTCGGCTTGTTTCTTTTTTCTTCTTTTCTGGCCTCTGATGTCTGATTTCCTGTATTTGGGGGAGGATCGGCAAGGCTGGGCTTCTTAACAAGCGGGGCCGTGCCGGGCGGAGGGGGTGTCGAAGCCGGCGGCGGCATGCGTTCCACCGGCACATCGCGGAAGTGGATGACAAGACGGGCGGCATCGTGGATGTTTAAATCGGGGGATTTGGCCAAGACGTTGCGCAGCGCCTCAACGCGATGCGGGCGGCGCGAGGAACTGGCTGCGGTGGAAGAAGTCGCTCCCTGCGGCTTGGCCTCTTGCGGCTTAGCTGCTGGGGACTTCTTGGCTTCCGCCAGCAACCACACCTTCAACGTCTCCGCTTGAAGCGATTGTTGGTGTTCGTCATCGACGAAGCAGGCTGAGCCGGTCAAAACCAACAGATCCAACGCGCCATCGCGTGTGGACAGCAATTTCTCCTTCCAGGAGGCATGAACATTTTGTTTGCCCGTATTTTTGTTGGTCATGTGAATGCTGCCCGGCCCGCTCGCTTCGATCTGCTGATAGGTCTTGGGCGAAGAAGCCGGCGCGACGCCGGGCTTGCCGCCTTTCTCATTAAGCGGCATGGGTATGTCCTGAATACGCAGCTCCGGCGCCTGGATGAGACTGTCTTCCTTGTTGGCTTCCATGAAAGGCTTGCCTTTGAGGATGGTCAGCTTCTTGGCGGCGTCATGAAAGAAATCGACACCGTGGGCGTCGAGTTTTTCGGCGTCGGAGGTGAGCGTGACATCAGGTCCCGTGGCATGTACCGTCTCGATCTCAAGTCCCTGTTCGCTGGGACCGACATCCCGCGCGGCTGGGGCATCTTTGTCATTATTGCGGCGTTTGAGGCGCAGTTCCAGATGTTTGCATACCAACATATCATGATTGCCCGTTTGCTCATTGATGCGCGTGACGGTGACATCTTGTGGACTGTTGGGCAAATCGATATTCGGAGGCACGTCGAAGCGGGCCATGTCGTAATCTTTGAAGATCTCGTACTCGAATCGGCCCGGCGTTTGGATGCGAACGAGAGCGGGTTCTTCGGAAGGCGGACGAGCGGAATCGTGTGAGCGTCCCGCACGTTTTTCGGAGTGTTTCGCATGCGCGGGCGCCTGATCGTTGCGCGGGAATGGCGCACCGCTGGCGACGCGCAGATTCATGTTTACAGCTTCTTTCAAGATGATGCGCTTGACGCCGGAAATGGTCTCGTTTTTCTTGTGCGGGAAGACGCCGGGTCGCGGCGGCGGCGTCGTGGTGGCCAATTCCATCTCCATGCCCTCAGCGTCGATGACGGCCTTGGGTGGAATGAGCCGGCCGTTTTTATCGGTGGTGAAATCGCCGTCTCTGAGATTGACGTGATCGCTGGTCTTGATGAGTTGCGTCTTCTCAATGTAATATAACGGCCCCGTAGTGATGGTGACGACCAGGTCGTCTTCGCGGGCGGCGGTGCGGCGGTTATTGGTAATGCGGATCGGCTTGGTGGAATCGCCAAACAACTCCGCTTCGACGATTTTGCGCCCACTCAATTCGCCGGGGCTGAACGAAGTAACGGGGCGATCGAAAGTGATGTAGGCTTGCTTGCATTTAAGTGTATTGATTTCGATGTCGCGGCCGTCGTTCTTTTTCTTGCCGAACAGAGCGAGACTCATCAGTTCCAATTTGACCCGTCCGTGGTCGGCAATTTCAAATTTCCAAGCAGCGATCACCATGCTTTTGGAATTCAATTCCAAGAGGACGGGCCATTTCAGCTCCTCGCAGCCGGGGTAGAAAGCCATTTCCAGCTTGCGTTCCAGCGGCGTTGGTCGGAGGGGGCGCGGCGTGCGGACGACAGGAGAGGTGTCGTCGCCTTGGCTGGGCTTATATTGGTCCGGCAGGGGAGGCAACGTGTTGATGCGTCCCAGGGCGGTCAACGTGTAAAGAACGTAAACCAGCGTGAACACCACAAAGCCGCCCACCAACAGGATGATTCGCTTGGGAGTCCACACAGTCGTTTCTCTCCTTAAAAGATGCGGGATGAAGGATGAAAACCCGCCGATGTCTGTTTATCCTTCATCTTTCCAGCGCTGCTGACAGCGCAGGATCAATTCGACGGTTTCGCGGACGGCGCCGCGTCCGCCGGGCGCTTGCGTGATGTAATGGGCGACGGCCCGTACATCGGGGCAAGCGTCGGCCACGGCCACGGCCAGGCCGCACCGGCGCAACAGCGGCACGTCCGGCACATCGTCGCCGACGTAACATACCGCCTCGTCGCCGACGCCGGCTTCCGCCAACATGCGCTGATAGGCCGGCAGTTTCTCCACCGCCCCCTGCATCACCCAGCTGATACCCACTTCCGCCGCGCGGCGTTCAATCAGGGGCGAACTGCGCCCGGTAATCAATCCCGTTCGCTTGCCGGCCCGGCGCCACAGGTGCAGACCGGAGCCGTCGCGGACGTGAAATTCTTTGATCTCTCCTTCCGGACTAGCGTAGACAATACCGCCGGAAGTCAGGACGCCATCGACATCGACGATTAGCAACTCAATGGCGTTACAGCGCTGGCGCAGCGTCTTCACGCACTCCTCCTCGCAGCTGGCGATGCCACTGGTGGGACCGGCGTCTGGCTAGTTGTCTCCGCTGTTATATTAATGCCAATGAGATCGGTAATATCGATTATGCCGGCGGGCCTGCCTTCGCTGTCGACCACGGGCAACTCGCTAATATGGTGACGGCGCAGCAATTCGACGGCGTCGCCGACGCGCACGCCCAACGGCACCGTAATGGGATCGGGCGTCATCACTTCGCGAATAGGGCGATCCAACGCCGCATCACGCCGCGCCTCGATGAGTCGGGCCAAGTCGCTATCGGTGAATAGGCCGCACAACCGGCCCGCTTCGTCCACCAACATGACCGCTCCGGTGCGTCGTCCGGGATGACGGGCGCGGGCAAAGACACTGCGCACCGTGTCGTTGGCCGCCGCAATACGCAGTTCGCTGCCTTGGCGCATCACGGATTCGACTTTGAGCAGCTTGCGGCCTAGCGTGCCGGCAGGATGGAAACGGGCAAAATCTTCGTGCGTGAAGGCTCGTTCTTGACTGAGGATGAAAGCGAGTGCGTCGCCCAGAGCGATCATGGCCGTGGTGCTGGCGCTGGGGGCCAATCCCAAGGGGCACACTTCCTCCAGCGGGCCGTAAACGATGGCCACATCCGCCTTGCGGGCCAGCGTGCTCTGAGCGTTGCCGGTCAAAGCAATGATGCCGCGAACCATCTCCCGCAAGGGACCGAGCAGCCGCACGATTTCTTCGCTTTCGCCGCTGTGCGACAGGATCAGGGCGACATCGTCGGGATGGAGCATGCCCAGGTCGCCATGCATAGCCCGCGTGGCATCGAGGACATAGGCGCGCGTGCCCGTCGAGTTGAGAGTGCCGGCAATCTTCTGACCGACATCCGCCGATTTGCCGGTGCCGGTGATGCAAACACGGCCCGCCCCCCGTCCAGTTAGACGCTGGAGCAGATCGACCGCTTGCAGAAAGGCATTATCAAGCCGTTGCGCAACTAGTTCCAGAGCGGCGGCCTCGGCGCGGACAATCTGCCGGGCGTAGTCGAGCCGGCTCGACCGCTTCTGCTCTGTCGTCGGTGGGACCGGCGGTTCGCCGGTCGTTGGCAGGTGGACCTGCAAGGCCATCACCGCCTCCTTTTCGCCCGCGCGGAGGACCGATCCGCTATCCCGCCTGGCGACTATAACGGAAGCAAGCAAAAATGCAAGCGCGCCCGCGCGCTCAAGGTTTAACATCGGCAAGAGGGGAGCGCCTGGCTTACTCGTTCCTATGCTTCGATTGGAAACGACTGTGCAGCAGCGTAATTTGGAGAGGCATCGCGGGAAGCAAGGGAATTTGGGGCGAGTGGAGCAAACCCTCTCCTATCTACGAGAATCGGCCCCAAGGGGAAACAGTCCTGTCCCCTTGCCAGAGCGCCGTACTTCCGTTAATTTCATATTTCATCATGCCGGAAATCTGCCGGAAGCATTCCGGGGCCGCAGGAGGAGGCTGTTCGTGATCCACGTCAGCAACCTGACCAAGTATTACGGCGATTACGCCGCGATTCGCAACGTGTCTTTCGAGGTGCCCAAAGGCCAAGTGGTCGGTTTTCTCGGTCCCAACGGGGCCGGCAAGTCCACGACCATGCGCATTCTGGCCGGCTATCTCACCGCCACTTCGGGACGGGCGACCATCGCCGGCTTCGATGTGTTCTGGCAGCCGGTCGAAGTGCGGCGGCATATCGGCTATATGCCGGAAAACTGTCCGCTTTATCCGGAAATGCGTGTCGTCGAATATCTGCGCTTCCGCGCCGGCATTAAAGGGCTGCACGGCGGCGAGGCCAAGAAGCGTGTGGAATACGTGCTCGATCGCTGCTGGGTCCGTGACGTGCGTCGGCAGCTTATTGGCACCTTGTCGAAGGGCTATCGCCAGCGCGTGGGCTTGGCTGATGTGTTGCTCAACAATCCGCCGGTGTTGATTCTCGATGAGCCGACGGCGGGACTTGATCCGGGCCAGATTCGCGAGACGCGCAAATTGATCCGCGAGTTGGGGCAGGAACACACCATCTTGCTATCTACGCATATTCTCTCCGAAGTGGAAGTGACCTGCGATCAGGCCATCATCATCAATCGCGGCCAAGTCGTCGCCGCCGGGCGCTTGGTTGATTTGAAGCCGGAACATCAAAGCCTGGAAGAAATGTTCATTCATTTGATCGAACGCGACAGCAGAGAGGAGCAAACAACAGGGGCGGCGCATGTTCAATAACCTTAGGGTACACGAATGGTTGACCGGGACGCTGCTGCTGATCGTCGTGGCGACGGCGGCGGTGAGCGTGACGTGGATGGCGGTTGGTCTGTTCCGCGCTCGCAGCCTGATTCGCCGCGAGTTCAGCGCTTATTTTCTCTCGCCGATTGCCTATGTGGTGCTAGTCGTTTTCCTGTTCGTCACCGGCGACCTGTTTGCTGCTACGCTGAATTTGCTGACGGCCAAGGGGCCGGTGGGCGCGGAATCGCCCATGCAGACGATGTTCGGCGATAAGCTGTTTTGGCTGGTGTTTCTGTTCATTCCGCCGCTGCTGACCATGCGGCTGTTTGCCGAGGAGCGCAGCAGCGGCACGCTAGAAATGCTGATGACGGCGCCCTTGCGCGATTGGCAAGTGGTGCTGTGCAAATATCTGGCTTGTCTGGCGTTCTACAGCGTTTTGTGGCTGCCGACCTTACTCTATCTGCCGGCCCTACTCGGCGCCCAGATGCCGGTTTTCCACAATGCCTGGACAGCGGCGAGCCTCACGTTGGTCGCTGGATTGGCGTGCGTGCTGGTCGGCTTGATGTTGCTATTGCCGCACCTAGGCACAATGGCGCGGCTGGCGTCCTTGGCGCTGCTTGGCGGCGGGGCCACAGCGGCTGGCGTCGGCGGTTGGCTGCACTATCATGCGGAAGGCCCCCATTTGCTCGAAATTCCCGTATTGCTCGATCCGTATCCAGTGCTGTGGACCTATGCCGGGATGTTCCTGGCTGGAGCGATGTTCTTGGCCATCGGCCTGTTCATCAGCAGCTTGGTGCGCAATCAAATGGTGGCGGCCATCCTCGCCTTGGCGGTCGGCCTGATTTTCATTGGCAGCGGCTTCTGGCGGCCGGAGTTAGCCGGCTCGAACCTTTATAACATCGTCTATTTTTTCAGCGTGCCGCTGCATTTTGAGCGTGCCTTCACCCGTGGCTTACTCGATACGCGCCCGCTTATCCTGTACAGCAGCACAGCCTTGTTCTGCCTATTCCTGACGGTTCGTAGTCTGGAGGCCCGACGATGGCAGTGAGTTATCGTTTCGCGCGCATCGATAAACTGCTTTCACGTGTGCATTTTTTGCTTCGCCTGCTCGGTTTGACCGGCGGCTTGCTCGCCTGCACGGCCGGCGTCTTTGCTGCTGTGCAGGGCGAGTTCCGCGCCTTCCACGCCGTTTCTGACTTGTCGCAAGCTTGGGACGCTGTCGTAACCCTCGCGCAGACTACCTGGAAGGCGCCGCAACAGAGCTTGGCTGTGGTCCTCTGCCTGGCCGGCGCAGTGGCGGCGTTGGTTACGTTGCTCGTCGAATTGCTTGTGGTCCTCGCTTTCACCGCCACACGCCGCAGCGCCTTTGGATTCAACGCTGTGGTCCAAGGCGTCCTGGCCGCCGTCGCCCTGATCGCTGTCAATCTCTGGTCATACCATCATTTCGCTCAAGTGGACTTTACGCGTGATCGACACTTTACGCTGCCCGAGGAGATCCGCAAAGATCTCACGCAACTGCATCCAGACAGCCAAACTACCATCATCGTTTACAACCGCCACAAGGTCTTCGGCTTGATGCCGGACAAGCCCCAGGACGATTACGACTCTGCCGCTGAACGCAAAGTCATCGAGAAAGTCCACGATTTGGTCGAGCAATTCCGTACCATCGGTCCGCAAATTCGCGTGGAAGTGCTTGATACCCAAGCGCGGGATTACAAATTTACGGAACGTCTCCAGGAAGTGATAGAGGCAATCGCCGGCGACAAAGACGTCCAAGGAGCGGAGTCGCTGCGCAAAATGATCGAAGCCGCTCCGGAAAATAGCCTGTTCTTCTGCGGTCGTGAGAACAACAAATTGCGCGTCCAGCAACTGAGCTTCAACGACTTCTATCTGCTGGACAAAACGTTGTCGCAAGAAGATCATGGTGGGCGCGGTAATCTCGTTTTGCTTTACCAGGGCGTCGAACCGTTCGCCCATCGCATCTTGCGGCTGGGCGAAAAAAAACCGCGCATCGCCGTCGCCACCATTCATGAAGTGCTCTCGACTGGCAGCCAGCGCGAAATTGGCCTGTACGGCTTGCGCAGCGCCTTGGAAGCACGTGGTTTTGACGTTACAGACGTCATCTTGAAAAAAGAGGGCAACGGGCCATTCGGTTTAGAACCAGCGGTCTACTCGCTTGAGGAAAGCACGTTGGAAGGATTGAAACGCACCCAGAGGATCTATGAGAACGACCTGGAGAAATTCCAAAAGGTGCGGCAAGAAACGGAACAAGAACGGGCTGTCTGGGCCAAAGCAGCCGAAGATGAGAAAACGCGTGCGTCGTTACTGAAGCAAATTGCCGACCAAGCCCCGAAGCAGGCGCAAGATTACGAGCAGAAAGTTCAGCTGGTGGATGCCACCATTCAGCAATACCGCCAGGCCTTGCTCAATCCACCTTCAGAGGCAGTCAAAGCGCGTTTGCAGCGGGAGTTGGCTCAATTGCAAGAAATCCGACCGCAATTGGCTGAACTGCGTGATCTGTGGAAAAAAGCCCTTACTGACAACGATACCCGCCTCGAACTGATGCGCCGAGTCATCCAGCAGAACGTGGACGACCTCCAAGAGGATCTTCAGCACCTTGACCAAGCGATCGCGGACTATCGGCAGCGGTTGGCGGCAACGCGGGCCGACATCGCCAAAATGAATGTGCCGGCGTTGGAAGAACAACGCCGTATGACCGACCTTAAGGCCAAGCTGCAACGCTTGTTGGCCGACTGCGATTTGTTGCTGGTGCCGCGCATGACGCTGCGCAACACCGCCAGCCGCTTCAGCAACATCGCCCCGCAAGTCTATTCCCTCGACCCTGCACAGGTAGAAGCGATCAAAGAATTCCTCAAGGCGGGCAAGCCGATCTTGGCCTGTTTCGGGCCGCTGAATTGGCCCCAAGAAATCGGTCTCGACGAGCCGCGCCCGGATGGTTTGGAAGAACTGCTTGGCCAATTAGGCGTCAAATTGCTCAAACAAACGGTGTTATTCGATGTAGAAGAACAAGGGTTTGCCGAGGAACGGGCTGGTCTGAGCATTGCCGGCTCCAGTGTGGAAATCCCGCCGGTGATCTGGGATTGGCGGCCGCGCGATGGACTGCCGCCGGGAAGTGTAGACGTTGCTCGCCCCAGCAATCGCATCCGGGACAGCCTTCGTCTGATCGCGCGCGGCTTGGGCAAAGGAGAAGCGCTGGACATTCGCATCCGCCACCCCCGTCCGGTCTATTACCTGCCGCCCGAACCCCCCCGTCTGCGCCCGCTGGCTGTCGCCGCCTTGGCTTCGCCGGCGCAGCTCAATTGGGCGACCCTGACGCTTTCGTTGACCGCATGGCAGCAATCTCTGGATGTTGCGGCGGAGCAACTGGCTATGGACCCGGTTTTCCTTATGACCAGTCCGCAAAGCTGGAACGAAGATCAGCCGTTCCCCAGTGAGGGCCGCATTCCTCAGTTCGAGCAGCCGCAGCGCGACCAGGATAAACGCAAGCAGTTGAAGCCAACCGCCGCAGGATTGGAGACGCGCCGCCGCGGTCCGTTTCCTATCGGTATAGCGGTGGAAACCACGTTGCCGCCCGACTGGTTTGCCAGTCTGCCGCGCCCGCAAAAAACGCGGCTGCGTTTAGCAGTCATCGGTCAAGGTGGATTCTTCACCGGCAAAGATCTGCCGGCAGCCCAGGAAAAATTGTTCGTCCAGACCCTCAACTGGCTGTTGGGCCGCGAGGACCGCATGCCGCGCGATGTCTATCTGTGGAGCTATCCGCGCGTCAACGAGACGATCCCTCCGGGTTCCGCCGCAGAGCAATTATGGCTATGGGGCGCTCGCCTGGGCTTGCCCGCACTGTTTTTGTATCTCGGCTTCGTCGTGGTGTTGTTCCGGCGCTTGCGCTAATGAACAGTTTCAAACCAGTCTGCCGCGCCAACAAGGACATCTCTTGCCAGCGCCGGCGGATTGGTGAACTGCGGGCTGGTGAACAAGGAGATCGCCAATGAATCTCAAGACGACATTCACGCTGATCGTGCTGGCTGGCGCCGGCGTGTTGTTATGGTGGTATGGCAATCCCCCTTTGCCGTTCGCCCTTGATCTTGCTCCGCAGCCGGTCGCCTTTGAGGAAAAAGGCACGCGCGCGTTTCTGAACGCCTTGCGCCCGGACAAAATTCAGCGCATCGAGGTCCATGCTCCCAGCGGCATCACAGAATTGACCCACAAGGCGGATGGTCAATGGAGTCTTCCTGGCAATTGGCCCGTCCGTCGCCATGAGGTCGAAGCGCTTGTGGAATTGCTCACCAATTTGCGTTCGCGGTTCCAGCCGCAGCCCATCCATACGGACAAAGATTTACAGGCTTTCGGATTGGAGCAGCCGGCTGTCACCGTCACGATTCGCACCGCAGACGAAGAGCATACGCTGGCTTTCGGCGAACAGCAGACCGACAACTTAGACAATCGCTTTTCCCGCGACACTTATGTCCGTCTGGATCAGAAGGGGGAAGTAGTGCGCTTGGCGCCGGGACTGGTTGCTGCGCTCGATAAACCAACCGATTATTACCAAGAGCGGCGTCTTTTCGAGAAAGAGGTCGTTAGCGGCGCAGACCGCCGCGAAGTGGTGGAACAATTGCATGCGCGAAGCCTGACGGTCGAGGACAAAAACAGCGGTATTCGCTTTACCTTGGTGCGTTCGGGCCAATTTTGGGACGAATCCGAGTTGGCCGAGCCGGTACGCGATCGCCTCGATGAGGACGCGCGCAAAGCGCTGTTGGCCGGCGTACTCGATCTGTGGGCCGAACAATTCGTGCCTGCCGGCAGTGGCGGCTTATCGCCGTGGCTGTGGCATGCCCATGCTTACCCAGATGCCCCTTCGCTGGCCACAGATCTATTCTTTGCCACCCAAGGCGGGCTGTTGGTTCGCGCTGGCTTGACCAACCCCGAGCGCATCCTCACGGCTAAAAATGACAAAGGCGATACAGTTACTCTGTTCATCGGGGCCATCTCCAGCCGTCGCCAGCGCATGGTTCCCGCGCCGCAATCGCCGGACGCTTTCCCTGGAATGCAGCGGCAACGCCTCATGCCGGTGACGGAAGAATATCGCTATGCCAAGCTGCAATACAACGATCAGATCTTCGAGGTCAAGACCGACAAGTTCAAGGACATTTTCGTCGCCCTTGATAAGCTGCGCGACAGCCGTATCGCCCGCTTCAACAGCAGCGACGCTCGCAAAGTCGAAATCATCCACGGCGGGGAAAACATCGTATTGGAAAAAAACAAAGACAACTGGAGGCTCGTCAATCCCTTCCACGCCGAGGCGGACAACAGTAAAGTGACCGACCTCTTGAGTAAATTGTCCGACCTGCAAGCACGCGACAAGGACATTCTCGATAAAGAAGATCCGAAAAAATATGGGTTCGACAGACCCGACGCCGTGGTGAAAGTTACCGTTGAGGAGGAAGTCAAAAAGGGGGACACGAAAGAAAAGAAAACGCGGACGTTGACAGTGCGCATCGGCAAGCACGACGCGGACAAGAAAAAACTCTATGTCATGGCTGACGATTGGCCGCGCATCAACGTCGTGGACGACAGCTTGGTGCCCTTGGTGCAGCGCTCGGCGTTGGCTTATCGCGGCAAGCGCTTGTTCGACTTCAACGCCGCCGACGTGGCCAAAATCGACATCAATAATCAGGGCAACAAATTGACCCTGGAGCATGACAAGAATACTTGGCGTTTGGTCCGTCCGGTGAAGGCGGAGGCGGATACAGGGAAGGTCGATCAACTTCTTGCCGATTTGGGACATCTGGAGGCGGCTGAGTTCGTCGCTCAGGAACCGAAACCAGATCAGTTGGAAGCCGAATATGGTCTGAGCAAACCGTCGTTGACGGTTCGCATCGAATTCACGGACAAGAAAAAACCGCCAAAAGAGGTGCATATCGGCAAAGCACGCAGCGGCAAGGGCGGTTACTTCGCCCGCGTGGCTGACGGCGGGCCGGTCTTCGCCATCAACGAGGAACTGCACAAACAGTTAGTGCGCGATTCGCTTAGTTATCGTCCCCAAACTTTGTGGCAATTGGTGCCGGAGGAGATCGAATCGCTGCGCGTCCATAAGGCGGGACAACAAGAGTATGTGGTGACGCGCTCGGGCAACGATTGGAAAATTCGTGGGCCTTTTGAGGCCAAAGCCCTCAGCGAGAACGTGCAGAAAATGACGGCGGAACTGGCAGCGCCGAAAGTCGAGGGCTATACAGCCCACGAAGCGAAAGACTTAGCGCAATACGGCCTGGACAAACCCGCGTTGACCATCCGCATCAAGACCACGCTCGCCAAAGATGACAAAGAACATACGCTGCTGATCGGCAAGCCGGCAAAGGAGGGAGGCTCGCGCTATGCCAAGCGTGGCAACGATTCAGCGATTTTCACGGTCGGCGATGCTCTTGTCCGCGCTGCCGACCACACAGCTCTCGACCTGCTCGATACCAAACTTTTGGATCTCGATGCAGCGAAGGTGGAGCGCCTGCATGCGCAAGCGGGAGACAAGGGATTGACGCTGGAGAAAAAAGGCGATGCTTGGCAGGTAACAGAATCGCCGGCGGGCGCTTATCCAGCCGATGCCCAAGCATCCGCGTCGCTTAGTTCGCTATGGACCGATTTGCGCGCCCAACGTTTCGCCGATTACGGCACGAACGTCGAGTGGGCCAAGTACGGCTTGGATAAACC
>OGCG01001429.1_pt1 | contig 11715 bp, 8 predicted proteins | sample 1570061 | NCBI WGS metagenome assembly OGCG01 (sample SAMN06268698, study PRJEB24515) | hot springs metagenome | isolation source: Joseph's Coat, Yellowstone National Park, Washington, USA | place: USA:Joseph's Coat, Yellowstone National Park, Washington, USA
CTGGAAGAGGCCAGAAAAGATTTCGGGATAAACGACGATTTCAAAATAATAATGAAAAAGATGAAGGTGAAGGCGGCCTCTATTTCATTTAAAACGAGGGTTATAAGAATAAACAAAGAACTTGACTGCGACCAGGAATTCATCAATTATTTGATATACCACGAATTAGCTCACTATAAGCTTGGCACGAAACTTCATAGCAAAGAATTTTACGAGCTGTTGAATTCAAAGTTTGGAGAAGAAAAAGTCAAGATCCTTGAAAAAAAGATACTCAGAAAGATGTTAGAGATAAATCACATAAGCAGATATTTTGATTAATAGAAATTGAGCATGTTTTCAAGCTCAAATACAGCCAACTCTAAAATGCCCCATCGAAGCCTCAAAACTATGGAATCCAGAAGGGTCGTCACAGGTCATCGAGGGTTTTTGTGCGAAGAACCTCACGAAAGACGGCGCGAATTACAAGACATTCCTAGAACTTTTGAAAAAGCACAGTTTGAAACGCAATGGGAGAAAGATCAGCTCCATCACTATCGCAAGAAGATCGTGACCCTTCGGTCAAGCCCGTGAAAACGCTTGCATATTTTTCACAAGCGTGAACATGAAAGAACCGAAAGCAGTGTGATTCTTCTCCTAGCTAACATTTTTACGCTTTGCCTTTCACGTTCGCAATGCTTGAATCAATGACCCGCGCTAATTCGTTTAAATCCGTGAAAATGCCTTGCTCAGAAGCGTAATCCTGTGCCGTATGCCAGAGATACAAAGCGTGAATGTTTACCCTCCATCGCTTCGTTTCACGTTTGTAATAGACAAATCCTGCATTTTTCATTGCTTTCAAAATATATTTGACGTGTGGTTTTGAAAGGTTTGTTATTTTCGCAATTTTCTCGACTCTATCGGAACCTTCGAGGAGCGCAAGTAAGATCTTTAAGGCGTCTGTTGTCTCGCTTGAAAGTTTTTTGATTCTTAAGCCGAGCCACCTCCGTATTTGATCTTTACTTTCATGCCTGCAATTTCCAATTCCTGCCCGTCTTTCACGCTATACGGTTCTATTCCGCTCTCATCTTTAACTAACATGAACCTTTGTCCGTTGATGATTTCATATTCAACATCATGATCCATGATTATAATTGTTTCTTCTTCGCTAATTTCAGAAGGAACTTCTTCTTTTTCAATCTTTTTTATTTTTTCTTCAGGTTCTTCTTTCTTCGCTTCAAACTCTTCTTTAATTATTTCGGCTTGATAAGGAGGGGCTTGATACATTGCAATAATTTTTTCCACATCCTCCTTGCTGAGCCCTGCGATTTCTAATTCTTCAGGCTTAAGTTTAGGCGCGTTTAGAATTGCATACTGTTTAAAGTTTCCAGTTTCAAAAAGCGACACATGAACATTTTGAACAAGGAAAAAGGTTGCAAAAAGCTTCCTTTCTTCTAAAGAATGCAGTTCTCTGAAAAGGAACAAAAGTTCTTGAAGCGAAAGGTGGTTATCGTGTCCTTTCGCTTTTGCCCTTTGTTCTACAAGTGCTAGCTCGTAAACTTCTTGAATCGGAACATCACGCATGCGTTCTTTGAATAAAGGAATGAGGCGCGCGTCACGAGAAGATAAGAGCTTGTTTGCGAATGCGTATTTCATGATTATGTGCAATTTGTCAAGCCCTTTTAAGTCTGAGCGTTTAATATTTTCCTCCCGAATTAAGTCGTAGTAATTGCTCGGCTTCTTTTCAAACACAAACGCTTTGAACACAGCAGGTTCCCCCTCTTGTTCGTATAACTTTTTCACGGCAAGCAGTCTACGAATCCCCACGAAGACCTTATATTTATCCCCGTCCTTATACGCATACCCAGGCGCTAACTGTCCTACTTCACGAATGCTTTCAACAAGGTCTGAAACGTCGTAGTATGCTCTAACCTTTGCTTCCTCGTCCACTTCTACGAGTTCGAGTGGAAGCTCTCTATACGTATACGCATGCTTTTTATTTTCAATTAACGACAACTTAATCGCCTCTGAAAGAATTTCGACGACGTTTTGTATTTAAGACATATGAACGTTTCGTTTTTGACAAAAAGTCAAAACACGTAGACAAAAGTTTAAATACGAGCTATGTATCTTCAATAATGCAAAACGAAACATTGACGAACTTTCTCAAACCTTCAAAACTCGCGTCTGTTACCTTTCACATCACGCCCCTGCGTCGGCTATAAAGTCGGTCTTCGTGTTTGTACATGTCACGCCTTTAAATACTTGCATGTGTGGTCCCTACATGGGTTTCAAAGGCTAAGCGTATTCAAAAGGCTACAAAACGAGAAAGAGAAACTTCACACGTTCCCTACCCAGAATTCGCAAAGAGCGTTTCGACATTCGGCGAGAAGAGAACACACGACGTTTGGATTTTCTCGTCTCTATAGGGTATGAAATAGGGAGTTGTGGGGACGGATAAAGCATGCGTGATTTTTAAAAATTCCAAAAACACCTTCACGCGCTTTCGAGGCGGGTTCGCCTTTACGCCTTCGAAACGCTCGAAGAGCGAAGAGAGAAATCAAACGCACACGTTTTGCGAGTTTTGTAGAACACGCCTCGATCCTGTACCTTCCCTGTACTCCCTGTACATGCCTGTCCCTTACCTGTCCCCACACTTCATGTCAAAAAAGGTACATGGGCAGGGGTCGATCGCAAAACTTTTTTCTCCTAATTTTCACGACTCTTATACGACTTTTTTACGACTCTCAAATTTTTTGCGCAATCCAGTTTTGGAAAGTACCCTGTACCCCTGTACCAAGATATATCTAAATTTTTGCTTCATGTTTGATAAAATTTAGGTATAGGGAGGGGACAAGAGGGACAGGTACCCTATCCCTTGATGGGTATTTTGAGGGGTGTGTTTAATTGATAGAGTCAGAAAAGAGCTGTTAGTGACTCTTGAAGTAGGCTCGATAGAGTCAGTAATAGAGTCAGTCACGACTCACGCGTGTGTGGGTTTATAAAGAGGTTTGGCATTCTAAGGTATGAAGCGGATTCAAATATATTTAGATTCACAGGCGTATGAGGAATTGAAAAAGCTAGCGTTGAGTAGAAGGCAAAGTATTTCAGGTGTCGCCCGTGACTTGCTTTTAGAAAGTTTGCGGAACGGTGCTTTGAATGACCGAATCAGAAAGCTCGAAATGAAAGAAGATGGGAACTTTGCTGAACTTAATGAGGAACTGAATATGATTTGGAAAGTCACAGGCAAGCTCGATAAAGCTCTGAGAAAATTAAACCGTGGGGAAACGCTCGAAGAGAACGATTTTGCGTATTCCGAAGACAATACGTGAGACTGTAAGCTAGGCAAGGATCTGAGGGTTCAAGCTCGGGACTGTGATTCATAGTTTAGAGTAGGCAAAGGTTCTGAAAGCGCTTGTTTTTATTGTGCGTCTAGTGTTTCGTTTTCTTCTTCTTTTTCCTGAGCGTTCTTCATGCGTATTCCTACATATACCCAGATTCTTTCTCCTTTCAAATTCTTATGTTCGGTTGTTACTCTTACGAATTTTGGTAGTGATTTGAAGAATGTGTTTTGTGTAACAGGACTCTGAAGTTTGTGTGCACCAACATATTCTACGTATGCTCTATACAATTCTTGTTTTGAGATCCAGCCGTTTGGATCTTCTATTGTTTCATCCTCAAGGAATGCCTTTATAGGATCTGAGGCGCGCGTGTATAGTTCTTTGATTTCGTCCACGTTCTTCGAGTATGAGAATTTGAAGTTATTCTGCATGAGCCGTTTTAATCCTTCTATTGCCCAGTTCAGGATTCCTGAGAGTTCTTCAGGTTGTGTGAGTTCTTCGAAGAGGTGGGGGTCGGCGTTCGCTTCATTAAATGTCCGCGGAAAATTAATGATCACGAGTCTTCTGTAAAATGCGATTGTATCGTCGTTCACTTTTGGGAGCTGATTCGCGCTAAAGTAGAATTTTGCGCGGTTCACGAGTTGGAAAGCCTTTTTATACTTTTCGTCAGCCGTTAAACTATCACCGGAAATAAGTGCTTTGAGTTTTCCTGTACTCAAAAGCGAGACTGAAGGCAAATCTGAGTAGATGTTCACGAGCTTGTCGCGGAGTTCTGAAAGTGCGAACTCGTTTGTCACGAGACTTTGAGGTGAGAGGTTTGCCACATTCTGCTTACCTACTAACTGTTCGAGAACGTGGAGGATGAGTGATTTTCCGTTTGCTCCATGTCCTAGGAATACAAACATTTTCTGCGCGCGATTATCGGGAAAGAGACTGTAACCGAATGCTTCTTGTAAAACTTGGATATCTTCTTCGTAGAGGTCCTCGTGAAGCACGCGTTCCCAGAGTTCGCTTTTTGCGTTAGGATCATAGGTCACAGGTATTTGTAATGTTGAAAGGAAGGTAGGTGTATGAGGTGTGAATTCAAAGGTTTTGATGTTTAGAAGACCGTTTTTCAGATTCAGAATGTAGGGATTTGCGTTGAGTTGTTCGAGTTTTTTGTAGGATGAACGTCTGATATGACCTAAAACCTCTTCTATCAAATTTTTCGTTATTGTTTCAGGCGGGACAATGCTCTCAATTTGTGTTTCAATGAATGTTTCTGCTCCTGCTTTGTAGACCCCGTTCTCATACATTAGAATGTCTTTTGTTTCTGCTATTGTTACAAAGTGGAAGTTGTCAAGGAAGACGTCGGCGATCATTGAAGCGAATTTCGGGAGCGTGTCCCCTTTCGCTTTCGTGATTATCATGTCTTGTTCAATGCCTTCGTTGATCACGCGTTTGAAGTATGCGATTTCTTCGGTTGTTGCATTTGCTTTTGCAAGTTCTTTTGCGAGAAGGTCAAGGTCAGCTGTGAGTTTTACTTCGATTGTTTTGCCTTCGTGAATGAATTTAATTTTTTTCTCGCCTATTTTAATCGTTAATAGTGGGGTTTCGATTATTTCGACAAGGTTTCCGTTTACGAATAGAAAGTCTGTGCGTTTGATTTCGTTGTCTTTTTCGGTTTGTGTTAGTTGTTGTTCTGCTTGTAGTTCAGCTCTATGTTTTTGGCAATACTCAAAGGCTTTGTTGTAGGATAGATCGCGATAGCGGTCGTCCCTTTCTTTCCATTTTCCGATTTGTGAGACCTGTTCCATGATTGAATAGATTTCTGATTTCGAGAACCCGTAGCATGTGAGCAGAACGAGAAGCGCTTCTTCTGCTTCTGATCTTGATTTGTATTTGTATACACAGGGTTCGATTAAGGTTTCGGGTTCTTTTTCGATGCATATTTGTTTATTCAAAAGTCTGTCGAGTTTTGCGTCTTTTTGTCTCAGCGCTTTGAGTCTCTCGAGTGTTTCAGGCGAAAAGTTTGCGTCTGGTTGATTTGTTACGGGTTTTTGTATTGTTTCAATAGGCTCGTCAAGGATCGCTTTGACAAGCGTGTAATTTACTTCTCTCGCTGTTCTTATGATTTTGATTGTTTCGTCTAGGTTATTTGGGTAATAAAAGTCGCTTATCCATCGTGTTTCGAGAGGCTTGTCTTTTATTTTCTGATTAAATGTTCCGATCAGTGTTGATACTCTCCTAAGGTCGAAAGTATTATCAACTTCTATTCCAGCTTCTTTTGCCACGCGCTTTGAAAAGCTTTTGACTTTTTCGTTTATGAGCAAACGGAAGTTTTCGCTTGGAAGAGGGAAGCAAGGTAATGGGAAGTGAATATGCGCGCCGTTTCCTGATGAAGCGATAAAGCCTCTTGCGTTGAATTTCTTTCTGATATATTCTTCGAGTTTTGATGCGTTTTGAAGTGCTTCAAATCTTTCTTGGTCGTTTGCGGGTTTTTCTTTGTTGGCTCTTTTTGCGTCTATATCAAAAAATAAAGTGCAGAGTCGTGTGACGCCTTCGTTTGTGTCATTCCCCTCTTCCATGTCGTTTATACCTATCCAGATTGTGCATCCTTGATCTGTCCATTCTTGTGCTTTTGCGATTATTTCTTCTTTACTTAGCCATCCGTTGAATTCTGGGTGTTCTGCTTTTGCTTTTTTCACAGTCACGTGGTATTTGTTGTTTTCTCTGGGTCCTATGATTTCGAAGTGGACTTTGATAGCATTGAAGTCTACGATGGGTTGTTGTTTGTTATCCATTGTCATCACCTCTTTCAGTTTGTGTTTTGAGGCCGTAGTTTGGAATTATGTAGGGCATTTGTTCATTGCTAGTAAGTTGTTTCCATGCTTTGAAAGGAATTATGTGAAATTCCTCAAGGACTGAGACAAGGTAGTGAAAGTCGCTTTGTGAAGGTTCTTTGTGTTTTGCTTTTAGGTATTCGAGATATTTTGCATAGAGGTCGTTAATTTCAATGCCTTTTCCGTTTTCTTCGAGCGTGTCGTTTAAGAAGTCTTCCACACACGTTGTGTTTCTTTTTGTTCTTACGATCAAAGCGGGTTTGTCGTTTTTGATTGAAAATTCGATTTCAACCTTTGCGGATGTGAAAAAGCCTAGCTCTTTCCTGACTGCGGGCGGTAATTTTATTTCGTCCCATACATTCCATGTGATTGCGTCATAGTCTTTACGGTTTTTTGAAAGAAGCCATGTGTTTTTTGTAAATTGTTCCCAATACAGTTGTGTTCTTCCGTGGAGATCCATGTAATATTTTATTTCTGGTGTGATTGTTATTGCGTCTCTGTTTTTGTTGGGGTTAAGTGATTCTTCTATTTTCTTTCCATAGCCGAGGAGTATTTTCGCTAATGCAACCGTTCTTCCATTCCACTTAGTTATTTTCCATAAAATTGCCGTTGCTTCAAGGTGTGAATGTTCTTCTTCCCATTGAATGTACTCTTCGATTTCGTGAGGGAGTTCAGTTGTATTGTCTTCTTGGAGTAGTCCTCTGTTTTTTCCTCCTGATGTTCCTAAGGTCACGAGATAATAGAAGTCATTTTTCGAAAAGATCATCCAGTGAACGTAAAGTTTTTTCGGGAGGCGTTTGCGTTGTTTGAGTGCTTCAATTACAGTATTAGGTAAGCTTGTTAGGTAGAACGTGTCTTCATCTGCTAATATTTTATCAACATAGGTTATTGTGCTCATACCCTACTATATAGACACCCTTTATAAACCAAAAAATGAGTCTCATGAGGGTTCAAATTGCGCATTGTTAATGCCCTCAAGTAATCAGCGGGATCAAAGCTATGAAACGATTTTGTAGCTGAAAGCCCGCGTGTTTAACGTGAGAGCTGTGAATTGTTCTTCGCTCGTGTGTCCCTTGGTTTATGTTGTTGGAGATGAGAAAATTCAAACTTCACGTGTTTTCTTTTCTGACGAAAACACTCTTTTCGAAGTTTCTCTTTCTCGTTTCGGCGTCTTTGAAACTCATGTCAAGGAACGAGAGAGTTTTGAAGATGCATCGCTCGTATTTAAACTTTGTCTACGTGTTTTGACTTTTTTGACAAGAACAGAGCGTTCATATGTCTTAAATACAAATAGCGCCGAATTGTGTTTAGGTGATCAAGCTGGCTCTACTTGACACCTTAGAACCTTATGAATACAAAGAGCTTCCGATTGAAAGCGTTGAAGCGGATGAGGAAGCGAAAGTGAGAGTCTACTATGACTTTTCAGACTTGATAGAAAGCATTCGCAAAGTAGGACAGTTAATGCCTGGGTATGCATATAAGGACGGGGATAAATACAAAGTCTTCGTGGGAATGCGTAGACTGCTTGCCGTGAAAAAATTATACGAACAAGAGGGAAAACCCGCTGTGTTCAAAGCCTTTGTTTTCGAGAAAAAGCCGAAGAACTTTTACGCGCTGATTCGCGAGGAAAATATGAAACGCTCAAGCTTAACAGGGCTTGACAAAGTTCACATAATCATGAAATACGTATTCGCAAACCAACTCTTGCCTGCTCACGACGCGCGCTACATTTCTCTCTTTAAAGTATTATTGCATGATGTTCCGATTCAAGAAATTTACGAGCTAGCGCTTGTAGAACAAAGGGCAAAAGCGAAAGGACATGAGAACCACCTTTCGCTTGAAGAACTTTTATTTCTTTTCAGAGACCTTCACTCTTTAGAAGAAAGGAAGCTTTTTGCACTCCTTTTCCTTCTTCACCGTGTTCACGTGAAGCATGCGGAAATCGACTTTAAAGAGTTTGCGGTTGAAAACGCGCCTAAACTCAAGCCTAGAGACTTTGAGATCGCGGGACTTAGCAAGGAGGACGTTGACAAAATTATCGCAATGTACAAAGCACCTCCTTATCAAGCAGAAATAATCAAAGAAGAGTTTGAAGAACATCTTTTGCCCAAAAGCACGGTGCAAGAACAACCCAAAGAAAGCGAAAACAAGCGTGAAACCGAAAGCACGCGTGAAGCGAGCGAAGAAGAAGTTATAACCATGCATCTTGACGTTCAATATGAAAATATAAACGGGCATCGGATCATGTTTATAAAAAAAGAGAGCGGGATACACGTGCTTGTTGTGGAAAATGGGCAAGAAATAGAAATCAACGGCGTAAAAATAAAGATCTTATACTGAGGTGGCTCGGCGTGAGAATTAAAAAGCTTTCAAGAGACGAAACAGAAATCGTGAAAATCATATTAGCTCTTGTCGAAGGATTCGATACAGTCGAAAAAATTTCACGCGTAACAAAGCTCAAAAAATATCGCATAACTCGCGTATTGTATACTTTGAAACACGCGGGGGTTCTTTCTATAAAACCTGGAACAAGACAATGGCGAATAAAAGTAAATGCATTGTATTTTTGGAATACTGCACAGGGATATGCGTATGAGCAAGGAGTTTACGAATCGCTCAGCAAGTTGAAAGAAGCAATCGATGCACAAACGCGCAAAAATCTTACGTCAAACATGCGGAACAGGTAAGCTACAAAGTGTTCCGCATATTTGACAATGTACAGCCCTTTAAATACTCGACACGCGCTCGGGGAAAGGCGTGACAAGCGCGTGTGACCCTTTCTCTCTAAGTATTTTGAGGAAAAGCTGATGTCCGACACAAAAACACGCTTGCAAACAAGGTCAAGCGTTGGGTGAGAGCACGATCTAAATCATAACCGTGTTCGTCTGCGCTGAATACGAGCTTAAAATCGCGTCTTTGACTTTAACATAAACGATTGCTTGTCCTGACGTGTAAAACATGTTAGAAAAGTTCCACGAAGACGCAGGCTTTGTTGGCAAAAGCACAGGTTTGCTGTTTACGTAGAACGTGAAGTAATACGGTCCCGAACTAAATTTAGCAAACAAGAACCGATTTTGAAACCACTTTATTGGGAAAAGATAAAAGTCCTATAAATAGAATTTTACAACCAGTCTACCTTTATAAATAGCGTGCATGATCGAGATAGATTGAGTAAAAATGCAGGCCACAAAAAAGCTTAACACGAAATGCTAATAAAAATTAGCTAAAGGCTCGGTTTGAGAAGAATTATATATTATGGAAACAAAAAAATAAAAAGAAGTTTTAGAAAAACTATATAGTATGGAAATTTGTATAAAGGAATCTGCAACAGGCGTTATTGGCGGTGAAAGATAGTGTGGAAACAAGATATCCCAATAGAGGTGGATCCCACTTCAACATTACACTTTGAGTACAAAGACGTAGCTCCCGAAGAACTTAGCGTGGTGCCAGGGCTTAACTTTGAGGTGGGGGTGGCCTACATTACGAATGCGGAAGGGCAACACTACGCGGTAGAATTAAGTTATGCACCTTCTAAGTTAAAAATTAAATCAAAAGGGGGACAGTTAATTTACACCTCTTTCCTTGTACCAGATTCACAACTTCCCATCATTTGGCCAAACAACCGAATAATAATTCGCTTCTACGCGGAGCTCGACCATTACAGGTTGTCTCAAATAGAGAAGATCAGAGAAGGAGGAGATCTTCAAATTTTTATGGAATTGAGCTTCATAATTAGAATAATTAAAACATCTTCCTCGGAATACGTAGCGAGACAATCCTCAAGCGTTTTTATCGGTGGGAGGATACCCAAAAGCGACTGGGTGGAGCGCATTCTCCCTCGGCTGAAATTCAAGGACGTCTCTTTGATCGAGATACCGAAGATTGAAAACCCCGAGTTCAACGAAGTCGTCGACAAAATTAACGATGCCTGGAAGCAATACTCGATGGGCGAGTACGACAAGGTCCTCACGGAGTGCCGCAAAGCGATGGAGGCCCTGGGGAATATCGTGAAGAATAATGGTTTAGAGAAAGAGGTACCGGATGAAAAAGGTGAAAAGAAAACCGTCCCAGACTGGGAAAAGGCAGTGGGTGACGAAAAAATAGGTGAAATAATAGCGGCCTTCGTGAAAAAACTCTTTGGATTTTTGAGTCCAGGCTCCCATTATGGTAAATCAATTAACAGGGAGGACGCAGAGCTGGCCATCCTAACCACCCATGCATTAGCGAACTACGTAGCAAAGAAACTGCTAGCGTAGATGAGCGGTGTATCCCTAACCGGCAATACGCACAGTCGACCATGCCGGTACGCCTAAATGCCACAAAGCCGTGAAGAGACCGATGTTCTCTCACAGTCCGAGCGTACGTGATTGAACAACTCGCTTTCAGTTTTTAAAGGAGTTTTGCATTAAAGATCATGGGAAAGAAAATCGAAATTGAAGAGGATGTTTTGAGGGAAATATTGAAGGAATTAGAGGAAATCAAGAAGACCCTTTCTCACTTAGAAGCTTCGAAATGATGTCCGTGAGCTTTTCGATCCTATACTTCAACTCTTCGATCGAGACTGACTTTTGAGCTATCTCTTGCGAGTTCAAAGGAGCCCCGCAATTCGAGCAGTAGTTTTGTGAAGGATGGTTCAAAGCGTGGCACTTCGGGCATTCGATCGTTTGAGGCTTTGGAGGTTCTAACGGCTTTCCCCCGTATATATTTTTCACGACGTCACGAAGATCTTTTGCTGAAAGGTGAAGGTAAACAGAAGGAACGCGTGACCCTATCTTCCACCCGTATTTCAAGCACAATTGCGCTTCCGTGAAACCTAGCTTCGCGTCCCTTGTTGCGCTCGTGTGCCGAAACGTATAAATGCTCACGTCCTTCTTGATGCCTGCCTTTTTTGCGAGAAGTTTTAATGCTTTATCGCAAGCGCGATAGCTCCACTTTCCAAAACGATTGTGATTGCTCTTTGAAATCCACAGAGGAGCGTTCGCGTCTTTCAAGGGATGTATTTCAAGCCACTGAAACAAAAGCGAAACGGACTTGATTATAGGAATAGATCGATAACCTGTTTTTCCCTGCCTTATGTTCACAATCACGTCTTCGCCGTCTTTCACGATGTCTCCAATTCTTAAGTTCAAGATTTCGCTAGGTCTTGCGCCTATTTCATCCTCTAAAGAAATGAAAGCGCGAAGCATAGGATCGTTCGAAGCGTGAATCAGAGCTTTCACTTCATCGTCGCTTAAGGTCACCTTCGTTTCCATTTCGTTCAGCTTGATCGTTTCTTTTAGCCATGAGACTTCGGGAGGGTATGTGTGGTCTCTCCTCCATTCTTCGTATTCTTCAGGTTTTGCTCTGAGCCACTGATAAAACCTTCTTAGAACGACGATAATCCCTTGAACCGTTTGAGGGGAATAATTTTGTGAGTTAACCCAAGCCATGAGTTCTTCTATGTCTTTTCGCGTTGCTTTCGCGAAGGGAACTTTTAAGTGTTTTGATACGAGCTTAAGATGTGAAACGTATTTTAAGACCCTCCTTTTGCTCAAGCCTTGTGCTTCCAAAACTTTTACGAACGCTTTGATGAGTTC
>OGCG01001431.1_pt1 | contig 11702 bp, 10 predicted proteins | sample 1570061 | NCBI WGS metagenome assembly OGCG01 (sample SAMN06268698, study PRJEB24515) | hot springs metagenome | isolation source: Joseph's Coat, Yellowstone National Park, Washington, USA | place: USA:Joseph's Coat, Yellowstone National Park, Washington, USA
TCTCAAATGTTTGAAAATTGGATAAATCATTATTTGAAAACTTATCGTCCCACAATGCTAACTGCATTAAAACCTCCCAAATTTAAAATTTATCAATTTCCAAGACTCTCATTGACAAGCTGTGTAATATGCATCACTTTTAGATTGCCACCTTTTTTATCTGCAGACGATCCATTAACAATCATCATTATTGCTGCAAATAAAAATGGGATTATTGCCAAAAACCCAACTGTTTGAGAACTGTATGATTTTGAGAGGCCTTTTATAATTTGTGGAAGCCAAAAGCTTATTGAGTACAACCCCATAATTAACCCAAAAAAGTAAATAAAAGCTAGCAGCCAAACGCGTCCATTTTTCATTGCTTCAAATGCTGTCATCTTTTGCTGTTTAGCTTTTTCTGCCTGCTCTTGAGCAATCTCGTTAGTAAGCCAATCCCTTTCTTCTTGTGTCAAAAACTTTGCTTCAGATGGTTTATTTGGTAAAATAAAAAATGTTATTATGCCAAATATTACGGCAGGCGATCCCTCTAGTATGAACAACCATCTCCAGCTTTCAAGTCCAGCCCAATGAACATGGTCTAAAATTATACCAGATATTGGAGAGCCAATAACACTTGAAAATGCAAGTGCGGTCATAAATAAAGCTACAGCTTGTGCAAGCTCTCTTTGCGGAAACCAGTATGTTAAAAACAATATTACACCAGGGAAAAATCCCGCTTCGACTAACCCCAATAAAAACCTAGCAATGTAAAGATGTATAGGTGAATTTGCAAACCCAGTAAGCGTAGCGACTAACCCCCAGATAACTAATATTATAGAAATCCAGATGCGTGCTCCTATTTTGTGCAAAATTAAGTTACTTGGTACTTGAAAAATTAAATAACCTATAAAAAAAATCCCTGCAGCAAAACCAAACTGTTCAGCGCTTAAACCCAAATCTTTGTTCATTTTTAAAGCCGCAAAACCTACATTTACTCTATCTAAGAAATTAATAACATAAAGCAAAAACATGTAGGGTATCAAAAATCCCTTAACCTTGCTTATAGCACTTTTTGCTATAGCCTCTGACATAAACTCACCTCAAGTAAAAATCGGTCTATTGGTTAGACCATTATATAAAATTATAATACTGTTTTATTAATTGTCAACTATATTTTTAAATTATTAACTTATAAACTAAAATGTGCAATTCTTAGCAAATTTATTAAATAAATAGTATGCTAATTTTTTTATTAAGTTTGTAAATTAAATTTATCGAGGTAATTTTTAAAATCTTGATCTATAAAAGAAAGATGTTTTAACATGCTTTGTGTAGCAAAAGAGGGATTGTTTTGCATAATTGCATCTAGTATGGCTTTGTGTTCAAGCAGTAACTCTTTTTTTGACAAACCCTTTACTTTTATAACATACTCTCTTCCTACTTTTACGGTATCTTTTAGCAAATTAAAAATAGACATCATCATATGGTATAGCACAGTATTTTTAGAAGCTCTAATGATAGATAGGTGAAATTCTGCATCTTCATATTCACCGGAAGTTTGTTTAGAACTAATCTTTTCTAATTCCATATAAGCTTCCGCAACGTACTTTTTTGACTCTTCATCGGCGTTTTTAGCCGCCATTTCAACAGCCCATACTTCAAGTGTTTTTCTAATTTCCATAAGCTCCCATGTTAACCTAGGATCCTTTACCAGTAAATTATCTACACCTTTTAGTATATCTTCGCCAACAGATTTTATAAAAGTTCCATCCCCTTGTATGCTTTCAACTAAACCTTTTGCTTCAAGTATGTTTATCGCTTCTCTCACAGAACTTCTACTTACCTCAAACATTTTTGCTAAATCTCTCTCTGAAGGAATCTTTTCGTTGGGTTTTAAAATACCCTCTTTTATGTAATGCTCTATTTGTTCAACAATCTCTTCTGAAATCTTTTTTTGTTTAATTGGTCTAAATATCATACCATTTTTCGTTTCTTTTACTTCAAAAGCTAGCTAAAAACACAATTTATTTATCACTTGTGCTAAATCCGCAGCTTTTGAAGCTAAAGAATAAGATTTATTATTTAATCGCCACTTAAGACCACTAAAAATTATACTACCTAGAATTATATCTGCAACAATCTCACTTTGTGGACACCCATTTATAAGATTTATAATGTTTTGTCTGTAATTAAAAACAATTGACTGCAATTTTTCTTTCTTTTTAACATCTCCAATATAAATTTCATCAGAAAAAACCATTACAGGAAGTACTTCATTGTCTTCTACCATCTTCAAATGCTCACTTAAAAGCATCTTAACCCTATTTTGAATACCTACCTCTTTACTTGCTGTTTCTATAATATTGAGCAAATATGCGTTTACCTTATCCAAAAAATACAAAATAAGCTCGTCTCTGTTTTTAAAATATTTGTAAATTGCAGGTTGAGTTACACCAAGAATATCAGCTAAGGCTTTTGTTGTAACATTGTTGAAACCCTTTTGTGAGGCTATTTGACCAATTGCTTTAAAAACCTCATCTTTTCGTTCCTGTTTTGTTTTCCTCATATTTTTTAATTATAAACTTTTTTTGCTTCTTAGCAAATATTTTTTATTCTCCTTTTAATTTAAACTCCCACTTAATCATCTCATCTTTTACGGCTTGCGCATCATTAGCATTTGGCAGCAATGTTAAATAAACATTCATATGCTCAGTAGCTTTTTTGTAATCTTGCGTTTGCGCATACAATAGTGCTATATCGTGGTGTAAGTTTGGGTTAAATGGATTTTTTTCGATAACAGAATTTAATTGGGCAATAGCTTTATCTAATTTATTTTCTTGATAATACATTTGAGCGTATATAAAAGATTTTTTTGAATTTTCGTTAAGCTCAACCACAGAAGGGTTTGCAGCAATGATACTTGCAACATTTGAATATATCTGTGATTTTTTTCGATCATCAACAATGTCTAAAACTGCCTGATAGTATTCTAAAGCTTTATTATATGCTCCCTGATTTTTTAGTTGTGAAGCTGTTGATAAATTTTCAGTGACAAAGAAAGAAACCGATTCAAAAAACATAGGTTTAAATTTATCAAATAAAACGCTACCGTAATTTTGTTGTGCTAATTTATACATCGATAAAGCTTTGTTGTAATCTTTCTTATGCGCATAGGAGACGGCTTTTAGTATATTGGCTTCTGCTAAAAAATCAACATTATCTAGCAAATCAACTGCCTTATCATAACTGCCACTATCAATTAAAACTAATGCTTTTGCAATAGTAGAAATATTGCCGTTTGGGTAGAGCTTATAAGATAAATCGGCGTACTCATAAAAATCCTTTTTATTGTTTAAAAAGTAATTCCCAAAAGCCAACCAAGCATATGTAGAAAATGAATCTAGAGTGTATAATTTTTGCGTTTTTATTGATAATTTAATCAAATCAGAGCTGTTTTTTCTTTTAATAACAATATCATTTAACGCATTAGGCTCTTTTTTAACTAACTCTGCAACCTTTTTAATTTCTATGTTTTTTGTTGATTGGTTATTAATCTCTACTACTTCATCATCTTTGTAAACCAAACCAACAGCACTTGATAAAGGATTTACAGATTCAATTATAGGGTAGCCAGAGTTAGACAAAACACCACTTAAATCAATGCCAATACCATTGTATTGTTGTTTCTCTAGTGCTTCTTTCAAAATATTTACTGCAGATTGATATTCATTTACACCAAAAAGAGTTTCTGTAATAACCTTTGGGTTTAGCGGAATTTGACTTTGTTTGATGATCGTCTTAGCTGTATTGTAGTCTTTTGCTTCAGCCAAAAATGTTATATAGTACCTTTTAGCATCTTGTACATTTTGTGCTATAGCATCAGCAAAAATTTTCTTTGCAAGGCTCAATTGAGCGTTTTTATAATAGCTCCTTGCTTGCAAATCATACCCAATTATTTTGTTTGGTGCTAACTTAATAATCATCTTAGAAGCTGCGATTGCATCTTTGTAGTTACCATTTTTAAGTGAAACATTAGCAAGTATTATATAATTTTCTAAATCCAAAGGTTCCTTTTCAATTGCTGCGTTAACATTGCTTATAATTTCATTTTGATTGTTTAAAATATAAGCGATTTGTTGACCTAGCTGTTCTAGATCTTTTTCGATAGACATAGCTGCAGCTTTAGAGTAATCTGCACCTTTTCCAAGCGATGAAAAAACTCCCGTTACCTCGTAAGTGCCTTTCAAACTAACGCTGTAAGGTTTTGAAACAATATAGTGATCATCATAAATACGAGAGTTTATACCAACTTCTATATCCAAGCTTTTTTTAGAAAATCCAAGATTTTCTTTAACATATAAGGACTTTGGCAAAATTTCTACTATAATGTGGTTTTTGCCATAGAGCTCTAGGGAATTTCTTTCATAGTCTGATTTTTTAAAATACGCCGATAAATAATACTTAACACCCTGTAATACCATAAACCTTGTGGGTAAAATATATTCAACATTGACAGATATAATGTCGTAATCGTACTTTGTGTAATATAAAGTTTTATCTACAACAACAAATGTAGCATGATAGGGAAATTTTGTTTGAGCTACCTGCTTTGGAGGTTCTAAATTAATTGGTTTAATATTATAAGACACAGTAGTAGAGCAACTGTACATAAAAAAGACAGCTAACCAAATACTTGCAAATAAAAATGACTTAACTTTCATAACTACTCCTTTACGAGCCACTCATATATACCTTTTTTATTAGCGTTAAAATTATTATTTATAAATTCTTGAAAATCAAAATCCATACCTACTGCATTTGATATCTTTGTAAGAGTCTTATCAAGCAAATTAAAAACAAATCGCGAATAAACTCTACCAGCTTCAAGAGTAAAATTAGCCTGAGGTATACCAATTTTTAAAATAGAAAAATCAGCTACGCTTTGAAGAGCTTTAGCGACACCATCTGTTTTATAATCAACAATGATGCTTGCAATACCAATAGTATTTTCATAAACATTATCACCCACAAACTTGCCAAGACCCTTTATCTTTTTTCGTTCTTTTAGTGTTTCAGCAAGCGTAATATTGGATTTGTGATACTTTTCTAAAAAGTACTTGCCTCCCTCTTGCGCTAAATCATTTAATCGGTTGCCAAAAAAATTCTGCACCTCATGGTTAAGATCAAACTGACTTTGGTTTTGTGCTAGAGTTATGCTACTGTCAAGCTCTTTGGGATTTATTTTGTTTTGCCATTTAAATGGTACAAGGCTAGAACCCAAAGTTTTAAAGCCCAAAGATGGGTTTTGGTTTTGTTGGGCAGTTTGAGTTTCAGATTGGGATTGATCTTTGATTGCATGCCATGTTTTTAGGGCTTGTTGCTTTTTTTGCATTAATAACTTTTGTTGTTCTTCGTATTCTTTTTGTTTTTGCGCTTGCAGGTAATCGTCATTTGGTGTATCAGGAGGGTTCATAAGCCCACTAAATAAACCGCTAAGCAAGCTGCCAAATATACCGATTGTCATACTTTCAGATGGACTCAAAGAAGGCGAGCGAGGTTTTGTGTAAGCCTTAGGCGCAGAAGGTTGGGGTTGGTTTGAGTAGTTGCGATCAATAGAAGGGGTCGGTGTTGGTATGTTATAGTTGCAATTGCCTCCACTTTGTCTACACAACTCTTGAGCTTGTTCCCAGGCCCCTGCATAAGCAAAAATGGGGATATTCAAAAAAACAAATAAAACAAATAACTCACATACTCTTCTCATAATTAATCCTTCCACTTTAGGCTTTTAATTGGAAAATTGTATTTCCTTAACTCATCTATATTTGATAACCCAATAATGCCCATATTGGTTGGAAACATTACAAAAAGCACATTATCTTTTAAAAAAATCTTTGGGTTTTTGGCTTTTACTAATTCCATCGCTATAGCATTTTGAATAAAACCCACAGAATCTGCCGTAGCATAAAAAATTCCGTAGCCAGTATAAATGATGTGATCGAAATTTTTATTTTGGTTATCGTAGTAAAGCAATCTTTTCCCATCTTTTACCATGTAAATTTTGTCCTGCGAAGCAATGACTATATTTTCTCCAACGCCTGATATGCTGCTTATGGGTTCTTGTTGAGAATAAACTGCAACAAATGCGTGTGGTTTTCTTTTTTTGTTGAAAATATAAACTTTATATGTCTTTGTTTTGTTGTCAAAACTTAAACAATACAATGTTTTATCAAGCCCTAAAAATAGTTTAGGTTCACTGGGTAAACTACCAATAGGCTCAATTGTGGCTTTTGGTATGTTGTTAAGCATAGATAAAATTTTTAGATAGCCAAACACGGTTTCGTTGTAAAAAAGCACCGTTGAGTCATCAAGACACAAAAAACCACGATATCCACCATCAACAGCTATAAAGCCATTTTGTTTTGGGAAAAACAAAAATTTATCCATATACCCAACAATTGCCTGGTTTGTTACACAAAACTCTACTTTATGCTTTGCGCTGTAACTTTGAGGATTAACAAGCCAAAATGACTGTATTGAGCTGTTTTTTGGTAATATTAAAGCTACTTGGGGGATCACATAAATTTGATCAGTATCGTTACTAGCAAAACTTGGACTTAAAAGTAAAAACAACACGCCAAAAAGCACAATGACTTTTTTTAACATCATCTCACCTGTGTGGGTATGGGGTTTAGTGGTGTATTGGGGTGGATTTCTTCTATAAATTTTTTCATTACACCAAGTTCATTTTTTGGGTCCAACCAAAGCCATTGACCGTTAGGGTTAACTTCCAAAAAATAATAGTTTTTGCCATCATATAGAAAATCTAGTCTCCCAAAGTGTAATTTTAAATCATTCATAAACTGATAAATACTATCTTCAATATCTTTTTTTAAATTATGAACGTGCCAATTTGAGGTGGTTTTATCTACGGACAATTCTCTCCAATCAACTGTTTTGTCTATAAAATCGCTTCTATCTAGTTCAAATGCAAACATCTTGTCTCTAATAAATACAACTGTAACATCGTATTTAGCATCAATATATTCTTGAATCATCCACGGCTGATTGTTGCTTAACTCGTTTTCTTTGGTTTTTGTTGTATATAAAACTAAATATTGTTTTTTATCTAAAGGTTGCATTGTTAGGCTTTTAATAACTATATCTCTATCATTAAACTCTTTTGATTTAGTATTGTACCTAAATTCATAGTTTGGGACGTTGAAATACTTTTTTGCAATGCTGAGCTGTACAAACTTACCCACTCTAAAATCTACTAAAGGCTCTATTAACACAATCTTTTGCTGAAACCAGGATAAATTTATAATTTCTCTTGCGATATAGTACAATTCCCTATCAATATAATCTTCTTCGTCTGATAATTGCTTGGTTTGTATCAAAAGATCCTTCTTTAGCGAAGGTTTTCTATATAACACTTTATTTATATTTTTATTATTTGTAATTCTGCCAAGTGGGTCTTGAATCTCAAAACCATCGTCATTTAATGTAATTTTATACTTTTCAAAACAATCAGAATTAAACCTAAACACATCACTTTCATTCATATGGTAAATCAACATATCAACTGTTGTGTCAAATGTAGTAGAATAAATTAATAACATACAAAAAAAGCAAGCCATTATTAAAGGCTTGCTTTAGGATTTTAAGAATCAGCTTCGTTTGTTGAGCTCTCACCATCAAACATTGTAGAGCTTTTGGTACTCCAAATAATTAAACGCAAATCTCCACCACAAAAGCGCCTTTGTTCCTTAAAATTATAATCACCGGTTTCTAAAGCCAATTTTTCAAATGTAATCCTCTCCTTTTGCCTTGCAAAGTCTTTAAGCGTCTTCATGGGACACCTCCTGTAATTTATATTACATAAATGTAATATAAATAAAAACTTTTTATATGTCAAGTTATTGTTAATATATTTCTTAATGTTAACTACTCTTTGGTAGTAATTATTTGTGCGATATAAGTTAATTATTATTCTTTTACTAAAAAATTAACTTTTGTTTTAAATTTTTTTTAAAAAAAATCTTGACACTAAGTCTAAATTCTTATATTATTTTAAAAGAGATATATAAAATCATATAAGGGGGGATAGAATGGATGAGCAAATTTCAAAAGGTGACGATCTTTTAATCCACGCATCTGAAGATTTTCTTCAAAAAGCAAATTTAAACGCTAAGCTTTATGAAGAGTACCTTCAGTGGGCAAAAAATGATTGGGAAGGTTTTTGGGATTATTTTGGAAAAAAAGAGATTACATGGTTTGAACCTTATAAAGAAGTATTTGATAATTCAAACGCCCCATTTTACAAATTCTTCGTGGGCGGAAAACTAAACATTAGTTATAACTGCATTGATAGGCACTTATCTACATGGAGAAAAAACCGAGCTGCAATAATCTGGGAGAGCGAAATCGGCGAAAGTAAAACAATAACTTATAGAGAACTCTATTATCAAGTAAATAAATTTGCAAATGTATTAAAAACTTTAGGCGTAAAAAAAGGTGATAGGGTAGTACTTTACATGCCAATGATTGTAGAACTTCCCATTGCAATGCTTGCATGCGCTAGGATTGGAGCTATACACAGTGTAGTGTTTGGTGGGTTTTCGCCAGCTGCACTGAAAGAGCGCATATTGGATGCAAATGCAAATGTAATTATAACAGCGGATGGTGGAAGAAGGGGTGGTAGAGCTATACCCTTAAAAGATAGCGTAGATGAAGCCATAAAAGATTTAAAAAACATCAAATATGTCGTAGTTGTAAAACATATCGGTAGAGATGTTTTTATGAAAACACTGAGAGATTTTTGGTGGAACGATCTTATGAGTGATCCTGATTATGCAAAAAATTACTGTGAGCCAGAAGTTATGGATTCAGAAGATCCTTTCTTTTTGCTATACACATCTGGTTCTACTGGAAAACCAAAAGGTGTTTTGCATACAACCGCAGGTTACCTTATATGGCGTATATTAACTGCTAAATGGGTATTCGATTTAAAAGACGAGGACACATTTTGGAGTACAGCTGATTTAGGTTGGATTTCTGGTCACTCTTACACCTTATATGGTCCATTATCGGTTGGCTCAACAACGCTTATTTATGAAGGCATACCAACATACCCAGATCCAGGTCAATGGTGGCGCTTGATTGAAAAATATAGCGTAAATGTTTTATACACAGCACCAACAGCACTTAGGGCACTTATGAAGTACGGTGAAGAATACCCAAAAAAATACAACTTGTCATCTTTGAGATTGCTAACTACCGGTGGCGAAAGACTTAATTCTGCTGCATGGTTGTGGTATTACAAAAATGTAGGTCAAGAAAAATGCCCTATAATTGATGCTTACGGTCAAACAGAAACAGCTGGCCATATGCTTTCGTCTTTACCAGTAAAACCCCAAAAACCTGGTTCTGTAGGTATCCCTGTGCCTGGCGCGTTTCCTGAGATTGTCGATGATGAAGGCAATATTATCAATGAGCCATATAAAACAGGAAATTTAGTCTTTACAAAACCCTGGCCATCAATGGTTCGAACACTCTGGCAAAACGATGACCTGTATAAAAAAACTTACTGGAGTGCTTTTAACGGCAAATATTATTTAACTGGAGATATCGCTTACAAAGACGAAGATGGGTATTACTGGATGGAAGGCAGGATTGATGATGTCGTTAATGTTTCTGCTCATAGGATAGGCTGTGCTGAAATTGAAAACGCATTAACTAGCTATCCTGCTATTGCTGAAGCAGCTGTCGTAGGCGTACCAGATGATGTGACAGGTGAAGCAATTTTTGCCTATGTTGTACTCAAAGAAGGTGTCGATTTAACCCATCACGATGAGCTTGTGCGCGATATAAGGGACCATGTGGGCAGACAAATTGGCCCAATAGCAAAACCATCTGAAATTGTTTTTGTTGACCAAATGCCTAAAACAAGATCTGGAAAGATAGTAAGACGACTATTAAAGGCACTTGCTACAGACAAACCTATAACTCAAGATACTTCTACACTTGAAGATATAAGTGTTATTGAAAAACTCAAAAAAGCCCTCAAAGAAAGAAACGATTAACATTTTTTTATTTGGCCAGCGGTTTTGCTGGCCAAATAATTTTTCAACAAATTTCACTCTTTACATATTTTTTTCACTTTCTTGAAGATTCTTTTACACTTAAACCATATAAATATTGAAAGATAACTAAATTAGGAGGCAAAATTATGGCAGAATTTACACGAAGGGAAGCAATTGAGATTTTTGGTGCTACGCTTGCAACGCTTTTGATCAACCCAACAGTATACGCTAGCCAAATTGGCGATACGGGCGTAAAAATCTCTTTTGAGAAAACTGATAAGCCCGGCATAATTTTTATCGTTGGCGATGGTATGCCTGTTTCTACATTAACAGCACTTTATCGTCTAAGGCAGAATTTAGGCACAAAAATGACTTTTTACAGGCGCTTTCAAGACCCAAATACCGTTGTTGCCTATATGGGTACTGCAAGTTTATCTAGTGTTGTAACTGATTCTGCGCCTGCAAGTGCAGCATGGGCAACGGGTACACACACTGCCAATCATTTTCTAAGCGTTTTGCCAAATGGAAAAATACTTAAAACAATAGGCGAGATTGCCAAAGAAAACGATTATGAGGTAGGTTTTGTTACAACCACACGCGTAACGCATGCAACGCCTGCTGCCTGGTACTCACATAACAAAGATAGGGATGATGAAGCAAACATTGCGCTTGAAGCTTTAAAACTAAAACCAGCTGTATTGATGGGTGGAGGCCTAAAGTACTTTAGCAAAAACACAAACCCTAAACTACCAAACGATACATTATCAGATTTTAAGAAAGAAGGCTATGCGGGTAGAATAGATCATGCAAACCATGCAAATGATGCCTTCGGCGCATTAATGGAAACAGCAGAGCTTGATCAAGTATTGGATGTAGTAGATGACTACATCTCAAAAAACCCCAAAACACTGGTTATCGTCACAAGCGATCACGGCACGGGTGGTTTTGGTGTATACGGCACAGGACTAGATTATAATGATTCAACCGAAGCCTTTCTAAAATACAAGCAGGTAAAAGCAAGCATACCATACATTGCAAACAAAATTGACAATAAAAGCCCCAAAGAAGTCCAAGAGATTGTAGAGTACTATACGGGCTTTCCTATATCATTGGATGAAGCCCAGCTCATTATAGAATCAAGAAGCCCAGCCTTTACTGGAATTACAGGTAATTACCTATACCGAGCCTATGATTCTTGTGCATTAGGTGCAGTGTTAGCAAAATGCGTCTACCCTATCTCAAAAGATGGAGACCAAATAGGAAAACCAGATCTACGCAGGGGCAATATTTATTTTGTATCCACTACACACACAGGCGAGGATCAAGTCGTATTAGCATACGGTTATCGTGCACAAGAGGTAATTAATTCAAGAAGATTTGAAAATACAGACCTTTATAAATCTATGCTTAATTTCTTAAGGATCAGCTATCACAAAAACCCAACTATGAGTTCTGCTCAAGCAAAAGTTTATCTAAAAGAACTATACAAAAGTTGCTCTTATGAAAAACTAGCAAGCAGTTTAGAGCTGCATGTAAGCTAAGGTAAAAAAATAAATTTGTTTAATAAACCAAAAGGACCAAAACAAGGAGGTCCAAGATGGAGGAAAAAATTACAATAATGATTGAAAAACTAACGCACGC
>OGCG01001433.1_pt1 | contig 11700 bp, 6 predicted proteins | sample 1570061 | NCBI WGS metagenome assembly OGCG01 (sample SAMN06268698, study PRJEB24515) | hot springs metagenome | isolation source: Joseph's Coat, Yellowstone National Park, Washington, USA | place: USA:Joseph's Coat, Yellowstone National Park, Washington, USA
CGGATCTGCGCCAACTCGGGGCTGGCCATGTCGAGAACATGGCCGCGACTGTCGAGGCAACCGCCGATGGTCTTGGCCACCGCCCCTAAGTCTTCGACGGGCGTGAGCAGATCGAGGAGATGTTGATGCCGGTCACTCAGCTTCATGCGATAGCGATAGATGTGGCCGGTGCAAGTGAGTGTATCTGCCACTTCCAGAAGTTGTTCGACGGTAAGCTGCGCCCCGATGGCGGCGCGACGAATGAGCAGACGAACATCGTGCAGTCCGCCGAAGGGCGGCGCCAAACCTTGTCCCAAGGCATCGACCATCTCGCTCACCAGGGTCAATTCGGCGCGGATGCGTTCGGCATCGACGTCGGGTTCGAGCCGGCGCGCCAACTCTTTGCCGAGCGAGGAGGCGGCATAGCTGGCCAGCAGCTCGCGGACTTTGTCGAATTCCAACAGCTCAAGCGTATGAGCATCCATTTCCACTGCAGCGTTCATCTCTCCAAAGACAGGCTGACTCGCAGCCGGGTTCGGAGTTATTGTACTTGTCGGCTTGCACTTCTGTGAGACAATGAAAGACAGCAAGACATCTTGCGACGACGGCTGAGTGGGAACGATTATGCCTCCGCGATGGTTATGTGGGTTCATTGTGTTGTTTTGGCTGACGATGATGGGCTGGTTCTTCTGGCATGATTTGCGTCCGCGCTGGCTGCCCGACGAACCGCCGCTGTTTCACGTCGATCTCGTCGACGAAGTACACAGAAACAGCAGCTCCTTGAAGATCTTATGGATTGTAGAAAGGCGCAAAGAAACCGAGGCTGCATTTTACCCTGTTTTCCATGCCGAGACTTGGGTGGAATACGACCCAGACGCGGAGGAATACACACTTAACGCTTGCCTAGACGCTGCTCGTGATCCAAAACTCCAACCCGTCGAATTGGCGAAATTCTTCAAGATTGATCGTCTCACCAGCGCCTATCGCGTCAATGGCTCTGGTCAGTTGCGTTCTCTGGAAGCGCAAGCGACGGTGCAAGTTCGCTGGCATTGGGGATTATCTCCTCTCGGCGATCTTTTTCGGGAGCAATTGTCCGCAATACAAAACAGCTCTTCCAGCGATCGGATTTTGCTGAGCATTAAAGGCGAAGTACGCGACCAGCAATTTTTCGCTCACTGCCGCGCCGAGGCAAAGTCTCTGAGCAAGCCGATGCAATTGGACCTGCCTCCGACACCCGTGTCCTACACAGGTTCCGTATGGATGCCGCTGCACCCCCTCAGCCACATTCGCGGCCTGCGTCTGGGCCAAAGTTGGCGTCAGCCGTTAGTAGATCCGCTGCACGACGCCTTGGCTTCGCTGACCGGCTTCTCCAGCGGTGTGCGTTGGCTCCACGCGCGCGTTCTACCGCAGCTAGAATTGTTGGAGTGGGGAGACGACAAGACAGGCTGCCTAGTGATTGAATACACGAACGAGGAGAACGAATTGCTGGGCCGCACCTGGGTCGAGCAGGACGGCGAGCGTGTGCTGCAACAGGAGGCCGCCCTTGAAGACAGCCGCTGGATCATGAGGCGCGAACTTTGGCGGAAGGGCCGCAATCGACTCCTGGATCCTCGACATGATTAAGCTGGATTGCGTTACGAAAAAATACGGCGACAAGACGGCCGTACCCGAACTGAGCCTGGACGTAGCAGCCGGTGAACTGTTCGCTTTTCTTGGTCCTAACGGTGCCGGCAAGACCACCACCCTCAAGATGATGTGCGGCCTGCTCTTCCCTACCTCCGGCACCGTCTCCATCGGTGGCTACGACCTGCGCCGCGACGGCGACCGCGCCCGGCAGTTGCTCAGCTATGTCCCCGACCAACCATTCCTCTACGAGAAGCTGACTGGCCGCGAATTCCTGCAGTTTATCGCCGATATGTACGGGTTGCCGCGCAACCAAGCCACCCAACGCCTCGCCGAAGTGATCGAACTGTTCGAGCTGCACGAATTTGTTGACGATTTGGCGGAACGTTATTCGCACGGCATGCGGCAGCGCACCGTGTTCGCCGCAGCCCTGATCCACGAGCCGCGTGTGTTGATCATCGATGAGCCGACGGTCGGACTCGATCCGCACAGCGTCCGCCGCTTGAAGAACGTGCTGCGCCGCCAGGCCGATCGCGGCACGACGGTGTTTTTGTCTTCGCACTCGCTGGACGTGGTCGAAGAATTGGCCGATCGCATCGCTATCCTCGAACATGGTCGGCTCGTTGCCTGTGGTACGCTCAAGGCATTGCGCCAGCAGGCTGCCGTGGACGGCCCCCTTGAAGACGTGTTCTTGACATTGACGCAAGCTGGTGGGGCCGACGTTGACGCAACCCGGTGAAACTATCCTATTTTGGCGGGATCGGTGTCTCGCCGGTCGCCCAAGCGCGTTGCGACCGGCGAAATGCCAGTCTCAACGGGGGGAGGTGTGGATGGCCTCTTAGGAGAACGTAGCTGTGAATCAGGCTTTGTTGTTTCAGAAATTGCGTATATGGTTGTTGCGTAATTCGTGGCGTGGGATGGTCCAGCAATCGTCGCTGCGGCCGTTGACCATCCTATTTTGCAGCAGCGTGGTGTGGTGTTTTGTCTTCGCCATTAGTTGGGGAGGCTTTCTGTTCCTCCAAAGGGAGGTGGGTGTCCCGTTAACCGGGGAGATCGTCGGCGTTTTGCTTGATTTGCTGTTCCTTTCCTTGGCAGTATTGCTGGTCTTTTCTAGTGGCTTGATCCTTTATGGCAGCTTGTTTACTTCGCCGGAGACAGCGTTCTTGTTGGCCGGCCCCGTTACGGCTGATCACGTGTTTGCTTACAAATTTCAGGGTGCAGTGGCGTTCAGCAGTTGGGCCTTCTTACTCTTAGGCGCTCCTATCCTTATTGCCTACGGCTTGGTCTGTGGGGCAGCGTGGTATTTCTACATTCTATTGGGACTGTTTTTTCTTGGTTTCGTGCTGTTACCGGGAGCATTGGGGGGATTGGCGGCCCTGCTGATTGTCAATTTCTTTCCCAGGCGTCGGAAACAAGTATTGGCTGCAAGCATAGCCGCGTTGTTGCTGGTCCTGACATTGTGGGTCTATCGCTTGGCGCATGCCTCACCCTCCGAACTGTGGCGTGATGAGATGCGCGAGGCCGTTTCGCGATTGCTGAGCTACTTCCAATTCGCCCGCAATCCGCTGACTCCAAGTCATTGGGCTTCGCTCGGCCTGCGCCGCGCAGTGCGTGGGGAAATCCGCCTCTCGCTGTATTATTTGGCGCTTGTATGGTGCAATGGACTCTTCTTATATTTAATTGCTGTGGCCTCGTCCACCTGGCTTTATCGTCGCGGCTATGATCGTCTCGCTTCAGGGGGCGATTTACGGCGAACACGAACTTGTCGCGAACCTTGGATGGATCGCTTTCTTTATGCCGCGTTGTTTTTTGTTCCTTCGTGTACACGTTTGCTGCTCATCAAAGACTTTCGCACTTTTCGCCGCGATCCGCAGCAATGGGGGCAAATTTTGGTCTTTTGTGGACTAATGCTGCTCTATTTCGCGAACGTCCGCCGTTTTGTTGAAGACCGCACCGAGGCTTATCAGAATAGCATCAGTTTCCTCAATCTGTGCGCGGTGGCGCTGTTGTTGTGCACGTACACGGGACGATTCGTCTATCCCATGTTGAGCCTGGAAGGGCGCAAGTTCTGGATACTTGGTCTGTTGCCGCTCGAACGGGAGCAATTGCTATGGGGCAAGTTCGCCTTTTCCATGGCCGGCGGGCTGTTGATCGCCGGCGGCTTGGTTCTGGTCAGCGACTTGATGTTGCTGATGCCGGGGTTGCCGATATTGCTCCATCTCGTGACGGTGGCCGTGCTGACGGCCGGACTCAGCGGCTTAAGCGTCGGCCTGGGCGCATGCATGCCGAATTTCCATGAGAACGATCCTTCCAAGATCGCGGCCGGGTTCGGCGGCACATTGAACCTGGTGGCGGGATTGCTGTTTTTGTTGTTGGTGCTGGGTTTAATGGCCGTACCCTGGCACGCAGAAAGGATGCTCAGCGAAGTACGAGAAATACCGACGTGGCTGGCCGGGGGCATTATCGGTACGGGTCTGGCCCTGGGCTTGGTCGTGGGCGCAGTGAGCGTAATAGTGCCGTTACGCGCCGGCGTCCAAGCCCTGCGGAAGATGGAGTTTTAACTACCAAGCCCTGCGGAAGATGGAGTTTTAACCGCACAGCACTAAGGAGTATTCTCTTACTGGCGCTGCAGGCGGGGAAAACCTTGCCTAGCGCGTCTCTTTACTGCTGACGTCGGATTTGCTTTCCTTCTTTTCCGCTTCTTTCTCTTGAGAAACACGGACTTTCTCGCCGTCACGCAGTTCGGGCAAGTCGCCGAGGATGATCTCCTCCTCGCCCGTAAACGGCTCCCATTTGCCCTTGACTTTCTTGCGGAACAATTCGACATATTTACCATCGTTGATGCCTATTTGCACCGGCGTGCGTATGGCTTTGCCGTCTTTGTGCAAATAGACGGTGTTTTCATTGCCGATCTCGATGACAGCCGCCAATGGCGCGGTAAGAACGTTGCGACGTACAATATCGACTAGTCCATAGGCATACATTCCCGGACGCATGCGGGCGTCCTTGTTGGGAAGATCGATCTCGACGCGAAGGGTGCGGCTTTGCACATTCAAAGCCCATGAGGTCCGCGTCACGGTTCCCTCGATTTCTTCATCGTTAAGCGCCTGAATACGGACGCGCGCCTTGGTGCCGCGATCGATGTAGCTAGCCTCCATCTCCGGCACATCCACGTAGACGCGGACGATGTCGGTGCGGGCCACGACGTAGATAGGCGTGCCGCGCTCTCGCGTCTCACTTCGGATGCCGCCGAGCGGGGCCGATTCGTCGCCGTAGCGCGGCTCCACGTAATCGCCGGTGTTAGCATTACGGACAACAACGATGCCATCGTAAGGCGCGTGCATAAGCGTATAGCTGACCAGAGCAGCCAAATGCTCTACGGCAGCCTGATCGACCGTGACTTGCGCACGGGCCGCCTCTACTTCCACCTTAGCTTTTTCAAGATCGACTTTGCGCGCTTGTTCACGAGCCAGCGCTGCCGTGACGGCCGCCTCCGCAGCAGCCCGCGAGGCGAGATCAGCTTTCAAGCGTTTTTTCGCCTCTTCCAGGATCTGTACATCAACGACATCTTTTACTCCCGACAGCCGCTTGACTTCCGATTGCCAGCGATCGACGGAAGCTTGATACTTGCCGACCTCGGCGAGCGCTTCCTTGACTTCGGCAGCAGCTACTTCCAGATTCGCCTTGGCTACGTCCACCATCTGTTCAGCCAAATGTACGCGCACTTCGTCTAGGGCCAGGTCGGCCTTTTTCTCTCGATGGCGGGCGTGCAGCTCCGGCACATAGATGTGCGTCATGAGCTGCCCTTTCTTAATCAGATCACCGATATCTACCGTCCACTGTTCGATGTATCCGGCAACTTTCGGATACAGAGAGGTTTGTTCGTAAGCGTATATATAGCCGGGTTGCCCAACCTCGCGGTGCAGGTCGCGTCGTTCAGGCTTAACAAGGCGGACAGTCGGCTCGACATCAATTGATTTGCCCTGGGGCACTTCCTTGTGACAGCCAGCCGACAACGCTGCGGCCAGCAACAACGGCCAAGCCCACAGACGACGAAAACCCAAATTTGCTAACAAGTAGAAGTAGGTATAGTTCATGATTCCTCGTTCCTGTCCTGGGAAAGACTAAGGGAAACCTCTATATCAGTGGTCGGCAAGGCGAACTTGCTGTTGTTGCCGGTTGCGCTGACGCTCCTGAAAGACGCGCTGGCTCGCTTCTTCACCACCATCGTAATACCGACTGACCGGATCATCCGGGTCGATGGAAGGATGCTCGAATTTGCGCTCGCCCATGATGATGGTGTAGATAGCGGGCAAAATCAGTAACGTGGCGAAAGTGGACATGACCAGTCCACCGATGACAGCCAGCCCCAGCGGCGCTTCCATTTTGCTGCCCGATTCCAGTCCCAGGGACATCGGCACCATGCCGATCGTCATGGCACAAGCCGTCATAAGAATGGGCCGCAAACGCTCTCCCGCACCCCGAATGGCCGATTCTCGCACTGACAGGCCCTTTTCCCATTCCATCGACATGAACGTCACCAACATGACCGAGTTGGACACCGAGACGCCAATGCACATAATCGTGCCCATGAACGATTCGATGTTGAGCGTGGTGTTGGTAGTGTAGAGAATGAGGACGACGCCGCTGAGCACGCCCGGCACCGCCCCGATGGAGGAGAGGGCCAAACGCGGCGACTGGAAATAGGCGGTGAGCATGACAAGGATGACGAAAACGGCAATACCCAAACCAATGGCCAACGACTCAAAAATCTGGTTCATGGGCCGAACTTGACCGCTGCTCTCCACGTGAACGCCGCGCGGCGGCCGGCCCACACGAGCGATGGCTGCGTCGATTTGCTCAGCGGCGCGGCCTAGATCCTCCCCCTCAATATTGGCGAGAATACTCAGATAGCGTTGCATGGTCGTGCGGTCGAACTTGCCGACCATGACGCCGTTAGCCACGTCGGCCACGTCGCGCACCATCAAATTGAGGTCGGAATCAACTTTTTTCACCGGCAACGTCTTCACTTGCTCTATCGAGGTCATGCGTTGGATAGGCGCTTGCACTTGCACCTGATAACTGACGCCGGATTGGGTATCGATCCAATAGTTACGGGCGAGCATGCGGCTGGACGAAGTGGCCTCCAACACCGAGCGCCCAATGTCGTTAACGGTGACGCCGCTCAAGTTGGCTTTGGCACGGTCAATATGAACATCAACGATGGGATAATCCAGCGTTTGATGAATTTTCACGTCGCGCAAAAAAGGGTTGGGACGCAACTCAGCCAACAATCGCTCGGCGTAGTCGCGTGCATCGGGTAAATTCGGGCTGGAGATAACGATCTCGATAGGGGTAGGCGAGCCGAAACTCATGACTTGACCAATAATGTCGCCCGGCTCGAAGCCGAACTTCATCTGGGCGGCGCGTTCTTCGGCTTCTGCGATAGAGTAGCCTTCCTTTTGCAACATCTCTGTCAACCACGGTGTCAATCGTTTCGGGAGCACCTGACGCAGACGCTCTTGCAATTCGGGGACGTGGATATCGCTGTCTTCCCGCAGTTTCACGCGTATTTGGCCGTCCTCGGGACCGCTCATGAACAAGATCATGTTGTTCATGGCGAAATCCGGCGCCTGCTGCCCTGCAAATCCCATCGAAATGCTGACGTTTTCAGGTCCAGCAAGCTCTTGGATGGCATGCAGGCACTGTATCCATGCTTGGCGGGTCAACTCATAGTTCGTGCCCGGCGGCATATGGTAACGCAATACGAATTGTCCCTGATCGACCACCGGGAACAACTCGCGGCCAAGCTGCAAACCCAAACCCACGAGGATGAGGAGGCATGCTGCCAAATAAGCGGGCACCACGATCCATCGCCAAGTCAAACTGAGAGCAACAAAACGCGTGAAAATCCTCTGCACGTGGCCGAAAAAACCTCGGTGTATCCATTCTTCTTCCCCTTCCGCGTGTCCGCCCGCTTTGTCGTCCCGTTGAACCGTCGGACTTGGGCTTTCTCCTTCCTGCCGCGCTTCAGAGCCGGGAGTCGTCGTTGTTTCCGCAGCATCATTTCCTAGCCGTCTGGCTAGTTCGTCGCTTGGCAGTTCTTTGGGTCCTTTGAGCAACATGGTGGCCAACACCGGCACCAACGTGCTCGACAACAAATACGACGAAATCATGGCAAAACCCACCGCCAACGACAACGGCACAAACAACGAACGCACCGGCTCCGCCATAATGAACGCCGGAATAAACACCGACAATATGCACAACATCGCCAACAAACGCGGCACCGCCGTTATCGAATTCCCCAAACGAACCGCTCGCGGAATCGTGCCCACACGCTCCATCTGCGCATGAATGTTCTCCACCTCCACCGTCGCCTCATCCACCAAAATCCCTATCGCCAACGCCAAACCGCCCAACGTCATAATGTTGGTCGTGTTCCCCGTCAGCCACAACGCAAACATCGAACCCAGCAAGGCCAACGGAATGTTGAACACCACAACAAGGACGCTACGCCAATCCCGCAAAAAAATCAGCACCATCAACCCCGTCAGGCCGGCACCAATCGCCCCTTCCGTAGCCACGCTCTTGATCGCCTCGACCACCGTCGGCGATTCGTCAAACTCATAACGGATGTCTACGCCTTCGGGCAGGACGCTGCGGAAGCGTTCCATGCCTTTGTGAATGTCGGCGACCACGGACAGGGTTGAGGCGGTGTTTTTCTTGACGATGGGGATATACACCGAGCGTTTGCCGTCTACCATGGCGTAGCCATAGTTGATGTCGGTGCTGTCAGCGATAGTGGCCACGTCTCTAATGTAAACGTTGCGGTCTTTACGCAAGGGGATCTCACCGATCTTTTGTATGTCGTTCACCATGGCATTGGTAGGTACGATCGGCATTTGGTCTTTGATGTAGAGGTTTCCCGCCGGGATGACGACGTTTCCGGCCATGAGCGCTTCGGTGACGTCGCGGGGAGTCAGATCGTAGGAGCGGAGGCGGTCGGGATCGACGGTGATGACGATGGAGCGGATGTTGGAGCCGAAGGGGGCGGTGCCGACGGTTCCGGGCACGAGCAGTTGCACCAGCGGGCGGATGCGTTGTTGGGCCAGGTCGGCCAACATGCCCAAGGAGGTGTTTTGGCTGGTGAGGACGAGGTAGCCGACCGGCACGCTGCCGGCATCCATACGCATGATCTGCGGCGGCAGGACGCCGGCCGGCATAAACGCCTCCGCTCGGTTGACTTGGGCGACGACAGCCGCCATTGCTTCGGCCATGTCGGTGCCGGGGTAGAACGACACTTTGATGAGGGCGATCTGTTGGATGCTTTGTGATTCGACGTTCTTGACGCCGTCCACGTACTGCAAGTTCAATTCAATGGGGTTGACGATCAGTCCCTCGATCTGGGCCGGTCCCATGCCGTTGTAGTTGATGATGATGTAAATCTGGGGCAGATTGAATTCGGGGAAGATGTCCACGCGCATTTTAAGAATAGCGAGGCCGCCGGCGCCGAACAGGGCCACCACGAGCATGAGCATGGTGACGGGGTGACGCATAGCGAAACGAATCGGGTTCATGGCAACTTCTTTCGACGTGGTACAGAAGATAACCCGCTTTCGTTTCATCATAGGCTCCGTTCCAGACAAGGCAACGAAGCGCAAAAGAAATGTTCCATGCCGTGGAACAATGCGCAAACGGCCATGCCGAGGCTGGATGTCAGCGCTTTGGGTCAACTCTAACGATTGTTACTGCCGCTTCCTTCCCAGAGTCTTCCAGTCATAAGGGTAAATCATGTTCGTCTGGCGCGATTGTTCCCGATGGAGAGGAAAGGAGGATTGTATGGATATTTGCAGAAAGACGCGTAGTCCTATGCAAAGATAAAAGTGCCTTATTGGAGCATTATGGCGATGATTGGAATTTTGCGCGCTAAGGTGTTGACTGCGGCGGCGGCCCTTTTGGCCAGCCTGCTCAATGTCACCTCAGTCTTTGCCCAAGATGCCCCGCTTGCCTCCACACCGCCGGCGACGGCAACGGCAACAGCTGCCCAAGACGCCCCGCTTACCTCCACACCGCCGGCGACAGAAACAGCCCCCATGCCAAGCCCGGTGTCTCCGGGCACAACGATATCAGGGCGGGACATACCACCGGCACGCGGCGCGACGCCGGGACAAATTTTGCAGGGGCCGATCGTCTCCGAGGGGGAAGCGCCGCCTCATCTCAAATTAGGACAAGTGCAGGCAGGCGATGTGCCGCTGGCAATCAACCTGCCGACTGCGTTACGGTTGGCCGATGCTCGTCCCCTGATTATTGCCGCCGCCCAGGCTAGTCTTCAACTGGCGCTGGCCCAGTGGCAACATGCCCGCGTATTGTGGTTGCCCAGCCTCAATGCCGGCGGCGCGTACTTGGGGCATGCTGGCGGCAGCGCCGGTAATAGAGGCCCGGAGTTTATCAACGGACGCGATCAGTTGATGATCGGTGGAGGCGTGTACGCCATTTACGCCGTTACCGACGCCATCTTCACGCCTTTGTATCAGCGGCAGATAGTCCGCGCCCGCCAAGCCGACGTGCAGACGGCCCGCAACGACGCCCTACGCAATGTCGCGGAAGCCTATTTCACGGTGCAACAGGAACGCGGGCGATTGGCAGGAATGCTCGACGTCCAGGAAAAGTCGCGTAGACTTGTTGACGCCATCCGCAGTCTGAGCAAAGACTTGACCGCGCCTATTGAAGTCAACCGAGCCCAAACTCAATTGGCCGACATCGAACGCGAAGTGGCCTTGAAGTATCAGGACTGGCGAGTGGCCAGCGCCGAGTTGACGCGCGAGCTGCGTCTCAATCCCATCACAGTCGTGGAGCCGCTGGAGCCGCCGGAATTGCAGGTGACACTGATCTCGCCGCGCGAGACTGTGGATAATCTCGTTCCCATTGGCTTGACCAACCGACCGGAGTTGGCTGCTAATCAGGCCTTGGTACAGGCGACCCTGGCCCGCATCCGCCAAGAAAGAATGCGTCCCTTGATCCCCAGCCTTATCTTGGCCGGCAACCCCATCCCTGTGGCGCCGTTCGGTGAATTGATGTTCGGTGGTTTCTGGTCCGATTTTAGCGGCCATAACAATCCTGCTTCCTTCCGCTTCGATCCCAACGTTCAGCTCTTCTGGCAATTAGAAAACTTCGGCCTTGGCAACCGTGCCCTGGTCCGTGAGCGCCAGGCAGACCGCCAGCGTGCCCTGGTCGAGCTGTTCCGCGTTCAAGACCACGTGGCCGCCGAAGTGGTTCAGGCCCATGCTCGTGTCCAGTCCGCCGCCATCCGTGTGGCCCGAGCGGAAACCGAGATTCAGCAAGCAGTCACTACATTCAACGGCAATCTCAAAGCCATCCGTCAGACCACCGACTTTGGCGGTCGGCTGGTTCTTGTCAATCGTCCGCTAGAGGCGGTCGATTCGCTGCGGCAGGTCGAGCGTGCTTACGACAACTATTTCCTCAGCGTCAGTGATTATAACAAAGCGCAGTTCCAACTCTATTGGGCGCTGGGCTATCCCGCTGGGATTTTGGCTTGCGATCGCATCAACAATGACGAGGTTCGCCCGGTCGATACTTCGCGTCCGCCGCAGATGGCCCCAGTCAACGCGCCGCCGCCTTGCCAACGCTGCGGGCCTCGATAAACATGCCGGAGGATGTCCGATACCTGCCTTTTCCAACGGAGTTTGCAAAAGAGACCAAACTACTTTGAGGATCAGTAATGAAACCGTTACGCTTCATCATGGTTGGCGGCTTCCTTGGCGCGGGCAAAACAACGACGCTGGCTCGCTTGGCGCGTTTCTATCTCCGCCGCGGACAAAAGATCGCTCTGGTCACCAACGATCAGGCCCAAGATCTCGTGGACACCACCCATCTCCGCGCCCAGGGGTTCCCGGTCGAGGAAGTGCCCGGTGCCTGTTTTTGCTGCCGTTTCAACGACCTGATCGACAAAGTCGAGCAGCTACAAACCAGCCAGCAGCCGGACGTGATTCTGGCCGAGCCGGTCGGCAGCTGTACCGATCTTGTCGCCACCGTCGTACAGCCGCATTACCTCGAAGCCTTTGCCTATAGACAGCG
>OGCG01001434.1_pt1 | contig 11693 bp, 9 predicted proteins | sample 1570061 | NCBI WGS metagenome assembly OGCG01 (sample SAMN06268698, study PRJEB24515) | hot springs metagenome | isolation source: Joseph's Coat, Yellowstone National Park, Washington, USA | place: USA:Joseph's Coat, Yellowstone National Park, Washington, USA
CTTTCAAGGTATATAATCTTTCAGGCACAAAATACTATATGACAAGCACCTATAAAAAGCTATTCATTTTGAAACTGCTGACTACGGCGTGATGGTGAACTACCTCGCCCTTACGGACGGGGTCTTCCCCTAAGATAAAAGGTCAAAGGCTTCGCGGAAGTTGGATCAGCATGCTGAATACGTAGGAAGTTTTCCACGCTGGCTACCTTCGGTAGCGGCGAAGGGTAGTGGGTGTATACTCCCTGACACACACGGAAGGCATGTGACAAGCCTGTGGATCTTGAATTGCACGTCAGTTGTAGCCCAAAAAACTGCCCATGCTTATGCAGGCTGCAGCCCACTTGCTCATTAGGACGCATAGACCTGGTGCGAACGTACTAAAGGTAGACCCAAATATCGCCGTCTTTCATTTCAGTTCTGTATGACCTCAGGGGCTGCTCAGCCGGAGGAGATATGACCTCGCCAGTCTTGATGTCAAACTGTGAAAGATGTAAGGGACAGGTTATGACGTCGTCGGTTATGAATCCATTCCACAGCTCTGCGTACTCATGGGTACACACGCCGTCGAGGGCAAACACACCAGCAGGCGTTTTAACGAGAATATAGTGTTTCCCATCTCTTTCGAAATGAAACGGAACACCCTCCGTGAGCACAGCATACGAGCACACCCTGACAGGCCGATTGTCCATTGCTAAGAGCCCTCGACAGTCTTCCTGTACTTGTAGTGACCGGAAAACATGTCTTCAGTGCTCTTTTCTACTCTCCCAAATCTGAGCGCCCATTCGAAAAGATCTTCGTCGCCCGACCAAGCCTCCTCCGCGCCCCCCCATTTTCTGAGCACCAGTTCTCTTACCTTAACCCTAAGATTTCTAGAAGGAATTCTCTCAAGAGCCTTCTCGAAGAAGGCAAGAACCATAATCCTTTTCGCACTTTCCTCGGACAGACCCCTAGAAAGCAGGTAAAAGAGTCTTTCCTCGTCTATCTGCTCAACCGCCGCGGAATGGGTTGCCTTTACGTCGTTGTTGTATATCTCGAGCGCGGGAATGGCGTCGGCCATCGCATTTTTGCTGAACAACATGGAATGTATGGACATGTATGCGCTACTTCTCTTGGCGTCCTCCGCTATGTTCACAAGACCCCTGTTTAAGGAACGTGCACGATCCTTCAGGGCAGCGCGAACATAAACCGCACCGGTAGAGTTGGTGGAGTTGAACCTCAAGTCGGAGGCCATGTCAAACCTCTGGTCGCTGTCTCCAAAAAGCACCTCTATATCATCCGCGGACCCGCCTGGCGCAGAAAAAACACTCTCGCCACGACCCCGAGTGAATTCTCCTCCCATGTAGGCAAATGTCCATCTTACTTGAGCATCTCGGCCAATGATGGCCCTACGGTTTGAAAATAACAGTGCTTTGTCTGAATATCCCGCAAACGATGAGTATGCCAGGTGTGACCCTGCAGACGCATAAACATCGGTTACTTCACAAACAAGTGGCTTCTGCGCTCGTTCCATTGTCGAGTATCCTTCTTCAATTACTGTAACGGAAGAACCCTCCTCAAGATGAATCATCAACTGCATCATTATTGGTCTTTCCGGTTCGTGAGTAAGTTTGACAATCCTGATGGGTTCGCCAATAACCACTCCTTTCGGTATGTACAGAATCACCGCGTTTTCAAAAAGAGCAGTGTTCAGTGCTGCAAACTTATCGTAACGGTAGTCCACGGCCTTGGATTTGAACACTTGCTCGACAAGTTCTGGTCTGCTTTCTAGTGCGCTATGTAGCGTATCGATGACGACGTCGTTCTTTCTCAGTTCTTCGGTGGGTTGTACCACCGTGAAACCAGGGTAGACGAAAACCTGAGGACTTCCAAACTGTCCACCATCTTCGGAAGATTGATGACAGCGTTGAGCCAAGTATTCATATTCCTTGAAATCAACACCGCTTAGGTCAGAGTACTTCTGAAAAAGAGGAGAGGTTTCAACTTCAAGCCTGGTAGCTGCTTCGAGTGCCTTGCTTCTCACATCCAACAACCACCCGGGCTCGTTTCTGTCACGGGAAAACCTCCGAAGATCCTCGTAACTGATTTTCGGCAACACCACTTCTTGTTTCAGTATTGTGCTTGTAGACATTTTACATCCCTTCAGCCGACGGCATTTGTCATTTCCATGTTTATCAGTTTATTTAGCTCGACCACAAACTCAAGCGGCAACTCCTTGGTAAACTCCTCAATAAAGCCCATGACAATCATTGACAATGCCTTCGACTCGGTGAACCCACGCGACATAAGGTAGAATAGCTGCTCTTCGCTGATCTTTCCCACTGTAGCCTCGTGAGAAATCGCCGCTGTACTTTCGTAGATCTCGTTATAGGGGTATGTATCGGTCTTGGATTTTTCGTCAAGAAGAAGCGCATCGCACCGGACGCTGGATTTGGCGTTTACGGCACCCTTCGCAACGCGAAGGAGACCCCTGTAGGTGGTTCTCCCTCCATTAAACGAAATCGACTTTGACGTAATTCTTGAGGTTGTGTTCGGAGCAAGGTGAATAACCTTTCCACCCGCATCTTGATGCTGACCGTTCCCGGCTATTGCCACTGATATTATTTCCCCTCTTGCGCCTGGACCAACCAGATATACCGAAGGATATTTCATGGTCACCTTGCTTCCTATGTTGGCGTCAACCCACTGCATTGTAGCGTTCCTGTATGCATAAGCTCTCTTCGTGACAAGGTTGTACACGTCACTCGACCAATTCTGAATCGTGGTGTACCTGACATGGGACCCCTCTTTTGCAAATATCTCTACAACTGCGGCGTGTAGCGAGTCGGTGGAATAAACTGGGGCGGTACAACCCTCCATATAATGAACCTTCGCCCCTTCTTCCGCAATTATCAGGGTCCTTTCAAACTGCCCCATATTGTTTGCATTGATCCTGAAATAAGCCTGAAGAGGAACATCAACTTCGATACCTTTCGGCACGTACACAAAGCTTCCTCCGCTCCAGACTGCACTATTCAGAGCCGCAAACTTGTTGTCTTCTGGCGGAATTATCGTACCGAAATACTTCTTCACAATCTCAGGGTACTCCTTAACCGCCGTATCCATGTCGACAAAAATCACGCCTTTCTTCGAAAGGTCTTCTTTGATGCTATGATAAACCGATTCGGAGTCATACTGTGCACCTACGCCCGCAAAATACTTTCTCTCAGCCTCGGGAATCCCCAGTTTCTCAAAGGTCTCTTTAATCTCCTTCGGAAGTTCATCCCAGTTTCTCCCTTTTTTGTCAGTGGGCTTAAGATAGTACCTGAGTTCGTTAAAATCTATATTCGATAGGTCCGCGCCCCAGTTCGGCATCGGCTTACTCAGGAACACTTCGAGGGCATGAAGTCTGAATTTTTTCATCCATTCCGGCTCGTGTTTAATGTCAGATATTTCCTCTACAACCTTTCTCGTAAGTCCCTTCTCTGCAACGAATACATACTTGGTATCCTCTTTAAAGTCGTACTTACTGTAGTCGATGTTAACAAGAGGTATTGAAGTGTCCAAATGAATGCACCACTCATTTATACCTCTTTCATTATTTAAGGGTTATGACATAGGTCAATTTTCTCCCCTATTCCTAAAGGCTGGAAGCTTGGTCGGGTCCACCTTTCGGAACCTCCCTTCCCATTACGTACACCTTAAAGGGAGAGAGGGCAACAAGACGTAGGAGAGCGGAATCGAGCTCTGCTGACGGCCGGGTCAAATCAACATCTACCACTCTCTTTGTCAAGAGAATTGTTATGTTCATAACGGTAATGTCGCCTGGCATCACAGTCTGTTTGCCATATTTTGACACCACATCTAGGATGAACTCATCCACATATTCACTCAAAAGATTCGGCAAAAGTTCTTCGAACACTTGCGCCGCGTTTGAAAGTTCGGCGCAAAAGGTGCTCAATCTTGTCGGTGTGAGCACTGTGGTCACATTTATGCAGTCTCCCATCGTCCCCAAGTTGTGATCAGCGGTCAGTGACTAATCAGTGTTGGCTCGCACGGCAAAACAGGGGGTAGTTCTTGACCTTCTCCATCCTTGGCTACACAAAGCAGAAGGACTTATGTATAGGATAAAGGCAGTTGCGGTTTGCACGCCTAAGGCAAATCCGTCATCGGAGTAAGGTATCGACATCTGGGGCACATAATTACGTGGAACCATTTCTTTACAGTGGGCACGGAAGGACGGTAAAAGACAAAGAGGTATCCTCACCTATTTGCAATGCATTAGAAAGACTGAAAAGTGTGTTTCAGTTAGCTCAGGACGGCGGGCCCATAGCTCAGCATGGTAGAGCGGCGCCCTTTTAAGCCTCCGAAGTGAGGCGAAGGTCGGGGGTTCAAATCCCCCTGGGCCCGCATGGGTGAGTGAATTGGCACAAAGGTCGTTTGAAATCAGCGCTGAGGAGTTATACCTCCTTGCTGCGATAGTCGTAGTTGGAGCCGTTCTGAGAGGCTACTGGATGCTAGATCCAAATGCCTCCTATCTCGTCGATGAGGTGTACTACGTCCCCGCATCGTTGCACTACCTGAACCCGCTATCAACCTCAATACCCTCTCTTACTTCTCTGTTCACGGAAAATCGGTATGTGTACTACTATATTAACCCCGAACATCCTCCTCTCGCGAAGCTATTCATGGCTCTCTCAGTCAGTATATTCGGCAATAATCCCCTTGGATGGCGATTCTTTTCTACCTTTCTTGGCTCCCTGACTGTACCGGTGGTCTTTGTGGCGGCTAAACGTGTGGCTCCTCAAATGGCTCTTGCCGCGGCGGCACTCTTTGCATTGTATCCCATGGACATCGCGATGTCGCAGATAGGAATGTTAGACGTAACTATGTCCTTCTTTATGGCATGTGCCTTCGCGTCAATGATTTATGACCGGGAGAAGCTCTCCGCCATTTTTGTGGGGCTTGCGATTGCGGCCAAGTTACCCGGCCTTGCAGTGGGTCTTGCCTTTGTCTATTATGTACTTGTAAAAGCACGAAACAGAGGCGGACTTAATGGCCTGAAGTACATTTTTGAGATGCTGGCAATTTCCCTGATCGTCTTTGGCCTTACGTATGTGCCGCTTGGTGTATACTTTGGATGGGAGGCACCAGTACTCGACTGGGCATACATGATTTTGGTTCAGCAGTACTACGGAGGCCCGACAGGGGTGCTCACCGTACTAAGCTGGTTTTTTACCTTTTCCACTGGTTTCAATCCGACCATATTCCTGAACAACCCGGCATTTACACTCCTATCCCTTTTTGGATTCGGCTACGCACTGACTGACATGAAGAACCAAAACTATTTCCTGACAGTCGGCTTCTATGTTGGAAGTATGGGTATGCTCCTTGGACCGGCGGTGTTCAGGCCGGCATACTCGTTTTACTTGGAAAACTCTTCAGTGGCCTTCACCATGACGGATGCGATCATACTGAACGTGCTCGTGACATCAAAAAGACGCGGCCTCAAGTGGCTTGGGTATGGCCTCCTGTTCACATCTTTCGCGGTCTCCGCCATTGTACTCTCGGTATACCTTTACCCTAACAGCGCACCGTTTACAAAAGAGATCATAAACTTTAGGTTGTGAACAGGAAAAAAGACTTAAGCGTATGGTGCTTGTTTAGCTTCAAAGATACTGCGTCTGGCGAGCTATACGGCCCCGTAGCTCAGCATGGATAGAGCGGCGGCTTTCTAAGCCGATGGTCGTGGGTTCAAATCCCACCGGGGCCGCCACATCCTTCGGATGTGTTGACTTGGAGACCCTTATACCCAAAAGATGGTCAAAACCCGATTGGACGGAAAACAGAACACTAAGAGGCTGAAGCGAGGGCCAATCAGGCGGCTGCGCTTAGAGCAGATGGGCCAAGGACGTTATTTGGTCTCAGTATATCCTTCTTGACCCAGTATTAGCCAAACGTGCCAGACATCCTTAGATTGTGCTATAAAGTCGCGCCAAGCTGAATGATGAACATATCCTTAAAATAAGTTCCCCTCTTTGGCAGACCGGAGACGATTGGTGTTCCCTATTTCATCTGGCTTCTCCGCTAAAAAACCATGCTTTCGTCAACTGTCTTGCCCTCCTTGAACCGGTCGGGTGAATATGGTCGCATGAGCTCGCTCAATCTGTGGTTGAGCACATGGTCGGCAATTAATGCCCCGGCAAGCGGACCCATCATCATGCCGTGGCCACTAAAACCCGTTACAACATGGATTCCTTCCGGCCAGTCGTTGCTGCTGCCCATTATATGTGAGTAGTCGGGAGTTACTTCGTAGTAACCACTCCATTGGCGGTTTAGGCACATATTTCTCATTCGAGGTAGCAGGCGAACAAGCCGTTGCGCAAGTATCATGGTCCAATTGTAAGTTGAACTATACGGAATGAAACCATTTTGCTTTATATCGGTGGGAGAACACCTTACTTCTCCCCTTATGCCCTGAACTGCGTAGACTTGGAGGCCAAGGTCAAAAACGAAAGGCTTCAGGAAGTGTTTCACCGGTTCGGTGACTCCAAGCTCCCGTCTTTCGGGAATGACAGGGAGCGTTATACCACAAAGTGCACAAACGCTCGCGGAAAAGGCTCCCGCGGCAACGATAAAGTTTTCCGCCCTGAACTCTTTTGAATTAGACCTGACAGCCACGACCCTTGAAGAGGTGGTAATGAATTCTGTTGCCGGAGAGAATTCTCTGACCGAGACTCCCATTTCCGCAAGTGCCTTTTGATAGCCCATTGTGACAGCATCATGATGGAAAGTTCCGTCCTGCGGACCATAGACACCAACCAACCCAGTCATGCTGACGGCCGGCGCAAACTCGCGCATTTCTTGGTCATCCAAAAACTTTACACCTACGCCAAGTACACTCCAAGTAGCGCTGAGCCTTCTGAACTGTCTGACCATTTCTTCATCGTGAACAATCCAGAGGTAACCATCTTCGATCATCATAGAGTTTATTCCTGTCTCACTTGACAGTCGTTTGAGGTGCTTTTTGCCCTCTATCATAAAACGGGTGTTTTCGGTTGAGTTGAAATGTACTCTGAATCCTGAAGCGTTACGTGTGCTCGAGCCGCTTCCCGCGTAACCCTTTTCGAGTACCAGAACCTTGGCGCCAGCCTTTGCCAGATTGTAGGCAGTCGAAAGCCCTGCCACACCCGCTCCAATTACAACGGCATCAAAAACGTCCAACTAAGTTCACCCTTCAAAAAAGGAAAAGGGAAGGGGATAAACTGGCAATCGCTGTGTATATGGCAGACATTCTGAATCGCACAGGATCGATAGTCCATTTACGAGACAAAGTTTTCCCTGACAAGGGCCGGTTCCCCAGCCGGTGTACCTCTTTGCTTTTTCTGGTTGGGAGAAACCCATATCCTTTGACTTTATAAGGTCTTCAACCTGCACGTCTTCACAAAAACAAACATATCCCCTCTTAGGACGCGCCATGGCCGATATAATTGAGTCAGGCTCGGGCGGGTCTCCCCTTTTTCCGAGTAGCTCATTACCGACACACACACCATGTTCATATGAAGTCTTCAGTCCATAAAGCCCGGTGACTGACCCGGCAACCCAGAGCCAGTCAAGATGAGTTGAACCGTTCTCTGCTACCTTAGCTGTCATCCTACCTGTGCGCGCGCTGTAAGTGTATTCAACACCGAGCTGTGCTGGGAGCTCGAGGGATGGCTGTCTCATGGTGGCGAAAATCAGGGTGTCCACCCTTACGTCGTTTCCAGACGTAAGCTGGACAAACAGACTTCCGCCTTTCATGCTGACCTTCCTGATATCACCGTTCGCAACAGATGTGCCCTTGAATAGCGAATAGATGTCCTTCCTTCGCTCGTCCTCAAACAGAAGACCAAGATTCCCATGAAGCGAGTTGTAATGCCTTAATCGCAAAGCGTAATCCAAAGACACAATACCAGGTATGTCGTTACCCTCAAAAATTGGAAGCCGATACCTTGAACCCGTTGCAAGTACCAGTGAGCTGAACTCAATAGCAATAAGTTCCTGCTCAGTAAGTACAAGACCTATCTTTTCCTCATAAACCCCAAGAAATATTCCCCTCAAGTACTGAATTGAATTACTCAGTGACTTGAAAAGGCGATTTACTAAAAGCGGGTACACTTCACCTGTCCAGGCGTTCACGTCTGCATATCTTACACTTCCGCCAGCTACCTCGTGTGAGTCGATCATAGTACATGTCTTACCGGCTTTGGATATAATCTCGCTAACGCCAAGACCTGAAAGACCTGACCCGACCACCAGGACTTCCGTTTTCAACTGCCTGATGCCCCTGCTTGGGCCGACGCCATCTTCCGGGCTCATGAGATTCCCAGAAGATCGAACTACCCTGCTCAGGTACTTCCATAGGAAGGGATTGCGCATTATCCTAGAATTTTGGAACCCTGCCTTAAAGAGAGGATTAAAAAGTGATGATACCCTTGAGCCGAGAGTGACTTTTCCGTCAAGCTCAACATGCACGTCTTTATGAACTGAAAAAAGTAAGGGATCCACGACTCCGTACCCTCTTATCCGGACGCGTTTACTGTTTGCGTATGGGGTGGAATCATCCTGAATACCTCTCGGCCGTCCGTACTTTAGGCTACGGTATAGTGTTCTTTGGCCATTTGCGTATAACACGACGTCAAGCGGTGTACCTTTTTCAACCTGGATAACTCTGCCTTTAATCTCTACTTGGGGTACTATTTTGAGTGTGGGTGCACCCCTATAAGTGTTTAAGAGTATTCGTTTTAAAGCCGGATCTCGACCCCACTATTCAGCATGAATACCCACGATGTTCCTATGATCCGGTCTGAAAAGGAAATCGTATTTTTCAGGCTTAACGTACAGCGCAGTCGTCCGGCGCTCTTGAAGCCGAAACAAGAACATTACCGGATTCTTTCACACAACCGTCCTAGTTCACGCGGTTCCGAAACTCACTCCCAGAGATTTGAGCCACCTACGGTAAGCAATAGCGGTTCTGTCAGACCGCAGATGTAGTTCAGCCTGCAGGTCCAAGGGCAGAAGTTCGGGTCTCTGCGATTCAACTATTTGTTTGTCTTGAGCCACGATTCTGTCCTGAAATGAACGAATCCTCTCATCGGGCACTTCAAAACCGTAGTTCATGGCTATTATCATCCACATCACACTTTCGGCCGGGTTCAGTGGAGTGACATTCATGAATATGGAGAAGGCATCACTACCCGACCTTTTAATGAAGTAAGCGGTCAGCGGTCTAAACACCCTGTATATGTAGGCCACTTTCTTACCGCTGCCGCTTCCATCAGGGTTGGGCTGCCATACTTGGATCTCACTCGTGGTTATTCCCCGCTCATCGGTCATGACATCGTAATCGGCGATTTCAGCATAGCCCTTGTCTCCAAGGATTCCCTCATGAACAAATGGGAAGTGTGCTACATCCAGAAAATTTTCTACTACTCGGGGCGCGCTGGCTTTCATGGTGTAAGGGCCGCAGTGAATCTTCCTGAAAGTGGGGTCGGAATATTCAGGAAAGATGGGCAGTCCAGACAAGGAACTCCCCATTTTTACATATACATAGCCATATTCTTCGCGTGCCTGATATACTGTAACATTTGCGCGCGGGGAAGGTTTTATGTTCGGGTGTGCTGGCATAAGGACGCACTTTCCCTCCGAATCGTAGGTCCAGCCATGATAGGGACACTTCAGCGTCCCCTTTTCCACTACGCCAAGTGAAAGACGCGCCCCTCTGTGAACGCAAAGGTCTTTCCAAGCATGTACCCTGCTATCCTCACGCCAAATCACGATATCCTCACCAAGAATTCTGGTACCAAGGACGCTCCCTTCGGCAACTTCGGTCGACCTGCAGGCCACGTGCCAGTCCTCAGAAAGCACAGGGTCCCGTGTAGCTGTTACGAGGTTCATAATAACGTATCTATGCTAATAAATATAAGCGTTCTCTGAGAAAATTATCACATTAGGCATAATTGTCACACTATTACGGGTGTCTCCACGTCCGTGTTCCACCACGGCTTGCTCCACTTTTTGTTCACTGTTCCCAAAGAACGAAGGAGAACAGAAGCTGCCTCTTCTATCTTTGCCACTTCGGATGCCCCGAGCCCCTTAGACCTGAGCCAGTCGGATTGCCTTATCACGTTTTCAAGGTTCAGTTTCACAGTAAGTCTGAACTTCTCGTCATCCTTGAGCATCTCCGAAAACTTATCCGGTCTGATGTTTGGACCAACGTCCGTCGGTTCGAACCTATCAAGGAGCACAGCACACAAATCGAGTATGTCCTTTTCCTCCATACCTATTATGAGCCTATTTGCATTGTAGTAAGGATACTCGAGAAATCTGAACGATTGGTCCGCCTCAATAAGTCTAGACTCATCCTTCTTCTCCACGTCGGTGATCACCTGAGCTTTCGAAATTATCAGTTTCTCAATTCCAACTGTATAAAAATTGCTCCTTGCAGCCTGAAAATCCCTGTCGTCAAACTTGACAACGTGACGCATTTCCAGCTTTTCCACAAGAATATCGGTTGACTTTATCACGGGCTGGCTGTCAATGAACCTGTCCAAGGCGCGAATTCTGTAGCGCGTACCAGCCCTGAGTGCGTTAAACATGGTGTCGCTGTGAGTAAGAAAGTAGTGATACCTAGTACCCGCCACGTTAGAAAGATTGCTCAGGACGAAAACCAGCTTATCGCCCATCTTCTTTGGTACCACAAAGTCTATATCGCCTACGTTCCGGTTAAGAGGGCTCAAGGGGCGGTTGGCGCTGGGCGAAACCATTTTGACGGCAACGCCTCCGAGTAAGAGAGGCACGAGCGGACCGTTGATACCCTTCTTCTTTGCGGCCTCCCCGAATAGCCTCTGTGCGTTAATCGAGGCCCATATCGACACAATCCCCCTTTCCACAGTCGGGTACTTCAGGTCGATATAGCTAGGAAGGCCCAGCTCCTGCGCTACAAAACCGAGATCTACCTTGGAAGTAACAGGCTCGTCAATCTGATACACCTTTCCGTCTCTATCCTTGTAGAGAACTATCGAACCCAACTTTGATGATCTGCATATGATGTGGTGTGTATTTATCTTCTTCGGCTCTCGACCGAGACGCCAAATGGTTCATGAGGACATATTCCATAACTTGCTCTTGGTCCACCTTAGACCGCATCCTACCTCGCCCTAGGGAAGCTTAATTGCCCGACCGGCAAGGGGTAGGTGAACTCTATGAAGTTATTTCTCGCGTCAGACTTGCACGGTTCGCAGCTTGTGATGAACAAGATAACGGTAGTCCCTAAGTTCTATGGTGTAAGATCAGTTGTGCTTGCAGGGGACCTGACGGGCAAGCTCCTTGTCCCTATAATTCGCAAAGATGCAGAGTTCACCTTTAACTACTTTGGAGCCAAGCGCACGGTGAACGAACAGAAACTCGGCGAAATTATAGAAGAAATAAGGAATAGTGGTCATTACTATTCGGTCGTCACAAGAGAGGAATACGAAGACCTGGTGGCGAACAAGTCAAAGCAGAGGCAGCTCTTTCTTACGGAAATAAGGGAAAGTCTCACGACTTTTGTAACCAAAGTAGAACGCGGCTTCAAGGTGGCGGACGCAAACATGTATGTTATACCAGGTAATGATGACTTCCCTAAGGTGGCGGCCTATATTGAAACACTGGAATCTGAACGATTTACCCCTTTTGAG
>OGCG01001441.1_pt1 | contig 11669 bp, 11 predicted proteins | sample 1570061 | NCBI WGS metagenome assembly OGCG01 (sample SAMN06268698, study PRJEB24515) | hot springs metagenome | isolation source: Joseph's Coat, Yellowstone National Park, Washington, USA | place: USA:Joseph's Coat, Yellowstone National Park, Washington, USA
ATAAGGTATTACTAAAATCATAGACATAGGAAAAGTTAAGTTTCCAAAGTTAACAAATAACGCTGAAAAAGAAGCTAAAAGACCGAAACTAGTTATTAGGAAGTTGATTATTTGTATATTTCTGCTAGATCCCCCTACTAGAACTAGAACGAAAGTGCTTAATGCTGCGGTTAGGAAGATCATTGTTAAATATAATATGAGAACTACTACTGCAAAACTTAACGAAAAACTTACTGATGCACCAACAATAAATGGAGCAAAAATAGAGAATATAACTAAGCCTGCTATATCACCTATAGAGGATATTGTGCCTAATATCATAGATATTATTATCTTAGAAAATATGAAGGCTCTTGCAGATACTGGCGATGCCAGAAGTGATTCTAATGTTTTTCTTTCTTTCTCTCCAAGTATTCCGTCAGTTACAAAATATATTACTGGCGTAGATGCTGGAAAAAGAATTATTGCCACTATTCTAGCTAACTGTGCAAACTGATCTTGTGCACTTGTAACATGTTTTCCAGTAGGTTGTATATATTGTAGATACATTTCTACTGGTTCTCGAATTTTTTGTGGAGGTACGTTAACATGAGATATATTTTCTATCTCATGAATTCTGTAAATAGAAACATTATATAAAATATTGTAAAGTCCATTTTCAACTAGATCAAAAGCTCTACTATTAGACGAGATAACATAGGTTATTTTAATTATTGCAGTTCTATTTATATTTGTTACATTCTCTGCAAATTCTTTAGGAAATACAACTTGAACATCTGGAATATGAACTGATGAATTAATATATGCTATACCCCCATTACTTTGTATATAAGATTCTAGATTTCTTACATAGGGGAGATTTGAATAGTTTTCATTTACAATTTCTACTACTGGTGGTTGAGAAACAGCAGCAGCAAATATTATTATCCCGATTAGTGGTAATAATAGTAGAGGTAATATTATAGAGCCTAAAATTAGCTTTCTATCTCTTTTTACGTCTAGCCATTCTTTGGATAATAGGTATCTTAACATTTTTCACCATCTGTAACCTTTATAAATGCCTCTTCTAAGTTAGTTGTACCGGTTAATTTTACAATTTCCTGAGGTTTTCCATTAGCCACAATTTTTCCATTATTTATTAAAGAAATCTCATCACAGAGATATTCTACCTCTAACATGTTATGAGAAGAGAGTATAATAGTAGTGTCTCCTTTTAGTTCTCTTATTGTTTTTCTAACTTTTATTGCAGATTCGACATCCAACGCTGACGTTGGTTCGTCTAAAATAGCTACTTTTGGCCTTACCATCAACGTTCTCGCTATAAGCAACCTTCGTTTCATTCCTCTACTATATTCTGATGTTCTATCGTATATTCTATCTCCTAAATCTGCTATTTTGATACCTCTTTCAATCAGTTCCTTTGTCTCTTTTTTATTTCCTCTAGAATATATCTGGGCGTAAAACATCAGGTTTTCATATCCAGTTAGTCGATCATAAGGAAATGCGTCTTCTGGCATATATGAGATTAAACCATTCTTCCTAGCAATTTCTGGTGTTAGCCCAAAAATTTCCACGTTTCCAGAATAATGCTTAATTATTCCAGCTAAAATCCTTAACGTAGTAGTTTTCCCAGCACCATTAGGCCCTATAATTCCATAAACTTCTCCTATTTTAACCTTGAACGATATGCCATCAAGTATAAGTTTAGTCTTAAAGTTTTTCTTCAAATTAGTAACACTTACTGCAATGTCATTATTAGTCATACTAGGATTATCTTGTAATTACTATAATATAATGTTTAGCGAAATAGTTAAGAGTGATAGGAGGAGTTAGAGATAGAACACTGGAAGCAATATTGAAATATGGTGATAAAGCTAGGATTATCTTGAGATCTGCTATAACTATATATGATGAAAGAGGAAATCAAGAGTTAGGCGACTTTGACTATAAGACATTGATCGCAGAATTACAGCGAGAGGGCTATAGCGGAGACCCTAAAATGATATTAAGGGCATTAGAGAGAGATTTTGGAATAATTGAAACTTCATATAAATCTGCTAACCAGCATTGGTGGAAATTTATTGACGTTAATGAAGTAAAAAGTGTTATAGACGATAACAACGACGATCCTGAAATAACGTTAATAAAGATTCAGGCTAATAGCTTAGACCTCGATAACATTCAAAAAAGATTAGAGTTTATGCTTCGTAAGACTAAATTGTCTGACGTAGATAAGGCATTATTTAAGAAAATTGCATTTGACGACCTGAACTATTTGATAGATGTGTATAAGAAGGCAGAATCCTATGAAGAGACACAATACATTGTTGATAGAATAAAGAGAATTTTAATTCTTGCCTCAAAAGTTTCAGTGAAGATAAATGGAAAAGGTAACAATAAAGAACTTTCTGAAAAAGAAGGGGAAAGACAAAATAGTAATGTTAACGGCTTACGATTATTCGATAACGAAAATCTTAGGGAGGACACAGCTTGATGGAATACTTGTAGGAGACTCCTTAGGTATGGCAGTTTTAGGTTATAATTCCACTCTTCCAGTAAATATGAAAGATATAATACATCATTTAAAAGCTGTAGTAAATGCCAAGATCAATCAATTGATTGTTGCGGATATGCCTTTCTTATCATATGAATACTCAAGTAAAGCAGCAATTAAAAACGCGGGTATCTTAGTTAAACATGGTGCTGATGCAATAAAATTGGAAGGTGGAAAAGAAATTTCAGGAAAAATAAGTAAAATAGTTAAAGCTGGTATACCTGTTATGGGGCATATAGGTCTTACTCCACAACGATTTCTTGAGATTGGTGGATATAAAATTGTTAAAGATGAGGCTAAACTTTTAGAAGACGCTAAGGCTTTAGAAAGTGCTGGTGTATTTTCTTTAGTAATCGAGAACGGGTACTGTGAAATTGCACAAAAAATAACAAGAGAAGTTAATGTACCAACAATTTGTATAGGTGCAGGTCCATTTTGCGATGGACAAATACTCGTTATAAATGATTTACTAGGCCTTGGAGAATTTACTCCATATTTTGCTAAGAAATATCTCGATTTAAATAACGAAATACTAAGTGCAGTAAATAGCTTTATTGATGATGTCAGAAATAGCAAGTTCCCTAGTAAGGAATATTATAGATCTTTAGATAATTGAGCTAGTCTATCACTTAGAAATTTCATTGATTCTGATATAATTTTCTTATTATTATATTGAGATATAATATAGTTTAGCTCATCTGGATTCTCTTTTTTCAATACCATAGCATAATTTATTATATTAGGGATGGCTCTTATCACGTTGTCAATTATTGTAATAGTAGCTGTGAGAGATGTCCTAGATAGAGGATTAAGATCAATTGCAATGACTTTTTTGTTCATTTTGATTAATGCCTCGGTTCTATCTCCATCTTCCATAGCTAAAAGTACTACATCTGCGGAAAATATTCCTTCTTTGTTTACTCTTCTTCTCTCACTGAACAATTCTGGAATAACTGCATTACCTTCAGTTAAAACATTTTTAGCTCCATTCTTAATCAGAACGTCTGAAATGGCGTCTATTCTTTTCTCATCCCTATAGAAAAGATTTACTTCTATTTTTGAATTTGTTACTTCAGAAAGTTTAACTATGCTTTCTGGCACCAGAGCCGCCATATTTCCGTTTACAGATATTACTGGATTTTTAGCTATTAATAACATCGCTGCGGCTACTTTCTCAGCATCGTCAGCAAAATATTGAGTCTTCTCTCCCAATAGGTAATCAAAACATTCTCCTCTTCCATGCGCTATTAAGCCTTGTGGAACTAATATATTGTTTTCTAATGCTTCTACTAACTTTTCTCTAAGTAGTAAAGACTCTCTCCTTGGATGATTCTTTGGTATCATATCACGTAAGCTCCATGTTTTGCTGGGTTGTGTTCTATCCATTCTCCCTCTTCTGGTTTATCCATTTTTACTATTAATCCTTTTTTCCTAAAAGAAAGAGGATAGGGCGAACTATATCCTAAAAGTTCTGTAAATTTTCTGGAAACTTCAAAAAATTTTTCAAGCGTTCTTTCTCTTAGGAATTCATCAATAAGCATTTTTGCTTCTTTTATTGGTTTTATTATAGAACTAGTTGAAAGCCTTTCTATAGGTTTAGAAAATATTTTATGCCAATCAACATTAATAATCTCAATCTCTCCAATATTTGGAGCACCAGGTTTTTTCCTATATATTAATCCTCCGCCATAATATTGAGATATAATATCACCTAAGCCATTGTTAGTTATTACTTCACTTTCATGAGCAGTTTCTAGTGCTATATTCTTTTTTATATTAAAAATCTCGTATGCTCCTAAAGCATATGCAAGACTTATAGACGCACTTAAACCGTAGCCATAACCTAATGGAACTTTTGCTATACCTTGTATTTGCAGATTGCCAAGTTTTTTTAATATTAATAAATTAGGGAAATTTATCTTTAATCCATTAATATATACTTCTGGTGACTCAGATTTTCTTATTTCAAAAATAGTATAAGGTTCTAATACGAGGGAAAGACCTATTGAACCAGAAAATTTAGCTTCTTTATACACTTCTGGATACCATATACCGGAAATACTTATTGGTATGTGTGTCTCAATCATTAATTATGGTACAATATAAAAGTTTAATTTATGTTTGATTGAAGATATGGTGATTATATTTGATCTTAGACGCATCAATATTTAGTAGAGCTCTAGTATCTATGGATGTTTCATCATTGAAAAAGTATATGGATGAAAAAGAGCATGAAATTGTATTAGGTAGAGCAACTTCTATGGACGGTAGTGTTTTGAAGTTTTTGAGGCCAAAAATAGTTACTTCTAAAAAAAGATTGGATGACGGTTCTATATTAAAATTTGAAAGCAGATCTGAAAATTTTTCCATAATTACTGCAGCATCTGGCGCTACTTTTGAAGAATTAATAAATGTCTTAGAAAAGGAGGATTATTATCCAGCAGTATTCCCATTATATCCTAGGGGGAGTGTTGGCGGTTTTATTGCAACTAATGGCTCTGGATTCGGTAGTTATAAGTTTGGATTTCCAAAATTTAAGAAAAATATCTATGAAAATACTGAAAAAGACTCTAGACTTACTGTAGTTAATTATAGTGAGTTAATAGAATCATCCACAGAAAATCAATTTGCATGGTCTAGTTTAATGATAGATGGAGAAAAAAGATACTATATTCCTATTCTTTATAAGTCATTTGTTAAAGAAAAAAATAATACAGTATATACTAAAGATTTAATTAAATCTATTTTTGATAAATCTTTAAAAATTATAAAAAAAGGATATATTCCTATATGTTTAAGATCTACTACTTTAGAATCGCTTAAAGAATTTCCTGGGATGCTATATCTTGGATATGAAATACGTTTCAATAGTCCATCAAAATTTTTTGTCATGTGTGGAAATATAAAAGAGGACGAATTAGATAAAACGTTTGAATTTTTGAAGAAACATCCTAATGTTTTGCCTTTCCCATCTTTAAGAGAATATGATACTATTCATAAAATTATTATTGAAAAATATAAGAAATCTGTTAGAATACCTAAAAACTTTGAGAAAATAAAAGATAAATATATTGATGCGTCAAGATGTGTTAATTGTGGTTTATGTTTAGAAAGTTGTACTTCTTTTAGGATTACTAATAATCTAATTTACTCTCCATTAGGAAAATTCAATAGAATGATAACTGGAGAAAATAATTTTGAAATATGTTTTGGCTGTAAGGAATGCGAAGATTCATGTCCAGAAGGTATAAATATATCGCAAATAACTGAAATATTACCTTCTTTAAGCACCGTAAAAGAAAACGTTTCTATATCGCTAGAGCCGGTTAGTTTTAGAATAAAGGATTTAGAGGCAAAAATAGATGAAAAATATAAAAGTCAACCTCCTTATTTATTGTTTATAGGTTGTTCATACAAATATGATCCAATGGGAGTAGAAGGACTCTTAGATTTTCTCTTAGAAAACGGCAGTAAAATATCTACTTCAGCTAGAGTTAGAATTATAGATAATCTCTGTTGCGGTTTTGATAAATATATTTCAGGAAATATTGAAGGGGCAAAATTAGACGTATCAAAGATTATTGAGATTAAGAAAAAATATGGAGCTAAGGAAGTATACTTTATGTGTCCTGAAGGATTATATGTTTATAATACGCTTAGTGGAGATAGAGGGATCTTAGCTTTCGATGTTATAAGGCCTTTCATTAATATTGATTTCCATGCAGGATGTTGGGCTCAGAAACTTGGCATTAAAGGTTCGGATAAAGAGTGTGCGGGATTATTTTTTACTGCTTATAAAGGGCAATCTATTCCATTAAAGAGGAAAGATATGCTAACTATATGTCCTTTCTCTACATGGAAATTCGGTACCAGATCTGTTTATTCTACATTTTTAAAAGAAAATACTGAAAAAAGAGATAATAATGTACAAGTTTCTGATACTGAAATTGTAGAGGTGATGTTAACATCACTAAGGGAGTCAGCATTAGAATCTGTTGATGATATAGCTGAAAAAGTTGAGACATGGATAGTAGGTGGTAGAAATTATTTTATATTGTTAACAATACCTATAGTAAGGAAAAGATTTACAACAGATTTTAGATCTAACATACTAAAGAATGATAATATCAAAAATTTCTTTAAAAGTTTAATTAATGATAATGTTTTATTGGAAGAAAAAATTGGTAGATATATTGAGGCAATACAAGCAGAAAATATACTAACATTAGTAGAAGAATTATTAAAAAAGATTTTAGAATCTTCAAAACTGGAATTTGAGGCAAGAGATCTCGTATCTAAAAAGGAATTTTCTGATGCTCTATTAGAAATTCTAAAAAAAGTTATAGAAGAGAAAGTTATAAGGGATTTAATAGGGGATATAGCATTTTCAAGTTAGTTTATACTCCTTTGTTTCTCTATCAAGATAAATTAATCCGTTTCTTTTTAGAAAACTAAATAATGGATATAATCTTTTAGGAATTTCATCTTCTATTTTGTCTCCTAGTTTCATATAAAAGTATAAAAGTTCAATTGTATCTTTAAATGTTATCAAATAATTATTGTTATCTATTCTTAATATAAATAGGTTAGGATTTGTATTCTCATTAATTCTTCGATTAACTATTATATAGGTTTTTTCCAATATATTTTCACATAAACTATTGCTTCTAGCTTCTTTGCTCCTTTGTTGTAATAAAGATCTAACCATGAATTCTATTTCGTTCAATTTCTTTATTATTTCAGTATTTTTATTACTTTGAAGATTTGGATCTAATAAATCGAAGAGTTTATCATCTTCTTCCATATAAACTAACATAAATTCTGGTAGAGAGTGGGAATGTTGAAAGTAATTATAAAATACTTTGCCTTTATGAAAGATATTACTGGAGTTTCAGAGGAAGAATTATCTACTGAATGTAGTGATATAGATTGTCTAATAAACGACTTAGAAAAAAAGTACGGTAGGAAATTTTCTGAATATGTCAAAAATGGTGTAAACGGAATTAAGGTAGCCATTTTAATTAACGGTGAGACAAATATAAGAAATATAAGCAATGGCGACGAAATAGCGTTTCTTCCTCCGCCAGCAGGCGGAGATGTAATAAGAGGGAAATTCGATTTTTTAGAAGAAATAAGAAAATTTAGAGAAACTGCACCACCAGAAGCAGGTTCATTAGTTGTTTACTTGGGCTTCGTAAAGGGATTAGTAGATTCACATAAAGTTTATGAACTAGATTACGAAGCATATGAAACATATACACAAAGAAGAATTAATGAAATAGAAAAATATATTATAGATAAATATAAAGATGTAATAAATATAAAGATTATTCATGCAATTGATAACATGAAGCCTGGAGATAATGTGATATTGATAATGTGTATTGGGAAAGGTAGAAAAGATGCTATTAATGCTATAGGCGAAGCTATAGAATTAGTCAAACATACTACTGGAATATGGAAACTTGAAATAAGAGATGACGGAGAATATTGGGTAGTTGCAGGAAATACTAGAGTGAAGAAGAATGAAAAAGCAAGTAGCTCTTAGTGTTGCAGGTATAGATACTGGAAATGGAGCTGGTGTAGAAACTGATATTAAGGTATTTGAGATATTAGGCGTTCACGGAATCTTAGCAGTAAGTGCAATAACAGTTCAAAACACTCTAGGTATTAAGGAAATTTTTCCAATTTCTTCAGAACTTTTGGATTCTCAAATTTCTTGGTTATTGTCGGACTTTAAAGTAGATTCAGTTAAATTAGGCATGCTATATAATTCGGCTCAATTTAAAGTGATTAATGACAAGTTACGTCAATATAAAATAGTTACAGATCCTGTTATTTATGCAAAAGACGGTACTCAGCTGATTAATGATATAGAAGATTATAAAAAATACATTATTAAAAATACTACAGTTTTAACTCCAAATGCAGTAGAAGCTTCTATACTATCGGGAGTTAAAATAGAGAGTAAAAATGATCAAGAAATTGCAGCTAAAAAAATATACGAGATATATGGAGTACCATACGTAATAATAAAAGGCGGTCATATAAAAGGAGACTACAGCTTTGATGTTTTATATGACGGAAAGGATTTTTATGAAATAGGATATAGAAGAATTAGCGAAAAAAATACACATGGCACTGGTTCTGTTTTTGCATCTGCCATAGCTGCAGAGATCGCTAAAGGAAATAATATTGTAGATGCCATAAGAATCGCAAGAGATTTACTACAAGGATCTATAGCTTATGGTCTTGAGATAGGAAAGGGAATAGGACCAGTAGATCCTTTCTTCTTACTTAAAGAAATAATGAAATATGAGGTTCTAGAAGATATGGTAAAATTTGGCGATTTTATAGTGAATACGCAAAACTTTTGGAAGTTAATTCCAGAAGTTCAGTCTAATTTTGCACATTCTATAGATTCTAATTATGTTAATAGCATTGATGATATTGCTACTTTCAGAGGAAGAATAGTTAAGACATGGAATAATAATGTTAAAGTAGGATTTCCTGCTGTTTTCGGGAATCCTACACACACTGCTAGATTACTTTTTTCTATAATTTCTAAAGGATATAATGCTAACTCATTAATTAATATAAAATACGACGAGAAAATAATTTCTTTATTCAAAGAAATAGGATACGAAGTAATAGAAATTAACAGGGATTTAGAACCAGCTCACGGAGAAAATAAGACAATGCAATGGATAATAGAATACATAGCTGCGAATTACGGTAATATTCCTAAGGTAATATTCGATAAAGGGACAAAAGGCAAAGAAGCTATGATAAGATTTTGGACAAATAGCTTAGAAGAGATGGAAAATTCTTTAGGATATATATGCAAATCATTATGACAATGCAATTAGAAAAACTTCTTATATCGTGTAAAAATCTTGTAAGAACAGGTTGGATGCAAAAGGGTATTCCGCCTTCCATTGGAGAAACAGTAGCTTCGCATAGCTTTGAAGCGGCAATACTAGCTTTTACCATAGCTTCTAAACTAAAAGACAAAGGAGTTAATGTTAACCCTGATCATGCCGCTGTAATAGCCCTTTTTCACGACGTTGGAGAGAGTATTCTAGGAGATTTTCCAAAATGGACTTCTGAAAAAATAAATAAAAGAGATGTCGAACTAGAAGCTTTTAAGGAATTAGGAGTAGGAGTAGATCTATTTATAGAATTCAAGGAGAAAAAAACGTTAGAATCTAATATAGCTAAATTATCGGATAGACTATCTACTGTACTTCAGGCTAAGCGATATATAAAACTAGGATACGATGCTCAAGAAATAGCTAATAGTTATTTAGATGAAATAAACTATCTAGTTTCTACTGAGCCATTAATCAAGATTAAGGATTTTGTAAATAATATTATAGAAAAAAACTATGAATAAATATAAATCTTTATACTCAAAGTTACTATTGATCTTAAATGAAAGTTGGTCCAGGCAAAAACGCACCAGATAGTGTGAATGTATTTATAGAGATCCCTATGGGATCAAATATTAAATATGAATATGATGACGAAGAAGAAATTGTAAAAGTAGATAGAATACTTTATACTTCGATGTTTTATCCATTTAATTATGGATTTGTGCCAGGCACTTTAGGCGAAGATGGAGACCCAATTGATGTACTAGTAATAAGTAATTATCCATTTTATCCTGGAACAGTAGTAGAAGCTCGTCCAATTGGAATGCTATATATGAGAGATGAAGAAGGAGAGGACGAAAAAATAATAGCCGTTCCTAAGGATAAAATAGATCCAAGTTTCTCTACTATCAGAGATATAGAAGATCTTCCTCAATCTATTAAAGATAAAATAAATCATTTCTTTGACCATTATAAAGAACTAGAGCCAGGCAAATGGGTGAAAACTTCTGGTTGGGGCACAGTATCAGTAGCTAAGGAAAAAATAAAAGAGGCAATAGAGAGGAAAATGAAGGAATGAGTTTTTTCTTAAGTATACTTTTGCTATTATCATCAATTATTTCTTCTATATGGTTTGTTTTACAGACATTATATTTTTCCAGTAAGAAGATTGTTGAGATAGGATATGATAGAAATAAAAAAATATCCATAATAATAGCAATAAAAGATGAGGAAGTAGATACTATTAGAGATTTAATAAGGAACCTTTCTGAACTTGATTATGATAATTATGAGGTTATAATAGTTTCAGATGACAAACAGGAAATATTTGAAAAATATTTATCTATTCCATATCCAAAGAATTTTAAGATAGTAAGGAGAGAAGTGCCAACAGGGAGAAAAGCAGGTGCATTAAATTTTGGAGTAAATTTGAGCAGTGGAGATTTTTTAGTATTTCTTGATGCAGAAGCAAGAGTAGATAAAGATTTTTTGAAACATGTATCGTATTTACTAAAATATAACGTAATTTCATTAAGGTTGAAAGTTAGAAATACTCAAGGTATAGGCAGAATATATTCATATTTCACTGATTTTTCAATGTCTTCATTATTCAGAGGTAGGTTCATGAGAGGGTTATATATATTTCCTAATGGCTCGGCGTTTGCTATAAAAAAATCTATTTTAGTTAATATAGGCGGATGGAAGGAAAATGTTGTTACAGAAGATCTTGAGCTAGGAATAAGATTAGCTCTTAATAATATACGAATATATTATTTTGATGAGCCATCGATATCTATCCTTTCGCCATTGAATTATTATGATTTATATATGCAGATAAAACGTTGGGCATATGGTTCAGGAGAGTTATTTTTAGATGGATTAAAATTAATTAAAAAAGGAATTAAGGGACTAGAAGGATTCCTCTATGTAATACAATGGGGCGTATATTCACTTTTTCTATCCATTATTATACTTTTATCCTTATTACCATATTCTATAAATGTATATATATTCATTATTTCAATCATTATTTATGGATTTTCGCTATTAATTTATTCATCCAAAAATCCGAAGGAAGCTGATTTAAGTGGGATAATAGTAGTATTTGCGGCGATGATTGGTTTTATCCAAGGGTTTTTTAGAGTTAAGTTCTCTTGGCGTGTTACCCCTAAGATACATAGTGATAATCTTACACCAAATTCTGTTGAGATTTTGAGATATATTTTCTTTATCGTTTCTAT
>OGCG01001442.1_pt1 | contig 11664 bp, 17 predicted proteins | sample 1570061 | NCBI WGS metagenome assembly OGCG01 (sample SAMN06268698, study PRJEB24515) | hot springs metagenome | isolation source: Joseph's Coat, Yellowstone National Park, Washington, USA | place: USA:Joseph's Coat, Yellowstone National Park, Washington, USA
GAGGAGGGAGTCTGTTGAGGAGTTCTACGGTGTAGTAATTGGGGCGATTCTAACCGCCACTGTGGCTTACTACATGAGTATTGGCCCAAGTATTGGTGCCTCAATTGCAAATACAATGGGTGTTAGTGTCACTCAGATACAGTTGAATGATATTCCAAATGAAATGTATTTTGACTTTAACCTCGTGATGGGGCAGTACATTGCTAATCAAGTATTCGCCTTCGCTGTCAGCGCCGCTGGGGCAGTCATAGGAGCCACCCAGGTGCTCAGGCCAATTGGCTCGGCCCTTGGTAGTTTATCAGGCTTCCTCAGTGCAATAATGGCTCCCTACAATAGGGCATTAGTTGCAACAATGATGAATACCATAGCCCTAGCCGCACTTGGCCAGGTCATGAGTGTAATGTACAATTACGGTATTGGGAGCCTATCAGTAGCATTACTACTCCCATCAAGGACTAGGAGGATTGGGGCTTGGTTGGCATCATTCATCCTAGTCTTCAGTGTACTCCTACCCCTAGTGGCTGGATACCAGGATGCCCTAGTCTTCAATTATGGTAATGTTTTTACAATGTGGATAAGCACGATTGAACAGCATTGTGCCAATAATGCAATACTCCAAGCGATAATAAGCCTCTTCGGGAATGCACCAAGCTGGCTTAAGAACACAATCAACATCCTCGCTGACTTCGTTTGCGGTATCACATCACTACCATGGCTAGTAACGAACACTGCAACACTCGTGAGCACTGGCACCTTCAACCTGCTGGAAGGCGACATTATCATTGATATTGTAATGGGTATTGGGTTCGCCATAACAGCATGGCTAGCAGACCTCATTGAGGCTGGGGCTAGGGCACTCTTCGAGGTAAGGCACCTGTGATGGGTAATGAATTACACTAGCATTCTTTGGGGTTCTGTTGGGACTGGTGTAAGCCTCTTTGCCATTTACATTGCCTACCTGGTAATCGTGAAGTGGAGGCTAAGGGGGGTGGACATTACACGGGAATTATACAGTGCAGTGGGTGCCTTCACAGCATTCATAATAATGATGAGTATTATTACCCCACTATTAAGCCACCTACCAAGCCTAGTAACACCACCAAGTGGAAGCTGGGTTCTTGAACAGTATGATATCACAGCCGCAATACTAAGCGCAGTGAAAGCGGTTACAGCATTAATCCTCTTCCCAATTGAGGAGTTCACCACATACTACTCACTATCAAGCATTATTAATGGCATTATCGGCTTCATTGGTGGCGTATCCTACTTCACGGTAATGGTGATTGCATTGTACAAGGCACTGTTGGCATTATTCCCATTTGCCCCACTCTTCATAAGCCTAGCCCTAGCTAGGCCAAACAAGCCTGGTAGCATTGTACTCATGGGTATTGGACTAATGACACTAGTAGCCACACCCCTAATAGGATGGCTAGCGGGGCTACTCTACGGTATTACCACTGGTGTAGTAACGGCACTATACCCACCATGCCTAGGCATAAAAATACTTGGAGTATTCTACCATGGCCCAAGCCCAGCATTGGTTACAACGAGTCAAGGAGTCTTCATGACTAATGGGACAAGGTACATTCCAATATGGACATGTGAGAAAGTGTATGTTACCCAAGTTGCCTGGGACTGGTTAGTACTAAACTATACTTATAATATATCACCACCAGGCTTCACAATAATCCCGCTCTACAATGGAACCCTCGTAATAAATGCGCAATTACCATTCCCAGTAACTGCAATTGAGAATTCGAGTGGGGTCTATGGTGCATGGTTCCCACTGAGGATGCTTAGGCATTGGGTTAATGGAACTGATTACCCTATTAATGATACCACCTACTTCATTAGGAATGAGAGCATCCTATTCTGGGCTTGGACTGGCGGCGTGGGTGGGAATTGCAGTCTCAAGATTAATGAGACTAGCATGGTTAAGACTACACTCGTCAGTGGGCCAATGGTACTCCCAATGTTCGCACCACTAACAGGCTCATACCCACCAGGCTACTATTACGGTTATAGGCAGATGCTCATTAATGCAACAGCCTACAACAAGTCCTGCATTATAATCTTTGAGCCTGGTTCAAGGTGGAGTGGGTACACTGTGCTCCCAGCCACTGGGCCTGTGGAATGGGCACTGGCAGGCCCCCTCAACATCATTACTGGGCTTAACAGGCAGTGGGGTAATGTTGAGACTGCCTTCACGACTGTTGGAGTCATCACAGTTGCCGTTACACTACTTGGCATCCTACTCCTACCCTACCTGGCTGTTGGCACAGCTTACCTAGGAGCCATCATTGTAGAGTTCATTAGCCCACTTTGGGGCGTAATAAGCCAACTATTCCCATTCTAGTAAGCCTAGGCTCTTGAGTGGGCTTAAGGCATCCTTAATAATACCATCATTAACCCATGGTTTAAGGAACTTAACGTGGTCGATTGCACCGTTCAAATCATTCCTGTAGTCTGGGGCATCGAGTAGGCTCCTAATCGTTGAGGCAACCTCTAGGATGGCAGTTGGGTATTGGCTAAGCCGTTCAACAATACTCCTGATACCACGGCATTCCCCAGCCTCAATGCAAGGTACAGCAAGCTCCTCAATACGCACAGTACCAAAATGAGCCAGGAGTTCAATAGTGTTAGCCAACTCACTTGAATAAGGCCCGTGGTAGTAAAGGTCGAATTCAAAGCCTACATCATGCCTAAGCCTCTTGAGGAAGTAGGCTACCTTCTGAACCCTAACCCTGGCATCAACACCATCATCACCATCGCTTAGTAGTGTGCTTGCCCTTATGCCAAGCGTGTTTATTATGAATGCTACTACGGCAATGTTCACGAATGTGGTTAGGGGTGGATGTTAATTAGGGTAATGAGTGAGGGGGAGTTTGGGGGTTCTTTCTAGGCTTATTCCTCGCCTTCATTATTATTGCCAGTATGAAAAACACGGGCGATACATATAATCCTCCAGGCACCATGAGTAGTAGTACTCCAATGACGCCTGGTACCCACCATTTCACCTCCCCCTGTTTAGAGTGCCCATTCTTCCTCTCGGGCATCGGGTTTAGAATGGGGGTTTGGGTTAATAAGCTAATCAACCATGGGTGCTTGTGCAATCCTAGCCACAATACCCCTCTCCAGCATTGCCTCAATGAGCATTGGCTTGCCTTGGGCAATTGTAACATTTACACTACCATTCCTCTTAACCTCATCCAGGAAGCTTGTGGCATACCCAAGGTAGTAACTGACCCTAAACTCCGCATTAACATCATAGCCAAGTAGTGCACTACTCACGTCAAGCCTCAATACTGCATCCTCATTCAGTGTACTGATGGTGAAGCCATCATTCCTAAACTCAAAATGCGCCCTACTCTCACCAGCAATTGAGAACGGCTTAAACCATGACCACAACTTAAAGGCATCCACGCTCATAACAGCCTTAACACCATTACTCAGATTCCTCAATACACCATCCATTACATCCTCAAGCTTCTCAATAACATCCAACTTCGCATTGAAGTCCCCATCCATGGTTGCCGCCCTAAGCAGGTTACCATCAATAGCCACCTTAACATCAAGCCTACTCCACGGTAAAGCCCTCAAAAGCCTTGAGGCATCATACACGTCGAATAAGAGGCCACCACCAAGCCCCCTGAACCAATCAACATCAACAGCCACCAAAGCAGTCTTATCAGCCGATAGCGACTCAAACCTAACCCCATCCTCCCTAGGCAGGATTGTGATACTTGCATCAACAGTGGAGAGTATCCTAAGCACCCTCTTCAACAACCAAGCCTCAACCGTGGTTTCGAGGGTTTTGGCTTGGGCATTGGCTTGGGCCATGGGTTTACTAACAGTCCAGGGTTAATTAGAGAGCCTCTTTAACTCGGCAAGCAACTCCCCAATGCCCGATATTGGCTTGACGCCATCACTCACCATTACCTCAAAGGCCTCCCAGACATCAACATCATTGACAAGTGGCTTGAATATGAATGCAGGCTTACCGCTCTTAACCCCGAATTTAACGGCAGTGTACCACGTGCCACAGCAGGCATACCTAGCCGTACCACTGCGGGCTTCAGGGACTACAATGGCTAATGCCAACTCTGCAATAACCCTGTCCCTTGCAACGAAGTACCTTCTAGTGAGTCCCCTACACTGGTACCTGCTCAACAGGGCTCCACTTGGCGGTGGCTTCTCTAGGCCAGTGAGGCATGGCTTAACAATAGTGTATGGCACATTAAAGGCAATGGCGTGTTTAACAACCATTGAATCCACACCAATAGCCCCACCAGTGATTATACTGTAGCCCTCCTCACCAAGTACCCTAACCAACTCACCAACTAGGCTGTCTACAGCGCTTGAGGGCCTCCTGGTCCCAACGATGGCAATGGCATTCTCAAGTTTAGGCTCACCGATTGTTATCATTTGGGGTCGTGGGTCATTATGCCCATGTGTTAATTAGGCTAATTAACAATACAATGCCTATACCCCGTGGCCAGCCCCCTAGTTACGACCGTCGAGGATTTGGGTAGTGTTAGGGTAGTGTCCACTATTAAGGACAGTGTTAAGGTTCTTGTTCTAAGCGGTAAGCTACCAGGCCCAGGCGGGTACTACAATGCCGTTAGGATTGATGACAATGGCGGGAGCACCCTCAGGGTTGTTTTCATAAGGCGTGGTGAGGTTCATCGTGTTAGCATGCATTGGCTTGAACTGCTTGGGAATTTTGTAACAATGCCTGGTGTTATCACACTCCTGTGGGAGTACCTGAAGCGTTAGGCAGTGGCAATGTGGATGGTTTCTGTATGTGCATGGTAATTTAACAGTTACATACTTAAACAGCACAACGGGCAGTTATTAATGCCTAGGTGTGATGTGTCTGATGCATTCATTTGGGAGATTATTGAGAGGATACTGAATGGCCGTGTACCTGCAGGCCACATAAGGATGACCTACTACTCATTTCTCAAGGAGGCGCGGGGAATTATACGGCAGGGTGATAATCAGTCATCAATTGGTAGTGTCATTAACAAGTACCAGGCATATGGTGCTGACCCTCAAATATTGAGTTATATTGTAGAGGGGATATTGAAGTACCTCCGATGCTAAGATGTAGTTGAATCACACAGGTGGCTTCAACCTCAAGGCATCAGTGTAGTCTAGGGTTAGGGGGTCAGGATTGGGTGTGGGTTTAGGGGTTGTTAGGCCAATTGGCTTGGGCATTATTATCGGCATCGTGCGGCTTGGTGGTGAGATCAGCATGTGGAATTGTACTATGGCCTGCACCACAATGATTATGTCCATTATCACCAGTATTATGATATTGCTAATATTCTAAAGGTACTTCCTACTAGAGCCGATTACGCCCCAGGAGGCTGTTAGGCTCCTCGGCAACCCAATACCCTTAACCAAGGCCAGTGGATAGAGCAAATGACAAACCTTGCCCTTTAGGGTGGGGTCACCCCACTATGTGGGTCTGTTCAGTAGCCCCGATGAAAGCGGGGTAACCTCCAAGACCCCAAGGAACCCCCGTCCTTTAAGGCGGGGAGGGGGTCAGTAGGTTTAGGAGAATAAGCTAGGCTTTGGGACACGGCAGACCAAGGCATAAGGGCACTTAAAACATGACCTACTCGGCTTCTCTGGCGGGTTCCTAACCATGCTCCTCAAAGCCTCAAACCACTCCCCACCAATCTTATGCAATTCCTCAACACCCTCCTCGACGACGGCATCCCTAAGGACAAGAAAAGCCTGTACCACCTTTAACCCAAGGCTCCTCAACCCGTAAACATAAACAGCCAACTGAGGCAGTGCTTCACTAAGCCTGCTAGCCCCATAGGACTTAACCTCAACAATCCCATACTCTCCATTCTTCCCGTATAGGATATCAGGTCGTAGCGTCAAGGGAGCCAGGGCGAATGGGGCTTCTAAAAGAACCTCATCGTAAAGGGCACTGTTCGTCTTGAGGAACCAATCCTCGTATGCCCTATGCACGGCTTCACCATACTCCAAGCCATCCTCATCACCCTCAAGTACCCAGGAACCATAGAGAAGTGTATTCCAGATTATACAATGAGGCTTTCCTGCTAGGCTTGGGCCTGGGTTGTGTGGTTCCTTGAGCCAAAGGAACCTGCCATACTTGGCAATTGGCCTACTGGACTCTTGGCTAATGCGTATTGGGGTTTCGGCTATTGGCTTTAGGATTGGCTTCAGGAGCATTAATTGGCTTAAAGGCGTGTCCTAATTAGGTGGTATATTGCCTATTAATCATGCCCGAGAATCCAGAGCCTAAACCACAGGGGGATGTTAAGCCAGGGGAGAAGCCGCAGGAGCATGAGGAGCAGGCTAAGGAGGCGTCTAGGAATTGGAGGGGTAAGGGGTATGTTGATTATAATACCCTGTCGCCTGAGACGGCGGCTATAATGCTTAAGAGAATAAGAGCTAGAATGAAGAGGATTGAGAGCGATATCGATGTAATAATGTCAATATTGAAGTACGGCCCTCAAGGTGTGAGCCAAGGTAATCAGGAGCAGAGGCAATATCAAGGGAAGTACCAGGGAGGCTACAGAAGGTATGGGTATGGGAAGGGGTATAAGAGGAATTATGGTAGGAGGCAAAAACGTGAGAGCGAGGATGATGTGAACTACGAGTAAACCCAACCCCCCATTCCTGCCAGCCTCCTAATTTGCCCCCTCACCCGTATAAGCCTGAGACCCATATGGTGGAGAATCCCATAACTCCCGAAACTAACCCCCAAGGGGAGGGGGCTGAATTTGAAAAGATCATGAGGAGGCTTGAGAGTGGTGAGAGGGTTGAGCTTCTGCCGTTACCAGCAACTCCAGCGGCGTTGTCCACTTTAGGGACGTTAAATCTAGCAGTAAAGAATGATGGTGGTGTAACCAAAGTGAGATCAGGAGGGTTCGAGGTTCAGATAATGGACAATTCAATCATTGTTTTCAATAAGGAGAAGGAGCCAGTACACGTGTACACGGGCAGGTGCCTAGTGTTGAACGTCAGGAAGCTACTGTACGAGCTTCTGCTGAATTATAACTACAAGCTTGAGGACAAGTGGACGAGCATTAGATTACCGAGGAGTGATGTGAAGGTAAGGAGACTTCAATCATGGATATTGGCACTCATAAATGGCTTCAACGTACCACTACATGATTCACCGCTTGTTTGCTAGCCCCCTACCCCTAAAACGCTACTTTATGATTACTGGGTATTCCCTAGGCAGTTTCCTAACCGCTCTAACACAATCCAAGACACCCCACTTCTCGGCTAGTTCAATTGGGATTGCCAACTCGACAATGTACTCATCCCCATTGATAATACCACCCAATGTTGGGTACCTCCACAATGCATCAGCAGTCTCATCGGCATCTGGCTTAACCTCCCTCAAGCCACTCCTACACACGATAAACGTCCTATAACCTCTGCTAGTCCACCTGTTCAGTATCCTGACAGCCACCATCCTCTGCTTAGCCTCCACCCAGGGGAATTGAACCCTAACCCCAACCCTCATAGGTTTGATGCAGTGCTAGTGTTTATAAACCACTTCTTTAAGATTAATACTGGAATTGAATGGAATACTCCTAATTACCCCAGGCCCAAGCCCAGCATATGAAGCGGGCACTACTCGCACTGGTAGTAGTGGCAATAGTGGTAGCCGTAGCGGCAGTGGGCATGGTAGGCATAGGCTCCTACTACTGTACACCACCCATTGGGCACATTACACCAATGACATGCACGATACCACTACCACCAGGCTTCCCAGTACCACACTAATTAACACCAATCACCCAAGCCCAACATGCCTTCAAAACCAGTGCTCATTATTTTAAACGGTCAAGCCGTCTACGTGGGTAGCGGCACTGTTAAGGTAATTGATGTTGAGGATGTTGATATTGATGAGGATTCCTTGAAGAGGCTTATTAACAGGGCCAGTAGCAATGGGGCTAGGTGCATTGAGGTTACCAACAGCCCCAACCTCAGGGTTTATGACTGCACCGAGCCTGGTGAGGATGAATTCATCAATGAGGTTGAGGATTTGATTGAGGATGAGTAGGCAGGTTGAGGTCGTTTAGGGCTAGGGCAAGCTCCTCGAAACTAGGCATAGCACGCCAAGTGTACTTGACGACAGCATCATCACTAATCGGCTTACCCGTTAGGAACTCAAGCCTCGAGAGTAACTGCCTGGGTAGTCCACTGACCTCAACCTCAATCTTAAGGATGCGCACCTTCTTTAAAACCTCGTAAAGCTCCCTGGCATTAGGGCGTTCAGCCTCAAGAATAATGAACGTACCGTTAGCATTACAGCCACCACCAAGGCAATTCACAGTACCATCACTAGTGAGGCTAACGCGCTCACTGGCAGTAACCCTAAACGTCCTTAGGTTTAGGGTAAGCCTACCGAGGGCTAGGACTCTAACCAGGGCTTTCGGCATTAAGGGGACATTGGGCATAATGGCTAATTAGAATTGGCATTAAACCACTATTAATGAGCCAAGTACCAAAGGCACCAATCATAGCCTTCACGGTAATCCTAGCCCTCGGACTCGGCATCGTGGTAATCGGCTCAACAAGCCCAATGAAGCCTGGCATTGGGGCAGTACTAGTACTACTAGCCAGCATAGTGTGCGCCCCAGTCTACGCTTGGCTTAGGCACCCTGGTTTGATAATTGCCATTGAGCTTGGTGTTGGGGTGTTCCTCACAATAATCATTGTTAATTGGCTCCACGGTGTAGGCCCATTAACAAGCCTCAGGTGGTACTACAATGCCTTGAGAGTGCTAATTACGCCAATAGCCCGATTAACCCCATGAGCAGGGAGTCCCCAACACTACCCTTCACCAGGAGGGAGGTTGAATTGCTGACAAAACCAATGCCAGTGATTGACCTGGAGAGGCTCAAGCCAACGCCAATAAGGCTCAGGAGGCTTCAGGGCATTGACAGGCTCGTTAGGGAGGCTACCAAGCCCTGTATTAGGGATAATAGGGAATTCTGCATGATCACTGCAAGGCAGGTACTACTCACTGTTGCCCCACGTGAGGTTGCGAGAGTCCTCAGGGAGGCTGTTAATGCTGGGGTTCAGTACGAGGTTGCCCTAGCATACATTGCCCATGCTTTGAGGGCTGGTTGTACTGTTGTTGCTAGTCTTGAGGATGTTGGTGATAAACCGTGTATTGTTTATAATGGGGTGTTGAGTATTAATACTAAACCATTGGTTGCTGGTAGGTTCACTCTTAATGAGGCGAGTGAGTTTGGGCCTATTGTACAGTCAAGCCAGAGGCAGGGCATCCTGGAGAGGATTGCAGGCATGTTGAGGGGTAGGAGGCCATGAGGGTCAGGCTCCTTGCCCTACTCACAGTCCCACTCGTGATTGGGCTTATACCACAGGTTAAGCCAATAGCAATCCTAGGAGGCATTATAGCAATCCTAGCCCCACAGTCCATTATCGAAATCCTCAAGTTCATCTACAGTACTAGGCTAATGCCAGAAGCCATTGTGATACCCAGGGGTAGCCAGGCTATTGTCAGGGTTGGTGGGAGGGACTGGAGGTTCTATAAAGCCTACCCGAGACTCAGTATTGAGGTGCATAGGGAGGATGCTGTCAAGGCATTGAATGGTTTAATCACGACGCTCCCACTTGATAATACAATGATTAGCTTCGTTAGGGTTGGTGGGAGCCTCTACATTGGGAGCAATAGTGATGTCGCCAATATCCTAAACAGGTACTTCCTACTAGAGCCAATTACGGCTCAAGAGGCTGTCAGGCTCCTAGGAAACCCAATACCCCTCGTGAGGAGTGGTGGATTTCTAGCATTAATGGCATTGGCATTCACTGGCTCAGTAATACTCTATGGGCTACCGAGGCAGTGGCTCTGGGTTGGTATCATAACGGGTATTCTACTTGTGATTGCCCTGCTTAGGGCTGGTGGTGGGCTTAGCCTGGCAAGGTACACCCCATTCAATGTTGGCGTAACGCACAGTGATGCCAGGCACATGAGCCTTGAACCAAGTCAATTATTGGCTTATGCTGAGCGTAATGCCAGGAGGGACTTTGCCCTAACAATTACAGGTAGCCTTGTTGGTAGGGAGAATTATGCGGCTGAGTTGGCTAGGGCGATTGATAGGTATCAGCTGACTGGTAGGGGAACCTATGCTCCTAGGATTGATGCGCTTCAGGTTACGCACAGGCGTGTCCTAGCTGGCGAGGTGCCTATTCGATTCAGCATTCTCGGTGATATTGAGGCTCCTGGTATGAGGGTTGGGTTTGGGGCTGTTCACTGGCTTATGGAGCCTGAGTTGAATGGCCTAAGCCTTGACGTGTGCTCAGTGCCAGTCTTCTACGGTGGTAGCCTTATTGCGCAGTCAGATGAGGTTGTCCTTGATGTTGGCCGTGATGAGTATGGGAGTGAGGTTAAGATTGGGCTTAACACTGCCCCAAGCCCACACGCCCTAATCGTGGGCCCAACTGGTAGTGGGAAGTCGTGGAGTACTGTCAGCCTCATGATTCGTGCCATGAAGTATGGGGTCAGGGTTCTAATCATCGACCCTCAGGGTGAGTACCCAAGCTACCTCAAGTCCCTTGACCCCATTGTCATTAATGTCATGAATGCCTTCATCGACTTGTTTGAGCCTTTTATAAGCAAGATAGCCTGGGCTGACATTGTCAGCCAGGCAGTGGGGCACGCCTACCGTGACCCAGAACTGGCGAGCATGGTTTTTGATGATTTGATTAGGCTCTATGATGCGTATAGAGAGTACCCTGGGCTTCATGAGGCTTTGAACTGGCTTGTGAGGAATGGTAAGGCTAGGAGGGTTTGGTACACTGCCCTAGACCTAGCCCCTAGGGAAATAGTCGAGTTAAGCCAACTAATGAACGCCCCAAACCCAGTCATAATCACGCTTAGGGATGTCATGGTTCACAGGGAGTACGTTAGCCTACTAATGCAGGTACTGCTAGCTAGGGCATACCACGAGGGGTTGAGTAAGCCATTCACAGAGAGGATTGAGAATATCCTAGCCTTTGATGAGGCTTACCTGATAATCGAGTCCCCAATATTAGAGCTTGTTGTTAGGGGTGTTAGGAAGATGGGTTTTGGTGTGTGGGTTATCACACAATCGCTTGGTGACGTGAAGCTTGCGGCGCTGCAGAATTTCGGCTTTAGCCTCCTACTCCAGGGGCCTGCCCCGTATGCTGAATCGGTTGGTAGGGTGTTTCTGCTTGGTGAGGATAATGTTAGGTGGCTTAGTCAGGCTAATAATCCGAGGGTTTTTGGTGGGGAGTACACCCCAGGCATCCTAATCTACCCACCACGTCCAAGGAGGGTTTTTGTTAGGCTTGAGCCTGTTAAGGGCTAATTTGAGCCTTCGTTTAAAGACATGGCGTGCATAGGGTTGTCCACTGTTTCCTTAGTGGTGGTAGGGATAGTGCACTCGCATGCTACATAGCCCACAGGACTGCCCTGGTTAAGAATTGGGGCTTCAGGCTAGTCTTCATTGACACGACAATTGCAATACCAGACACCCTGAATTATGTCCGAAAATATGCTGATTGGCTTGGGGTTGAGCTTGTTATACTCAAGCCAAGGCACTCCTTCATTGAACTAGCCCCAAAGTACTCCTGGCCACTCCTCTGGCATAATAGGTGGTGCTACTACATGCT
>OGCG01001444.1_pt1 | contig 11654 bp, 10 predicted proteins | sample 1570061 | NCBI WGS metagenome assembly OGCG01 (sample SAMN06268698, study PRJEB24515) | hot springs metagenome | isolation source: Joseph's Coat, Yellowstone National Park, Washington, USA | place: USA:Joseph's Coat, Yellowstone National Park, Washington, USA
ACTTTTTTAGCCCACATGGAATTGATAGCAGTAGGATCGGTGCGATCCGAATCTACGCCTGTGGAGATCGATACCTCCGCAACCGACCCAGAGGCAAGGGGCAACTCCTGGGGTGGAAGGGATCGAGTGCGGTCGCTTAAGCGGGAAGCTTGGGCTTCAGCTGAGGAGTAGCTCACATAGCGTAGTGTAGGGATAAAAATCGGGTGCTCCCTTTAAAAATTGGAGTCTGTAGAGTAGTTTGGCAGTTAAAATATAACTGTAAATACAGTACGTTATGGCGTATAAATTTGAAGATTTCCCAACCACAAGGGCTTCAAGGCGTATAATGGCAACTTATGATCAATCCGTGGCATTTGACCGCCACTTTAAGGGGAAAGTTTTCCTTGATTTTGAGTTCTTAGCATCTAAATTTTATGGCAGAGCCAGCTTGGTACCGAATTTTAAGACTAAAAACAAGAAAGCGCCTACTGGATGGCCTGCGAAGCATAAAGTCCGCTCAATACTGTACTCCATTAAGGGGCTTTTCCCAATTGGCGCTTAAAAACCAATGGTAGTAGCGACGTGTCGTTGGACTAAGAGCTTTAGCCCTCCCCTGTGAGGGGGTCAGAAGTATGGCAGTCACAGAAACCACTTCTTTATGCACAAAACAGGCCAATATCCTAAATTTTAGCTTTTAAAACAGTATAGGTATAGGTAATGATCGCTTACATTAAAAAGTTTCTAGAGCCCTACATGGTTTTAGGGAGCAAATATGCCGAAGAGTGTTTGAGCGGAAGGCGCTGGGGAGGTAATCCGCTTTTAATAATTCTTGATACATCGCTTACGTCAACGGGATTTAGCTATTTTAATTTTGTGGAGCCAAGGGTTAGAAAATTTCAGGCCACGTTAAGCGATAAACTTACACTAGCGAAATCTGCCCCTCTGTTTCAAAACAAGAACTGGTATTGCGTTTCTGAAAGGTGTAGAGGCACCGTACTTTCTGCTATTAAAAATTTTTCAGTAGATGGGGATACGCTAGATGAAGAATTCACTAGGATCAAAAAATGGGCCATCAAAGCAGATCCGTTAAAAAGAAGCGATCAGTTTTCGGCGACTAAGGGGCTTGGCGTTTTTACAATACAGTATCTTAGAGGGCAGGTGGGTTTAGATGTAGCTATCCCAGATAGGGTTATCAGCGATTTCTTATCGAAATTTCTCGGCAAAAAATTTAGAAATCAAATTGAAGTAATGCAGGCTGTTGAAGAAGTAGCAAGTCAGATGGGTATTAGTAAGCTTGAATTCGTATGGAGTATATGGATTTATGCTGACTCTAAATTTAATAATAGGGTCGCTCCGTTGTGACCAAAGCTCCATCCTTAGTTACTACGAATGTGTGTTCGGCCTGTGCTACAGGCCTTCCATCGACTTCCAAAAGCGAGGGGTATTGATAAATAGCTTTTTCGTGCAAAAGTTTAGACATAGCCAAATTTAGTTTATTAACTGGTAGAACATCTAAAAGCCATCTTTCTGCAAATGGTAAACCCTTAAATCTATTATTTATTTGGGTTAGCAATAAGTTTGCATCCGGATCTTTAATCCTTTTGTACTTATTTATTATATAGATGCCTCCTGGTTTCGAATCCACTACTTTTGAAGGCCTGCCCTCAAAAGTAACGAAAGGTTCTATGGCGTATACTTTGCCCTCTTCAAATTTGCCCATATCCCAATCAATGGGCACGTTTGGTATGCTTACGTCCCCATGCAATTCGTAGTATTCTATAGAGTGGCCAGTTAAATTGGCTACTGCTTGAAAGCCGTAATTCTTTAGCACCCTACTGACCACTTTCCCCACCTCGCTTATCGGCGTCCCTGGCATTACTACTTTGAGGGCCTTATCAACGGCTTCTTCAGCAGCATAGATTAGATCGTCATACTTATCTGAAAGCGATACCGTTACTGCTGAATCAGCTATGAGCCCATTTTCATGAGAGCCTAGATCGATTTTCACGATAGAATCCTCAGGGATTGTAGAATCATCGTTTAATGAAGGTGTATAATGGGCAGCTACTTCATTTACGTCTACGTTGGTGGGGAAAGAAGGAAGTACTCCGTTTGATACTAGGTCATCTTCTACCTGTCTTACGAGGTCAGTATACTTAACTCCAGCTTTGACCCAGTTTTTCGTCATCTCTCTAGTACGAGCTAACGCTTTTCCAGCTTTTAAATATCCTTCAAGAGTTTTATCATCCATTTCATATGTTACTTTGTATTGATTTATAAATAAAGGGTTTTTCTGGTCTCTTCTTGAGCTAATTAGGTCGATCCCTTATATATAACTTTTTCTATAACTTATGGAGATGCAAGGGAAGGCGCCTATTTCAGCGATTTCGGCGCTTGAAGAAATTAGTCGCTTATCGCAAAAGAAGCTGGGCCCCCCACGCAGCTTCAGTTACGGTCATTTGATCTTAGCCCTGTTTTACCTTTTCGATCGGCAAGAAGTAAGCCGTGATAAGTTGGCAGAAGAGCTAGGCTTGGGAGGCGGCGCGATTAAAACTTTAGTTATTACTTTGAGGAATAGCGAACTTATTGAGACTAAACGGAATGGAAACAGGTTAACCGAAAAAGGAAGGGATTTGGTTTGTGGTCTTCATAAATATTTTTTTAAATTAGCAACACTGAAATTAAGTTATTTAAATATGGGCGATTACAACGCCGTTGCGTTAGCTAACTCTAGTATAGTTGGCCAAGTAAATCCCATTAAATTAAGAGATATCGCCGTACGTAAAGGCGCAACGGGTATGACTACTTTAGTGACACATGAAAACGAAATTGTGATACCTCCCGATGGTATCCCTTTGAGCCGTGTTTCAGCCGAGGATAATAAAAAATTATTGGATATTGTGGCAGGTGGCGACGAAATCATATTTATATGTGGGGCAAACTCTGAAATCTTAGCCAAGCAAATAGCTGTGGAAGTAGCTGTAGAAGCTGCGTTGCAGCCGTGAGGAAAATATGTTATGCGAGGAAACGCGCTGCGATAGGTGCATTTCAAAATCAGTTTTAGGCGATTATTCCATAAACCCTTATATTGGATGTCAGCATCAATGCGCTTACTGCTACGTTCCGAAAATTACTAAGAATCTCGATTGGAAAAGCAAGGTCAAGGTAAAAACGAATCTGCATGTGACCCTAGCAAAAGAGCTTACGAATCCAAGAATAAAAAAGGGGTCGAGCTTTTTTTTATCGTCTTTGACGGATCCATACCAGCCAATTGAGTCTAAGTACGGGTTAACTTCCGATGCATTACAGCAGTTGTTTGCAAACGGGATGAAGGCAATTATACAAACAAAATCACCTTTAGTGTTAAAGGATTTAAATTTATTAAAGTATAATACTAAAAACGTGCAGGTAGGATTCACAGCCTTGGGTTTAGATGGAAGCGTTAAAGACGCCTTAGAGCCCAATGCGCCAAGCGTGGATTCGAGGATAAAAGCTATGGCTTACCTCATAGATCGCGGCATTTACGTATTCGCTTTCTTGGGGCCCGTTATACCCGGGTGGACGGACGTTGACCTTGAGTATTTGCTCACAGAGCTTAGAGATATAGGTGTCAAAGAGTTGAGTGTCGATAAATTAAGGTTTAGACCGGGTCTAAAAAAAGAATTGACCGAAGTTATGGGTAATTTTTTTCATGGCGATTTAGAATATGAGTCCCAAGTTGCCTACGCCAAAGTAGTAAAGAAAGCGCGTGAATTCTCGAAAGAAAATGGAATTTTGTTTGCGAAGCCGTTTTCTTATTGATCTTTCTTCTGACCGGTGGCAAAATTCAAGGCCCTATTGGTTGCGCGAAGCGATCCCGTAATCAGGGCTAGTTCCCATTCTTCTGGATCACTTCTTACCAACAATCTTCTCATAGTAAGCCAGGTTTCTTGCCACTTTCTCTCAGGATACCCCGATTTTTTCATTAATTCATAAAATTCTTGTAGAAAAATTTCCCTTAACCGACTAAGTGGTTCATGTTGACCGATTCTTTCCTGATTAACGTTTATGAAGATATAGTGTAATAATACCGCTACCGCGTGGGAAAGATTCAAGACGCGATATTTATCGTAAGCGTCTATGGTAACAGAAAAATCACACTTCATCAATTCTTCATTCGTAAGGCCACGGTCTTCCCTTCCAAACACTATTCCTATTTTTTTTCCACTATTTACAAAAGGCAATATTGACGCTGGGCGATAAGTTTCTCTGAGAACGTTGGTCCTGCCCCCAGTTCTCGCCGTAGTAGCTATTGAGTAATCCAAGTCTGCAATAGCGTCATCTAGCCGCCTATAAAATTGCGCATTTAAGAGAAGCTCTCTCCCGCCGGAAGAGTAATGTAACGATGCGGAGGCAACTCCTAGCGGAATATTTATTAATCTTAAACCCCCCACTCCAAAATTGGCAGCCGCTCTTGCAGCAAGGCCTACGTTAAACTCCCCGGTCGGTTGGACTAGCAAGACGTAAACATTATTAAGGTCTTTCATCGGAATCTGCTTTGATATAAGGCTTGCATTTTATGTTTTATTATCTTAATGTTTATCTTTTGGTCTATTCGTAAAAGGCGTTTTTGATTGATTGCCAGGCCAATGAGCCCGTTTTTTAGGCGGTTTTTAAGGAGAAAGTTTCGGTTGGAAGCCAATCTAATGGAGTACGTATAAAGCGTTTCAAAGAAGAATGATTTTTTCTTTATTGTGGAGATTGATAATCCAGAGCGCTTAATATTTCTGACTAAAGCTTTGTTTGTTAAAGAAGAAGCCACTAAAATCATCCTACCCCCTTTTTTTACGTGGCTTTTGCATTGCAATACGAATTTATATGAAATTTCCCATCCGCCCTTGCCCCCAGTCCAACGAATGGAATCGGCCTTGTCACTCGCTAGGTAAGGCGGGTTAAAGAGGATTAGGTCGAACTTTGCATTTTCGTTTAAAAAAGCGAGTAGGTCGCCTACGATTACCTCGATACCAAGCTTTTTTGCCGTTTTAGCGGCATCTAGCGAAGAATCGGTTGCTAAAACGCTTGAGGCCCCTTTTTCAAGCGCGGTTTTTGCCACAGTACCGGAACCCGTGCCAACCTCTAACACGCTCTTATTATGAAGCGACCTAGGTAGCGAATCTATTAATAGAAAAGTGTCATCCGATGGTGGATAAATCGGCAATTTCACGCGTTTCCCCCAATTTTTTTGAGAGGAACAAAACCTCTTCAGGAGTTAATTCTCTTACCCTTTTTTTAGCGATTGAATAGTCATCGATTGCTTTAATGGCGTCAACCTGGGAGTCAAACATTTTTAATTTGCATAATGCCTTAGGGATTAACCTGTTTTTTTGTGAAAACAAAGCCGATGTGAAGAGTTCTAATTTACCCAACTCACTTACTGGTCTTTTTGCTCTTGGCTTTACCTCTATTACAGAAGACCATATTTTAGGTCTCGGTTTAAAAGCCCAAGGAGGTATGTCGAAAAGCGGTTCTGCATTAGCTAATAATTTAAATATTATGGAGATCCTCCCATATTCTTTGGAAGAAGGCGGCGCTATTAACCTTTGGGCAAATTCCTTTTGAAATGATAATATTGCCCTTTTGAACTCGCCCCACTTTATTATTTTTAGGAGAAGAGGAGAAGATATGTAATAAGGTACGTTAGAGAACACGAGGTCTACGCTCTCAAAATTTGATTTAAGGGCGTCTTCAAGCCTCCAAATTATGTTAGGCGGGCTATTTGTTTTAGCTACGATCATTAGCATTGGGTCTTTCTCAATGGCAATGACCTTTTTCGCTTTTTCTGCTATCAGCCTAGTTATATATCCTTCTCCGCTTCCGATCTCTAATACGGAATCCGACTTAGAGGGGGAAAGTGCTTCCAGCTCTTTCATTATGTACTCATGATCAACTAAAAAGTGTTGTCCGGCCCTCATGGCTTTACTAATTAAAACGCTTCTAACCTTAAAAGATATGGGTTTTTCTAGCCAAAATCTTACTACCAAATTGGGCCGGGTCTGCCCTCAAAGGGAAAAACGGGGGTTGACCTTAACGTTAAATATGCGATAAATATTTTGATCAATTTATCAATAAATAATTAGAGAACCTCAGCCTTATGGCTAGGCTTTAATTGCCTTTCCAGATTAAGGGCAGGATCATTTCTGATTGGCTGTAAAAAGATTAAAGCTTTTTTATACCTGCAAATCTGCTGAGGATGAGTGAGAAAGCGCCGGGGCTTCATGCTTAAATCGTTTGCTGAGAAGAAGGCGGTATAAGCGATAATATTATGCCAAGGCCCCTAGCGCGTCCCTCTCTAAATATAAAAGTATCTCCCGTTCTAATGAACTCAGGCCGTATCGTAAACATCATTTCTACCTCATCCGCATCACCGCTTCTGAGGGTCTCCTTATTCATGCGTATTATTTTGCAGGCTTGCCTTATTGTATGTACGTGGACAACTGGTGTATAACCCACCCTTATCGTGGTCGGGTGATGTAGGACTCTAATTTTCGCAACGAACCCCAAGCTAGCTCTCGGCGATAAAGAAGTATCGGCTAAGATCATCCCTTTTCTTACTTCATCATAACTAACTCCAGCTAAAGCAAAAGCGGCATCGCTGCCGGCGTAGGCTTCTTCGGCAAAAACTCTGTTAGTTTGAATAGATTTCACGCGTACCCTCCTGAAAGTGCCATCTGAAAATGGACCCATGTCTAGAGTACTTTCGCTTTTTACCCTCCCCTGTTCGACCAGACCACTTACAACCAATCCGACTCCGCTTACGTTAAATTTCTCATCAATATAAGCCATAAAAGGGTAATTTCCTCTTTCAACCCACCTAATCCTAGGCGGGAGCAAATCCAAAAAACTCTTCAAAAGAGTTATTCCCGTTCCATTGACGTTTGAAATCATAAAAATAGGTGTCACTCTAGAGTAAGGCATGTTTTTGGCCGCAATTACTACGTCGCTTGTATTTTTTATTATAAAGGGTATTTTGCTGACTCCCGGCAATTTTAGGTAGCGTTCAACTTCATTAAGAGTTTTTTCTGTGATTCCGTGCGGCGATAAATCTATTTTTGTTATAACCGCAAAAACTGGTAAATTAAGAGCAAGTGCTATACCTAGGTGCTCCTTAAAAGTGCCCACGGTCCCAGCGTTGGCGGCTATTATGATAGCTGCGTAATCTGGAGAATGTCCCATAAGACCTGCAAGCGTCGTCTTTATGTAGCGTTCGTGACCTGCTAAGTCTATTAAAAATACAATTTTCCGCGATCTGAGGAATACTTCAGCCTCGTTATAATGCGACAGCGATTCGTTTACGACTTTTCCATCTGTATCAAAACCGAGCGCGTGAACAGTTACGGAGGAAGTCCTCCTGCTCTTTATTTCGTGTAGGTAACGGGCAACTTTTTCCATTGCTTTTCCATTTCCGTCATCTAATTCGTTAGATATCAGTACTCCTTTAAGAGTAGACTTTCCAGCATCAACGTTTCCCAATAATGCGACGTTGACGCAAATCGGGTCTTCGCCCTTTCTTTTTCTTGTTAGGTGAATTTCAAGTACGGTGCCCTTTGTCCCTTTTTCTACGTTAACTATGTGATAGTTGGATCCAATAAAATCACACAGATTTTTAAAATTTTCAAGGCTTTTTTTTAATTCTTCGGGTGGCAACCCTATTGGCTCTCCTTCGTTCGATAATCCTAACTCATAAAAAGCTTCTCCACCCCCTTCATTCAGCCTATAAAGCATTTGAGTGGCCAGTTCAAGAAACCGATCATGGTCTGTCGGGGCTATCCTTAATTTATACTCCACATTACCGTTGTCGTTTTCTTCCTTCATTCCTCAAATTTAATTATACGCGTACCCTTAACTTTTTCCATACCATTTCATTGAGTAACCCATTAAGAAGGCAGCGAGGGTAACTATAGTTGCAAGTAAGAACAACGCTGGAAATCCTAAGACCGAAGCCACCCAGCCTGAGGCGTAAGACGCCAGTAGAGAAGCTAGTCCCGTCATCGAGTTTAAGGTGCCAAAAGCGGTTCCCCTGTTTTCGGTTGTAGTACTTTTTGCCAAAAGGCCGGTTAATGACAGCGAATACGTGGACCAAATCATTCCGGATAAAGAAAGCGAAAAAATTAGGATTAAGAATTTTAGTGGTGAAAAAAATATAGCGGCTATGTATGCTAAATAAATAAACGCCCTTAAACCGAGACTTTCTACGTAAACTTTTTCTTCGTGGTCAAAAGATACCCTCTTCCCCTCTAGTTCGAAGAAAAGAGCTGTCGCGAACGAATTAATGAACATAAGGACGAATACCAGTCTTTCATCGATAACGATTCTTTCTATAAAAATTGGTATCGGGGTCCACGCCAAACTTGAAGCTGCCACGAAAAGCGAAGCGCTTAAGATCGCTAGTAAGGCCAAGCGTTCATTTTTTTGTTTTAACATTTTAATAATTAATTTGAGACTTGGTAGGTGGAAAATGATAGTGTTGTGCAGGCCATGTCTTTCAAGGATTCCTGAACGGGCTACTTTTATTTTGTGAAATGACTGCCTTTCAATTTTTCTTAACGTGATTTGTTTCATGCTTTCGTATACTAAGAATCCCCCTACTATGCAAAGCGCCGAAGCTAGAATGAACGCGTTTTTAGCTCCTTGGTATCCAACGAAAGCTACATCTAAAAGAAGACCTAAACCATACCCGTAATTTATGTATGCATTAACTATACCGACGCGCTTATTCCATAAGTACTCTGGAACTTCTTCGACTGCCATCATACTAGTAACAGGAGCCATAGCGGAGGAAAAAAATGATAGAGAAGACCCAGCTAAGAATAATAAGTATAAATTGTTGGAAATTGCCATTACGAGCAGCGAGATTCCAGAAAACACGTAGCTTATAGCCAACAAATCGCCTCTATCGGCGTATTTATCTGATAACTTACCCCAGAAAAAAAGTGACGGCACAGAAACGCCAGAGAAAACCGTGAAAAATGCGCCCACGTCTATTAGGTTCCCTTTGAGGAAAATTATGAGAAAGGCCGTAAGGGCGGATGTAGCGCCAAGCGCCACGTTAAATATAGCCGTGCCTACCTCCCACTTTCCTTTAAGCCAAGAGGTTGACGGGAGGGACATAAATTGCCCAATTAAAAATTTAACTTGAGGGGAGAAGGTTCTCTTGTACTGGTTTAGAAATAGATAGTTCCAAGAAAATAAAAAAGATGTGGGTCTTTTCAAGTTGAAATCCCTATAATTATTTAATATTTTATAAGGAGTTAGGGGCTTGGGGGTGGAGAAATCCCGTTTAGCGGTATAGGCGGACTAGCCCAATGGGAAACTTGCTAGCCCCGTGGAGATAATAAGGTAGGCTTGGTGCAACCCGATCTGCGCGGGGCTGTTAGCCCCCGCGGGCTGCCCGCACAAGCAGATGCCGGTCGTCGAATCAGGAAGCTTCAGCTGAGGAGTAGTTCACGCTTCTATGTAGTCTTCGGGTTTAGGAATTACTTGTGGAAGGCCTTTCCTCGATCTTATCTTTAGTATAAGGTCGTTTAGCAAAGAGGGAGGTACCGGCGCCCAGTGGCTAAACTGAGCTCCCCAGAGAGCTTTACCAGCGGTAGCACTCCTTATTTCGTTGGAAAGATCAAACGACTCTGAAACTGGTATTTCCGCTATTATCTGCATATTATTTCCTGAAGCTGACGGTATAACTTCTAATACTCTTCCCCTCTTTTGATTCATTATTCTGTTGAGTGGGGCCATGTATTCTGTGCTAACCCTTATATCGACTTTCTGCCAAGGTTCTAATAACGTCGGATTTGCCGTTAAGAAAGCAGCCATTGTAGCGTTTTTTATAGCGGGCATAACTTGAGCGGGGCCTCTATGCGCTGGGTCTTCGTGAATTAAAGCGTCCACGAGGGCTGCTTTTACTCCTCTCATCGGCTCTTGGGCCAGTGGGCCTGCTTCAGTGCTCCACATAAATGCTTGTATTATAGTTTCCTTGATTTCTCTAAGGTGTTGAAGGCCCTTTGTCCTATCAACGAATACGTTCATCCTTTCATCTATAGTCCATATGCTCCTTGCCTCATCCGTATCCCATCCTGCCTCTTCTCTAAGTATTTTTGCCCTTTCGCGGAAGTCTTGGCTATCGTAAACTTTCCCCTCTTGAATTAATTGAAGCGTTTTTTCGGATAAAGGTTCAACTGCTACGTAAAATCTGTTGTGCTTGTTAGGGGATTTTCCTTCCGTGGGGCCTCCATTTGCTTGAATGGATTCCCTATAAACTACTAGTGGGGGGCTAGTTACGACGCCAAACCCCCTTTGCTGTAAATCCCATAGAGCGATTTCTAGGTGTAGTTGCCCCATACCGCTTAATAAATACTCACCCGTATCTTCTCTGACTTTTACTTGCAAGTTCGGGTCTTCGATGCTCATTTTGTGAAGGGTGTCTATGAATTTTGGCAAGTCACTCGTGGTTTTAGGTTCGATAGCAACTGTAACCACGGGTTCGCTTATGTATGCCATTTTTTCAAATACTCCCTCCCTCTGGAAATTGGGGTCAAGAGCGGTCTCACCCGCCCTGGCTTGCTCTAATCCTAGCAGGGCAACCATATTGCCCGCTGGGATCTTATCGGCTACTTCTCTAGTTTGACCCATGAATATACCCACTTGCAGAACTGTTTGGGTCGTCCCGGCGTTTATTAGATACAATTGGTCCCCAGTTTTGATCGTGCCCGAGAAAATTCTTCCCGTAGCTACTAGGCCAGCATGTGGATCGACTACTACGTTGTTTACAGCAATTACGGTAGGGCCGTTCTCATCGCATTCAATAAGCGATTTTGTTAAGGGCGAATCAGCTTTTCCCTGCCAGATTTTAGGTATCCTGTACTTTTGTGCCTCTATCGGGGAGGGCAGGTGGTCAACTACCATGTTTAGTATTGCCTCGTAAAGAGGAACTTTTTGCACTAAGAAGTCAGGGGAGCCAGTTGTGTAAGCAGTAACGACGTCAGAGAATTTAACTCCCCTTTCCATGGCCGTAGGTAGAGTGAAGCCCCATTTATCCTTTGCAGCGCCGAAAGCTACCTGTCCTTTATTTGCGTTGACTTTCCACGCTTCTTTATATTCGGGTTCAGCATACTCCTCTATTAGTTTATTAAAGTCTTGTATGATTGCCAATAGCCTATTTTGGACCTCTTGGGAGGACAGCCTTAACTCTTTGACTAGCCTATCAAGCTTATTAATGTATAAAACAGGTTTAACTTTTTCTTCGAGTGCCTGCCTAACTACCGTCTCGGTTTGGGTCATTACTCCCTCTACGCAATCAACAACTACAACCGCTCCATCCATTACCCTCAGCGAACGGGTGACCTTTCCTGTAAAGTCTACGTGCCCAGGAGTATCAATAAGGTTAACGACATAACTCTTACCGTTTCTTTCATGCAGGAGGCTTACGTTAGCTGCCTTAACCGTCATTTGCCTTTTTTGTTCAATTTCTAAATAATCCATTGCTAGCGCTGTGCCTGCTACTTTAGGGGATAAAATGCCAGCGGCCATAAGCAAGCTGTCGCTCATGGTTGTCTTTCCATGATCAACGTGGGCAATTACCCCGATATTTCTTATTTGCTCCTTATTTTCCATTAAATTTAATATTTCCTCTGTTTGTCTAT
>OGCG01001445.1_pt1 | contig 11649 bp, 13 predicted proteins | sample 1570061 | NCBI WGS metagenome assembly OGCG01 (sample SAMN06268698, study PRJEB24515) | hot springs metagenome | isolation source: Joseph's Coat, Yellowstone National Park, Washington, USA | place: USA:Joseph's Coat, Yellowstone National Park, Washington, USA
GCTGTGTGGCCTACTTCTTCTTGAGCGGTCGTTGGAGGCAGTTCTCTTATATATTCAAATATAGGGAATTCTTTCATTATATCTTAAATCTACTGTTCTTTGTGTTCGTCTTTATCATCTGGTTCCCAAGGATTTTCTTTAGGTCTTGGCTTAGGCATGTTTACTCCTATCCATGTATTATTGCTGTCAGTAGTGGAGGCGCGACATATATTATCATAAATGTATCCGTAGATGATAAATAAAACACTCCAGATACTAATCCAGTGTTTACACCATTTATAAATATGGCTTCTATAACTCCACCTGTTACTACTAAACTTATAGGTACGCCTAAGGGATTAGTAGTCGGGGTGCCGCTTGGTGGCGTTGCTATATCTACACTACTATTTTTGCTTCCAAAGCTCAAAGCACCAACTGTATTGTTTAAACCAGGCGGATTTAAGAATCCGGCCGTTGATTGAGCCATTCCTACATTGTTTGCTATTTGGGTAGCTGTTATATCTACTCCAGTTCCTAGAAATAACCCCACAGCGTTTTGGTTCTGGTGAGTTGATATTCTATTATTACTAATAACAGTTGGACCGTATACTGTGCCTCCACTTCTACCTATAGCTATACCGGCGTACGCTGTCCCGCTACCTGCCCAGTTGGGGTTTTGTAAGTAATTGCTTGTAATTATTATTTCTCCTCCAGTACCACCACTAGGAACATCTACATTTATACAGTCAAATTGTACTTTATCGATTCTATTGCCTTCTATCTTTATAGCATAGGCGTTTGTAAGAGCGCTATTAAATACTACGTTTATACCATACGCACCACCTATCATATAGTTATCCTGTATATCTATTAGATTAACTATACCTGATTCTATATCAACATGTGTTGCATTGTTAAAGCTAGGAAAGCCACCAGGTCCCTGACTCCACATATAGTTGTCATTTATTCTACCGTATATGATACCTTGAGCTCCGTTTGAAACACCAATACCAGCTCTAATTAAAGCTACTTTAGAAGTTGATCCAGAAGCTGGAGTATTAATGCCTATAGAATTCTCTAGTACATCAGGTATACCACTACTACCATATGATGATAAGTATATGCAATATTTTGATCCAGATACAATATTTATTCTATTGCCTCTTATTTGTGAGTTTCCTCCACCACCTCCTGTTCCATATATTTGATAGGCCTGTGTTGCGTCGTCTATACCACCAAAGTTTATTTCTGCTAATCCAGTAAATTGAGTTGTTAGAACACTATTATCATTAAAGCTCCAAGATTGTAGCCTACATGAGCTAACAGTTCCTGTATTATCTGGTTGTATGCAAGCTACACTACATGAAGGGTCCCATGTGTTTTGGGCTATATTCACATTCTCTAACACTGTTACAGTTGGAGCCGTTGATGGAATGGTAAATGTTATACCTCCTCCATTTTTAAATAAATTATTTGTGATATATACCCCACAACTATTAGTATTGAAAGTAGATCCATTAGCTGCTGAAATAGTAATTAACATTTCTATATCTGGGCAGTTTTGTATATATAGTATAGGGGCTAGTTGATTTACAAATGAAACTCCAGTTACACCATTAGGATTTTGTACTGATATACCTTTGATGTATACATTACCATTAGCTGTAAATATAGAAGAGTTTGTGAACCCAGCTGGAACAGTTGCTGAAAATCCAGTACCAGGCACGAATATAGCGCCTTCTTCAGAACTTATTTCTACATTTGATAGTACATGGTTTTGTAAGAAAGTATATGTTCCTCTACCGAATTTTATGGTTCCTCCAGACGTTCCTAAATTAGCTATCGCGTTATTTAAAGCCACATCCGGGTTGCTTGGATTACTAGATGTTTGGCTTATTTGGTCCCATAATGTTAAAACTCCATTCTGGTAATATATTTGTTCTGTTGCTCCAGTCCAACTAGGCGCTTTACTACTAACTGATGAAACTAATGGTGGACTAAATGTTGTCGTTATTTGGCTCATATTTCCTCCTTTACATTTTTTAGAACAATCTTCTCATTATTCCGTGTTGTCTTGTAAATACTTGTCCTTTTTGGACTCCGCCACCAGCAAATATAACTGTGTTTTGAGGTTGTAAAACACCAGATGATAGTTGTTGTACAACCACAGCTCCTTGTATAGGTGTCGCCACTGGTTTATAAAATACTCCAGCTATTGTATCTATGCCACCTGTTTGCCAAACTGGTAGACTTGGTGATGGCGTTGTTATAACTTGTGCTGCAGGTGGTGGAGGTGGTGGAGGTGGTGGTGGAGGTGATGGTGGACCTGCTGTTAATGTTACAACTATCCATGCCCATGGTGCTGTTGGAGCGGCGGTAGTTGCTTCTAAAGGTAGGTTGGTTTGTGCTGAACTTACAGAGTAATATCCAACATTAAGCAGATTTTCATTGACTAGTTCGGTCATTACACTTGGTAATGTTGTAGGGACTTGGTTTCCAGTTGCTGCAAATCCTATAATTAAATCATCTGGATTACTTGTTGATATATTTATAGTGATATTTGGCCCCGTCGCTACCTGTATAGCATTGAGAGATTGCGGATTAGGATCAAATGGTGCACTTAGATATGCGCCGTTAACGCCGAGTGCTACGCCTCCAGTTTCAGTACCAGTATAATTTAAATTGACAGTAATAGTTTCATTAGTCAACGGAGCTGTAGCTATTGCGTACCAAACACTAGCATTATATCCAACAGTTGGTTGAGCTGTTATTAATTGATTGAAATTACCTAATGTTGGTGAAGTTACTGACGTTACTGTAGGACCTTGTGGATTAGCAAATACCAATATAACGTCGTTTGAAAGACTAGTGCTTAGTACAATATCAAAGGATGGGCCGAAGTTAAGGGTACTGTAACTATTTCCATCTATAGATGGTGATGGTGGCATTTCTACTCCTGGTATTCAGATAGTTTTTTTAATATCTGATTTTCTATTCTATCTATTTGTTCGTCAGTTACTTCGAATGAAGCTTCCGTTCTAAAAATAAATCCATCATCTGTTTCACAATAATACGGTATTTCAATGGAATACGAGTCTGTAATATATGGTCGGTGATAACTATCAGCTTCACATGTCACATTTTTTACACTTATCTTTTTTAGAGACATATTATTCATCCTAGTAGCACTAAAGCCGCTCCTACTACTATACCTATTAAGTAGAAACTAAAGTCTATAGCTCCGTTCCAAAAGAATGGTGCTTCTTCAACTATAGGATCAAATATACTCTCTTTTAATATTGATACAATGAATATAGTTATAGCTCCATACCACCATGGATAGTGAAATACAACAGCTAGTGTTACAAATAGTATACCTATCACCAAATGTATTTCTTGTGCTAGAAAATTAGTCGATGGATTCCATCGCAAACTTTTCACACTCCCTTTAATGGGAATTTTATTACTTTCATACCAAATGGAGTTGATACTAGTTGTCCTGTATCCACTCCGCCCGGTATTATAATTTGTAGTTGATTTGGACTAACAGGTAGAGGTAATTGTGTAGTTCCTGGTATAAATGGGAAAGTATTGCTGGTGCCTGGTGGAGCATAAGCACAAGCAAATGGCGGTGTCATACATAGATCGTTATATTGACCAGTATATTGTGGTTGTATTATAGCATTTATGAAATAATCATAAGATTCTACTGGCGGGAAAAACGCGCTACTAAACAGATAATTATTATTACTATCAAAGAAATCTCTCCATACAGGGTCGCAATTTGGACCACATGGATCGCAAACTTCTGGATTAGCCAAGTTAGCTCCTGGATCTACAGTCATTTCAGCTGTTTCATGACTAGCCACTAATTGATACTTATCTGCAGTATCTTGTGGAGTTAATCCGCCACTAGTCAGTCCAAAGTAGATGTATGGCACCTTATTTACAACTGAAGCGCTGTGATATCCTAAAACACCTTGTGCAGGATTAGCTGTAGTGTTAGTTACACCTGGCGCTCCAACTATTAATATACAATCTCCTAGAGGATTTGTAAACCGAAATTGCTGAGCTATATTATCTATCAATCCTGGCGAGTTATTTTGTGGGTTACCAGCTAAATCTTGATCATTGAAAGTATTACCACTAATATTGAAAGTATATTGGTAAATTGTTGAATCTATGTTTATGCCTGTATTTCCATATTGGCTAGTATAAGCTTGTATTGGTATTCTAGCTTTATTTAGAAAGTTTTGTATAGTCTGCATATCAGGTGTGGCTACCTGGAAAGTACTTGTGCCATTATTATACGTTATTTGGAATATATGAATAGTTCCATTAAATACAGGTGCGAATGCTTTTTGGGCCGATACTTGAGTATTTCCAATATTTACGAAAGTACCTAGGAAGTCAAAACCAAATCCTACCTCTGGTTTTATTCTGTTTATATTACTAGGACCTGATAGATCTAGTATGCTGAAGTATCCAAGGAGAGGTTCTTGCTCAATAGAAAATTGTGGATTGAAACCTAATGGTAAACTGTTTTGTAACGTTAATGATTGTATCTGCTTAGCATTTTTAAGAGCTCTAGATGCGCATGAATATGCTGAAGCAGCACCAGTCTGATCTACATTACGATATATCGTAGCAGCTATGTGAGGAGTAGTTGTAATCGCAGTTGACGGGCCGTTTTGTATTGGTCTATACGTTCCAACTTGCGACTGTACTTGATTAGATAGTGTAGGAACGGTGCCTAAGTTGCCTAACTGTTCTGCGACAGCTAGTGGCTGTATTATTAATAGTCCAGAAATCCATACAAGTGAAGATACTCCACTTGGTACTTGTCCTGTAATGGTTAATGTACCAACTCCTGGATTATTTATATATGATACGGTTGTACCAACTATACCATTAGGATCTTGTAAAGTAGATATATTTGTAGAATTATTGAAAGTTATAGGTTGTAATGGGGATGATGTGTTAATACCTATTAATATAGCTAAACTATTTGCGTCTATTACTTCGTTATTTACTGAAACTCCATTTGTCGTATTGTAAGTAATGTTTAAATTAGCTGATCCTAATGGGCCATTATTAGCTATGTTTAATATTTGTATGTCAGCAGCATCAACTGTTTGATCAAATTCTATAGTTATAGATACATTATTTCCTCCGACGATACTTTCTGCATGCAGCACGTTAAATGTTAAGAAATCGTTAATAGTTGAAAAAGGATTGTTTACTATAATAGAAGCATCTTCTACGTATGTATTACCAATGCTATCGCTAGCCGATAATACACGTCCTCCTTGGCTACCAACTATAATAATTAAGTCTGTAGAACTAGCTAGTGGGCCATACAATGTAACGCTTGTCGAACTAACATTATTAACAGTAGAACTGGCACTGGATACTATATTTGGTAGAGTTGTCTGAGTTGATACCCCTAATACGCTAGACATTTTCTTTTCCCTCACCCATACTATTTTATAGCTTCTTCTTTAGAATATCTTCTAGTCCAATACGATAGTATGATAATAAACACATTATACCATTAATAATTAATCTTATATTATCAGTCTCTATGCCTTGAATGATCTCTTTTATACAAGGGTTTTGACCAGTACAAGCACCATTATTTGCTGTATCATATGGGAATAATTGTATATATATAGCGTTAGATGGAGCATTAACTAACACTGTTTCTATTGTATTAGGGTTTGGAGAATATCCTTGATAATTAGTTCCAGTTTGTAAATCCCATTCGTTCACTTGTTCTTGATCATATGATATACAGTACTGCCCAATATTATCTAGTTGCACTTCATATAAAGATGGATTAGTAGGTGGAAATGTATAGCTAAATCCACCTTCAAGCATAGACCAAGTTTGATTTGGGGCTAGAGTAAATATAAAGCATACTATTCTTGATCCATTAGTAAATTGAACTATACCTAATGGTGGAGCATTTTGATTAACTCCATTGTCTACCAAGGGTGTTAAACTAGTTGCCCAATTAACTCCAAATTCTGGATTAGCAACATACACCGGCCAGAAGGCATTGCCAAAATAATATCCATTTCTAAGTAGTATTACACTAACTTGATTACTGGACTGATTTTGGAAAGTCCATTCTACAAGTCCCTCTTGTTCATTATACCATTTCCAGGATATATTCACATTTGGTGATTGTGATAATACGCCAGGTTTAGGGAATATTAATCCACCTCTTATGTTCATATTTACACTACCACTATTCATCGCCATTTTATATACTCCCTATAGCTCCGTTCCAGAATAATAGCGCTTTTTAGACTACTGTATCAAGTATCTTATTTATTTAGCTTGTAGTGATTTTTATTTCTATTATAGGAGGCATGTTACTTATTCTAATATTTTTAGTTAAAATTTCGTTGTGAGTAGTAATTATAGTTAAATATCCACTTGTTATATTATCACCATATCTTAATCTAAATCTAATTTTCTCTAATGGAGGTTTAGATAAGAAGTGTTTATTATAGTTATAAAGCCCATGTATTAATTTTTTATAATCTTCATATAACAAATCTTCATAGTCAATCATATCTATCTCCTCTAGAGTACTACTGTATCAAGTATCTTATTTATTTAGCTTGAAGTACTTGGTGTGTTCATAGTCTTTGATGTCTTTTATTTCTTCTAATATAGTCTTTTTAAACCAATAATAACGTCTCTTTTTATTTCTATATGAGTCATGTTACTTATTCATAGTTTTTTAGTATAATATTTTTAGTTAAAATTTTCTTGTGAGCAGTAATTATAGATAAATCTCTACTTCCTATATCACGCATATAGTAATATGTTAATCTAATTTTCTCTAATGGAGGTTTAGATAAGAAGTGTTTATTATATTTTTTAATCTCATCTATTAATTTTTCATAATCTTCATATAACAAATCTTCATAATCAATCATATCTATATCTTCTAGCTTCTTCTCTAGCTTTGATTAAAGCTTGATAATATTCATCCGGTGGAACTTGATTAGACATTTTATACATGCAACCCAAAGAAGGATGGTGACCTTCTAACCATTCTTGAAAGAATTTTACAGATCCGGGTACTGGTGCATATAATAAGTGAGCATGTTCAGGTTCCAATTTATCTTCGTTATAAACATGTTCCGGGACACTTATATTGAACATATCGTAATCATCAACACCTAAGTGATGAGCCATCTGTTCAGATTCTTCTTCTATATAGTTTAAAGCATCATCTCTAGTACATTCACCATATGTAGGTATTTCTTCTAAAAATAAACTACCAATAGATAATCCTTCATCGCAGAACTTCTTAAAGCTATCCTTCTCATCTTTATCTAAGTTAGGTAGTTTATCTATATATGAATAGCAACTAGTTTTAGATATCATTTTGGGTTTTTCACTACAATTTTTACGCTAGTTGACATTCCTTCATCCGCCAAAGATATCACCTACCCTAAAGAAGCAAACACCGTTACTATATACACATTCAGGTAAGTTATTATAAGCACAATTACCGCCAAATCTGTAAACACAATTTGGACCTTTTTGTGTGAAAACTGAAGTTGAAAATCTACCAGAACCTGTAGTTTTGCTTGTAACAATAATCGATGGGACAAAAACAGTTGAGGTTGTACCTATATTACCAACATTCAAATCTGTTTTAGAATTAGAAATAGTTGAAACACTAGTAGTATTTAATCCTGTTCCAAATTCTTTCATATTTGTTAGAATAATAGGTTTAGATGATATTATATTTTCTAATCTTTCAACAGATTTTGAAATTATCTCGCTTTTGGAACTTATACTAGAGGTATCAGTAGTTTTAGATGTAGTTATAGGAACAGCTTTTGTTGATGTAGTAGACTCTCTAGATTCTTTTGAGCTACCAATTATAGATGATGACGAGCCTATATCAGCAACACCAGAAGACTTAGTTAGAGATATGATTTTGACAACAGATCTAGAAGATATATCTCCTGTATTACTAGGAGAAATAGAGTTAGAATTAATAATTGGTTGAGATGATATATCTCCTTTAGCTTTTTCAGAAGAAGAAGTTAATATTGAAGAACTAGTTGAAAATTTTGATATGCCTGATTCTTTTGAACTAGATATTATAGATGGTTGTGATTTTATATCAGCTAAACCTGAAACTTTAGTTAGAGTTGTAATTGTTACAAGAGCTTTAGATGAGATATCACCTGTATTTCTATTACTTAGAGAGGTAGTTTCAACAATAGGTTTAGTCGATATTTGACCTTGAGATTTTTCAAATGAAGTTGTTATTATTGAAGATTTAGTTGATAGTGTTGATTCACCAATCGATTTGGAACTACCTGTAAATGATACATGCGAACTTATATCCCCTTTACCTGTTTCTACTGAACTTGTTTTAGTTGAAACACTAGATTTTATATTTGATTCTTCTTCCTCAGAGGATGAAGTTACTATAACGCTTTTAGATAATAAATCTGCTTTACTTTTACTTTTTGATGAGCCTATAACTTCAGCAGATGCAAATACATCGGCTTTAGCTTCCTCTTGTGATTTAGAAATAGCAGATACAGTTGCTGATAAATAATCACTCCTAGACTCTTTTGAAGAAGATATTATATATGGTTGAGTATGTATGTAAGTGTTATCTGATTCTAGTGATTTAGTAGATATTTCAATACTATCTTTTATATCTTCCTTAAATATCTCTTGACTACTTGAGGCAACTACTATAGTACTTCTTATTAAATCTGTAGGTACAGCTTTTGATATGCCAATAACTTCTATTGTGTTATTTATTAGAACTCTATTATAAGTCTTAGATGAAGTTTTTACTACACTACTCGATTTAGTGAAACCTGTGCCACGTTCTATTGATGAAGCTTCAGTAACAGGTTTAGCTAATAGTAAATCACTAATTCTCTCTTGCGAAGAAGCTAAATTACTTATAGTCGTATAAAATGTACCAAAACCTTTACTCGGAGATGTAGTTTTTAAAGTTAAAGTATCTTTTATAGTACCTGAGCCTTGTTCACTCGAAGTTGTTTTTATACTAGTAGTATCTCTTATAATACCAGAAGATTCTTCAGGTGAAGTAGTTTGGAGTTTTATACTATCTTTTATAATACCTGAGCCTTGTTCGGGTGAAGTAGTTATTATATTGCTAGTATCTTTTATAACACCAGAACCTTGCTCAGGAGAAGTAGTTTGTATACTACTAGTATCGCTTATTGATCCTTTGCCACTTTCTAATATAGGAGTAACAGCTGAAGCAGCTACTACTGCATCACCTATTATAGACCAAGGTTCTGCTGCTCCTAGAGTAAATCCTACACTAAGATTTGTTTGTGTTGTAGAGAAAACACCGTATGCATCAGCTTCATCTGGGCCAGCTGTAATCTGACTATCTATTAAAGTAAAGCCTGTACTAGGAGTAAAACCTTTAGATCCCTGATGGGTTACTACACCAGTAAATATAAAATCATTAGCGTTTGATGTTGAAAGAGTTGTTGATACAGTAGTTCCACTACCAGTCTTAGTTGATGGTAGACTAGAATTTGTATCAAAAGGTGATGTTGTGTTAGCACCAGCAATGCCGAAAACCATTATAGCAAAGTTTTCGGCTGTTGGAATACTTCCTGTTATTGTGTCACTACTTAATGCGTTAGGTGATATAGCATAAAATTCATCTATAGTGTTATCTGTGCCATTTGATATACTAGATCTCTTTGTCCAAGTTAAACCAGCTGTGTCAGATACACTACTAGTTTGAGCTGCTCCTACATAACATAGAAATACTATTATTACATCATTAGTGTTAGTAGTTGTTAGAGTAGTTGATACGCTTGTAGCACTAGCTACTCTAGTTAAGTTGTGGCCATCTAAAGATAAACTCATTTTAACTATCTATAATATTATAAGTCACCTGTAAAGTACCATTCGGTGATACTATTACACCACTAAAGTTATCGTGTGTTATAAGGAAAGGATTGAAACCAGCATTAACTTGTATACCTACTTCGCTATAGGCTTGGTTAGAACTTTGAATATTAGTTATAGTTCCAGTAACTTGGAATACACCAGAACTAGGTACTGTGTTTCCCCAAGCACCTATTGTTGCTGCTGTTTGACCTGAACTTATCTGAGCTGGAGTATTACCGGCTAGGTTTACACCACCAGCTAAGTTAAAATCTGTTACAGATGGTGTAAGAGGTGGGTTTATTCCAGAACCAGCAACTATTAAAGGATTACTAAGAGCAGTATTTGCAGATATTGCTACACCAACGCCAGATGTGTTAGTTATTGTTTGGTTAGTTCCTAGAATATTAGTTTGAATAAGTTGTGCAAATTGTTTTGTTGCCAAATCGCTTTCTTTAACTATTGAAGCTATAGGATTGCCATAAGGATCGAAAGCTTTTACATGTAGTTCAATCCTGTGTCCTCCACCCATAGTAAAAAAGTTTCTACCAATAGCTTTTAATATTTCTCTGCTTTCTTCTGACATATTCACCCATAAATAGTTAGGACAGTACCAGTAGGAAAGTTACTAGTAACATTAACTGACAATATAGTTCCTGGTTGTAGATTTATATTGAATGGTATTAATCCACCATTTGAAGTAATATTTATATTGCCGCCTTTACTACCGTCAGGATTAGTTATATTGAAAACTGCAGAACCACTACCAGTAGCTGGCCATCCAATACCTTCTAAAGTTATATTAGATGTTACACTATATGAAGTAGGTTGAGAACCATCTAGTTTTAAAGTAGCTAAGAATCCTACATTACTCTGTGATGCCAAGCTTTGTGCAAACATATTATTTATTAAACTAATAGGTAATACTATTGGTAGTATAGGCAACACAAGAGGAAATGTTAAAGGATTTGAAGCTATTTGAAATATAACACCAAAGGGATTTGAAAAAGACATTTTTCATAAGTCTCTCATCATTGAACCAAAAAATGTAGCTATTCCTGATGGGTTTACTTGTACAGTCCAATTTACAGGTGCTCCAGAAGCTGCTATAATAAATGGTGTTTGGAATAATATAGGATGGTTTGGAGTTGTTGTTACACCTCCAGCTATTTCAAACGATTGATTTGTGTTAGTAAAAGCGTCTGTCCATGAAAGAACACTACTTACAATTAAACCACTTACAGGTGATGTTCCAATAGCATAGTTAGGCAAGCTTATACCCATTATTCCAGATGGAGTATAACTTAGAGCTAATATAGGTGTTGTAACAGGTGTAGATATTCCTGTTAATGGTGTACCAGTAAGTAATGCGCTACTTATAGCTACGGGTCCTGGTGGTCCAATCAATCCTGAAGGACCAGGAGTACCAGGTGGACCACGTGGACCAGGTGGACCTTGACTACCTGGTGGTCCAGGTGGTCCAGCTGGTCCTGGAGGACCTATACCTCCTGTTGCTAATGGATTTATTCCTACAGCCATATTAATAAGTCTTTAATAAGTCTTATTAAAGCATTGTATCTTTGGGAAACAGTTAGGATCCGCAAATCCTAATACTGTTCCACTTACACCTAGTAAAGCTTGTACTGATACAAGTAAGTTATAATGAGAAGCATTTTCTGGATTAGTAATAGTACCTATGCCTTTAGATTGATTAGATACTGCTATGAATAATGTATT
>OGCG01001453.1_pt1 | contig 11626 bp, 9 predicted proteins | sample 1570061 | NCBI WGS metagenome assembly OGCG01 (sample SAMN06268698, study PRJEB24515) | hot springs metagenome | isolation source: Joseph's Coat, Yellowstone National Park, Washington, USA | place: USA:Joseph's Coat, Yellowstone National Park, Washington, USA
GCGCCCTTCGCCGCCGCGGCGCTGCGAAAAGCAATGCGGTGTTCCCTGCGGTTGTAGGTGGTGAGGCGTATGTAGCCGCCTTCGTACTCGAAGTCTTCGTTTGGCTTGCGGCCGTCGCGGGCAGCGGGATTGTCTATGGCGTCTTGCTCGCCGACGACGACGTAACCCTCGGGACATTTCCGTTTCATCAAGTTCTCCGCTCGGTTACGGTAGTAGGTCGGCCATTGGTTGGTATTGTTGGGAATAGCGACCACGCCGCCGTCGGCCGTTTCCTGAACAAGGCGAACTTGCGAGCAGCCGCCAAGGCAGCATGCCGAATTTAGAAGACACACGAAGAAAAGACCTTTTTTCCAGTTCGGCATTCGGCATAGCTCCCCATGCGAGGCGGCTATAACGCACTCCTTTCGAGAATGTCAAGACAGATCTTCTGCACACCTGGACGGCGAAATCATATAATCTCCCCAAAGAGATCCCAGCCGCCGACATCAAGGAGAAATCATGCGTCCCAATGCCGTCAAACGAACATTGAAGACCGGCCAACCGTCGATCGGCACTTGGCTGTCGCTGGGCAGCATCGTGGCCTCGCGTTTCTTGGCCCGCGCCGGTTTTGCTTGGCTGACCGTGGACATAGAACATACCCACGTCGATTGGGAGACGGCCACGCACATGTTCGCCGCCATCGCCGACGCTGGCTGCACCGCCCTGGCGCGTGTACCAGCCAATCGCCACGATCACATCAAGCGCGCCCTCGACAACGGAGCGCACGGCATCGTCGTGCCGATGGTCAACAGCCGGCAGGAAGCGCTCGACGCCGTCAGCGCCGCTCTTTATCCACCCGTCGGCACGCGCAGCGTCGGCGGCAGCGTCCATGCCCTGAATTTCGCTACTTCCTCAGTTGATTATTTCGATCATGCGAATCAAGAAATCTTGATTGTCCTGCAATGCGAACACATTCAGGCGGTCGAGAACGCCGACAGTATTTTCTCTGTGCCGGGCATCGATGCCATCTTCGTTGGCCCCAATGATCTGGCCGCCAACATGCGAAGCAAGGACGGCAAACCGCCCAGCACCGCAGCGACCGCTGAAGCGATGAAGCACATCCTGGCCACTTGCAAGAAATACGGCGTCGCTGCCGGCGTACATTGCTTCAGTACCGACGAAGTGCAAGCCCGCATTGAAGAAGGTTGGCAATTCCTCGCCATTAACAGTGAGCTGCGCATGATGCTCGAAGGCGTCAAGAACGTTGTGGAACGCCTGGGGCTTAAACCGCCACAGGCTGATGCGGCACTGGCACGGTATTAAGGTGAATTGTGGACAAACGTAAACTCCTTATCCAACTCGACAGCGATCCGCAGCCGAGCGTGTTCGATCAGATTGTCGCTTACGATGCCGGTGCGGATGTGGTCCTCAGCTACGGCGGTGTAATGCCGGAGATGGTGCGGGACAAGGTGCATGGGGCCATTTTCACGCGTGGGCCGAAAGATCTGCAGCGCACAGCGATTTTCATTGGCGGCAGCGACGTGGCGATGGGGGAAAAACTATTGGTCGAGGTGTGCAAGCACATGCTGCCGCAGTTGGGCTTACGCGTATCGGTATTGCTTGACGCCAACGGGGCCAACACCACTGCGGCGGCGGCGGTACGGACGGCGGCGCGTCACCTCGATTTGCGGTCGGCAAAGGCGCTTGTGTTGGGCGGCACCGGCCCGGTGGGGCAACGGGCAGCCCTCCTGCTGGCGCGGCAAGGGGCGCAAGTCCGCCTTGGTTCGCGGCAAATGGCAAAAGCGGCGGCCGCAGTGGAGCGCATTCGGAGCAAAATTCCCGAGGCGAAACTAGAACCGGTCGCTGCCGATCCGACTGGCGACCTGTCGGCGGCCTTGGCCGACTGCACACTGGTCCTCGCCGCTGGGGCACCCGGTGTTGTGCTGTTGCCGCAGGCCGCCCGCCAAGCTTGCCGGACCTTGCGGGTGATGATCGACCTCAACGCCGTGCCGCCCACCGGGATCGAAGGCGTCGACGTCGCCGACAAAGGCGTCGAACGCAACGGCGTCCTTGCCTATGGCGCTATCGGCATCGGCGAACTGAAAATGAAAATTCACAAAGCGGCCATTGCACGACTGTTTGAGCGCAACGATCAAGTGTTGGACGCCGAAGAGGTATACGCCCTTAGCGAGGGGCTTTGAGAGCAGCGAGGTCTGCCGGCTTGACGCCTTTCTTAAAACCGCCGAAGCCGAAAGGCGACGGTTTGTACTCGCCGACAATATCCACATTCGCTTGGGCTGGGATTTTCGCTTCCATGCCGACGGCCCAGTAGGCGGCGTTGACGAGCAGGCGCCGCAATCCTTCACTTTGCAGATCTTGTGAGGCACCCATGGTCGTCGTGAAGACGCGGCCGCTTTTGCCCGATGCGCTCTGATACATTTTGGTCCAGGCGATCGGCATCATCGGATCGTTTTTCTTGCCCGGGACGGGCGGATCGGTCGGGTTCATCCCCTGGAGCACTTGTCCCAGAACCAGCGGCGTACAAGCGTGGCTCAAATGCACTTCATAAACATCTGTCGGTCCCCAGATGTCGCCGTCGTGGATGCCGCGAAGGATAGGATTGTCCTTGGCGTCCTTAACGAGGATGCCGCGCGTACTCTCTTTGCCATGACGGCCCCAATGAGCGACCCAGGTTTCGCCAAGGATCTGCCGGCCGAAACCGCCTTTCCACTCCATCTTGCTGTTCCACGAATATTTTGCGTACGTCCGGCTCTTGAGAGCGAAAGCATGCGTCGCCGTGCGCATGCCGAGGATGGGGCGGCCCGAATCGACGTAAGCGACGATGTGCTTCATCTGGTCGTCGGGCAGATCCCGAAAGCGCGTGAAAAGGACCATCAAGTCGGCGTTTTCGAGCGCTTCCAGACCGGGGATGTTGTTGTTCTTGTTGGGATTGATCGTGCCGTCCGTGGGATCGATGGCAAAGAGCACGGTGCATTTGAAGCCATGATGCTGGGCCAGGATTTTGCCAAGCTGCGGCAGCGCTTCTTCGGAACGATACTCCTCATCGCCGCTGATAAGGACGATATGCTTGCCTTTGCCTGGACCATCGGGGCCTTCGTAAACGACCCAGGGAGCGCTGGCGCGCAGAATTCCAGCCAAGAGCCAAAAGACCAAGAGTGCGATGCCGCCTATGCGCGTTTTTTTTGCAAGTCGTTTCACGTGTGCGTGCCCACCAATTACATCGAGTCGCCGAACCCAACCGATCCGTCCATTCGAGCCGCGACTGCAAAAGAACGGTCAGTTGGCACTTACCACCGTTTCCCTACCGTCGCGGCTCCGATTGGTCCATTGACACGTAGCCGCTCCCGGCAGCGGAGCGGCTAACTTTAACCTTATTTCAACTCCGCCGGCAGGGGCGCTTGCGCTTTGCCGGTAGCGCACCATTCGATGCCGCGGATCATCAGTGCTTGAAAGCCGGGGCTTTTCATGGCTTCGACATCATGGCCGAGGACGTTTTCACAGACACGGCCTTTGCCGTAATGGGCCACCCATACCACTGGCTCATGCTTGCCGCTGTTCTTGGGGTCGATGCTTTTGTCGGAATAGGCCGTGGCCAAGACGATGCTGCCGGGCAACATCACCGAGTTCTGGTACAACTCATCGTTGCTGTGTTTGAACTCGGCCGGCATGCCCTTGGTGATGGGGTGATCCAGGTTGCGAATGGTGACGGTGAAGACGTGGCGTTTGCCGTGGTTGCCTTGCTTGCGCCAGCCGCCGGCGATGATGCGCTCGAACTCTCTGTCGAATGCGCTGCCGCCGACGAACGCTGAGGAAGCGTGGTGATAGACCAACAAACCCTTGCCGCCCTTCACGGCCTCGGCGAAGGCTTGCTTGTTCTCTTCCGACCAGCGGGTATCGGGGGCGCCTTTGTTGGTGTCTTTGTAATTGAGCAGCAGCACGTCGTATTTAGCCAGGTTGGCGGTGGTCAAATCCTTGCGGGGCGTTTCGGTCACGTCCACTTTCATGCCGGCCTTGGTGAGAAAATCGCGAATGAACGGCGTAGTCGCCTTCCAATCGTGGCCATGATCGCCGGTGATGATGAGGACTTTGATTTCCTTTTGGTCGTCGGCGGCAAGGCCGGCAACCGCCAAGACTAGCAGCGCCGCGCTAGTCATGAACAAGCGTCGTTTCATAGTAGGGTGCTCCTTAAAATCGGTCGGGGGGGAGGAAACGAGCCGGAAGTGAAAACAAGGGGCGTTCCGTCACTCTCACTGCCGGCGCGTCGTTTCACCAGATCACAACAGGTTTGGGGTTAAGCTTGCGGCGAACCGCGTCCTCTGGGGCCGAGAATGCCTCGAAAAACTCCGGCGTGTTGTACAACGGGCCGAGCACCCGATACCGGGCCGGCGAATGATAATCCGTTCGTATTTGCCGCCGCAAAAATTCCTCGCGGACGGCGGCACGCCAGAGCATAGCGTAGGAAAGGAAGAAGCGCTGCTCGGCCGTAAAGCCGTCGATCTTCGGCGGCGCTGGCTTACCCTTGAGCGTCCTTTTGAAGGCCAGATAAGCGATTTTCAGTCCGCCGAGATCGGCTATGTTCTCGCCCAACGTTTGCTCGCCGTCTATTTTAAGATCGTCAATAGGAACGTAACGGCTGTATTGCTCGCGGATCTCTTGGGCGCGTTCCTTGTAAGTCTGGGCGTCTTCCGGCGTCCACCAGTCGCGCAGATTGCCGTCGGCGTCGAATTTGCGGCCCTGATCATCGAAGCCGTGCGTCAGTTCGTGGCCGATGACCATGCCGATGCCGCCGTAGTTGACGGCGTCGTCGGCCTTAGGATCAAAGAAAGGCGGTTGCAGGATGCCGGCGGGAAAGACGATCTCGTTGAGGCTGGGATTGTAGTAGGCGTTGACAGTAGGCGGCGTCATCTCCCATTGCGTGCGATCGACGGGCTTGCCGATCTTACCCAGATCGAAGCGTGTCTGAAACTCTTGGGCTTGCATCACATTGAGGACATACACGTCGCGGTCCACAGCCAGGCCGGAATAATCGCGCCATTTGGCCGGATAGCCGATTTTCACCGCCATCGCGTCGAGCTTGCGCAGCGCTTCCTCACGCGTTTTCGGCTGCATCCAATCGAGCTTGGCCAAGCGTTCGCTGAGCGTGTATTTGAGATTGGCCACCAACGCCTCGGCCTTGGCCTTGGCCTCCGGCGGAAATTCTTTTTCGACGTAGAGCTGACCCAGCGCTTCGCCCAGCAGGTGGTCGGTGGTCTGCACAACGCGCTCCCAACGCGGCAGATTGCGCGGTGTGCCGGTCAGCACCGTGCCCTTGAAATGAAAATCTTCGGCGACGAACGGGGAACTGAGCTTGTCGGCGTAGCTGTTAAGCAGTTTCCAACGCAGGTAAATCTTCCAGTCTCGCAACGGTGTGCGGACGATCATTTGCCCGACTTCCTTGAGAAATTCCGGCTGGCCGATGGTCAATTCTTTCAAATCGCCCAATCCCAGCGCCCGGAAGTAGGGCTTCCAAGACACGCCGGGCGTTTCCTTCTCCATGTCGGCGATGCTCATGAGATGATAATTGCGGTAGGGGTCGCGCAGATCGGCTCGCGCCCGGGAAGCCTTGGCCAAGCGCGTCTCAAAATCGAGCACGGTCTTGGCTGCGCGCTCGGCGTCCACGCGCGTGTCGCCGAGCAGCTGGAACATCTTGGCAACGTGGGCGACGTATTCGTTGCGGATTTTCTTGAGCCGTTCGTCGTCCTTGAGGTAATAATCACGGTCGGGCAGGCTCAGGCCGCCCTGCGAGAACTCGGCGATGACGCGGCGGCTGTTCTTCAAATCGGGCGTCGAAGCGAAATCGAAAGCAGCGAAAGAGCGAACCATGTGCAGTCGAGCCAAGGCCGGCAGTAAATCCTTCCTGTCCTTGATGGCGGCGAGGCGATCCAGTTCGCCTTGCAGCGGTTTGGCTCCTTGCTCCTCGATTTTCTTTTCGTCCATGCCGCTGCGATAGAAGGCACCGACTTTAGCGCGAATGCTGTCTTTGGGCGCGTTCTTGTCCTTGGCCGCTTCTTCGAGGATCTTGTGCAACTGCTCGCGGTTGCGCTTGGCCAGCAGCGTGAACACAAAGACGGCGGGGCGATCCGGCGGAATGTCCGTCTCGGCGATCCATTTGCCGTTGGCGTACTGGTAAAAATCGTCCCACGGTTTGCAGGAAGTATCCATTCCCGCCGTATCAATGCCGCGCCACAAGCGCGGTTCTTTAGACTTTGCTTCTTCGGCTTGCGTCCAAGCGAGGACGAAAAACAGCAAAAGAGAAACAAACAAGAAAATACGTCGCATTAGCCCTTAACCTCCCAAAAGCACCTTCCCACGCGGGGACGCCCGCTCCTATCCAGTGTAGGAGTTTACTGGTTCGACGGACATAACTCTACCAGTTCACTGCGGTCCCCAAGCCCACGCACGGCAATCCGTGGCCTGGGACACCGCGAGTTGAGGGAAACGCCTGGATTTCCGCTTGCCATCCGCAAATTACAACCTATTCTTTAGCGACGGTTTTTGGCCCCCGGCAGAGCACCCCAGAGCGGCTCTCCGGTTCCCTCAAACTTTGGTTTTCTCCCCAATGTATTCGGAATGTACCCATGCTCGAGATAGGTTCACAACCGATTCCGGGACATCGGCTCGTCCAGTGCTTAGGAACAGGATCCTTCGGTGAGGTTTGGGATGCTCACAGTCCGGAAGGGAAACGCGTCGCCCTCAAATTCATCGATTGCCGCGATACGTCCCCTTCTCTTGAAAGTAATGCGCTCCGCCTCCTGCGCTGCTTAAACGAACTACAACATCCCCATTTTATTCGCATATACGGCATCTATGCCACTGCTCACCACCTCGTTCTCAGCATGGAGCGGGCGGACGGGAACCTGGAAGATTTGCGACAGGTCTATCTTGAGGAAACTGGCAAAAACATCCCCGTTGACCATGCCCTCGAATTGCTGGAACAAGCAGCAGAGGGATTAGATTTCTTGGCCGAACTGAAATTGCCGGACGTTAATCCTTCTGCGCCCGGTTTGCAGCACGGCGACATTAAACCGAGCAATCTGCTGTTGCTGGGCGACTGCGTGAAGATCGCCGATTTTGGCCTATGCGCCGGTGGCAGCTGGCAGCTCCAAGACAACGCTTGGCGCGGCACGCCGCCCTATGCTGCCCCTGAACTGTCCCGAGGGCAAGCCACTCTCGGCACTGATCAATTCGCCCTGTGCATTACTTTTTTGCACCTCTGTATTGGCGACCGACCTTTTTGGCACAATGCCGGTCCGGCGGATGCGCTGCCTGCGGCCCTGCCAGTCGATCTGACCAAATTGCGCGAACGCGAACTGCCGATCATCGTGCGGGCGCTGCACCCACGCCCCGAGTCGCGCTGGCCCAGCTGCCGTGCTTTCATCCAGGCCCTGCGGGAAATCAGCCAAAGTCATCGTCCGCCGATCAGCTCGCGTCCGCGCAGCCTGCGTCCGACGCTTTCTCCCTCCCCAGCGCCGGCAAGGACATGAGTTATCCTTGTCGGCACTACCTGCTAGCGTCCCCTGCGATCAATATCACATGAATTTCCTCTGGTCCATGAACGCCGGTCACTAGCCGCAATTCGATGTCGCCCGTCTTGCTTGGCCCAGTGATGATCGACAAACACGCCGGCCAATCTTGTTCGCCTGGACTGAGCACAGCAAACAAGTCAAAGAGGTCGGGCACCAGCTGTCGGTGCTCGGCCACGACGAGGTGAATGGGTGGCAACAAACTGAGTGAACGCGGCTGTTCTGGTCGGCTTGCCAAAACCACGCTGCCCGTCTGGGCAATGAGAAAATCTGCGCCCGATAGTCCTAGGTCTGCCGCAAACCATTCCTTGTCGGCGCTGCAGGCTGGCAGGGCATCAATGATTTCGATCCCGACGGTTCGCAACGCTTCGACGATTGGCAGCGCCTCCAGTACCTCGCCGCGCCCCAAAAGTACGCGGCGAATCGAACGCGCGCGCACCAGATCCAGAGCGACTCCCACGGCATCGGCGGCGTCGGCGACGACGTGCAGCTGTCCGCCGGCGGCGGTGAAAGCCGTCCGGAAAGTTCTCATCAGATCGTTCCCCGCGCCTTGGTAGCCGATTTGGCCGCGTGGGGGGATTTCTTCTGAGCTGCCGTTGGCGCGGTTGCCTTCCCGCACGGCTTCCCGGATGCGCTGAAGCATTTGCTGGCGAGTTGTGTTCATAAAGGCCCCTCATCAGCTTACCGTATCTTGCTCAACGCGGTCTTGAATGTCCTCCTGTTCCTCTCGTTGATTGTGTCATGCGGCGTAACGAGATACATCGTTTGAGTTATGAGAACATTCTTGCTCTTATTGTTGCCCTAAATTCATCCAAAAAACCCTGCAGGTGAATCCCGCTCTGATATTCCTTATAAAAATCTACAAACGCTTTCAGCTGCTGAGTCTTAGTAAACGTCGTCACAATATCGAGCGTGGTATTCACAGGCGATGGTCCAGAGCCGGAAGATCAACGACCATTTGGCACGCAAGATTTGTCGTGACCTGGGTATAGCCGAGCCGTGAAGCGTTGCGGCTTGCTCGTGGGTCGGGGGCTTATCCACTAAGGCGAGCGGCGGGGCTTGTCCCCACCGCGTTGCTGCTGCTGGACCTCAATTGGAATACAAACAATGAAGGTCTTTTTTATAGATAAAAAGTCTGCGACGGTCATTGATACCAGCCAGATGGGGGGAGTACAATTGCCCCAAATCTGTTTGCAGAGGATGCGTCCCATGAGTTCTCCCGCGTCAAGCTATCTCTCGGATTAGACTGCATTCACTGCAGCCGGAGTGTTCCCAGCCGTGCTGCCTAATCATTGTTCGGCCTCAAGCATCAAGTGTGTGTCATGCCCAGGATGCCGCCGTGGAAGTCGCCCAAGGACATCGCCAAAGCTCTCGCCGATGGTAACGGTGTATATCCGGAGGGACAATCCGGTGTTGGCCAAACGGTTCCACATCACTGATTGCGAGACGGACACATGCGTCGTCTGGGTGGAGTCGGAGGAGGATTGCCGAGCACTGCTCGAAGCGAGGTGGAAACTCGTATTCGCGTCGTGAGGGTGCGTTGTGGGCCGGCCGAACAACGCTGTCTGCGACGCAGCACGGCTACGATCTTTTGACGCCAAAATTCGATTACACGCCGTTTCGCACGCCGCAGTTCTTGCTCGATGCGGTCAGGAGGAACAGCTCGCCGCGCAAGCAAAGGGAGCAAAAAACACCCCTCGCTAGCGCTCCGAGCTGGTAGTTCCTGAAACTGTTTTGCCTTCTCCTCGGCGTAGGATGATTCGGCGATCCACTGCACCGCCGGGAAAAACCTCTTCGGTGCTCTCGCCGTCGGGCCAACGCACCTGGATGGAACTCAGCTGTTCTGCGGGACCGAGACCGAAATGGGTGTAAGGGGCGTTGCTGCACAGATAACTGTAGCCTGGATTGATGACGCCCAGCCAGCGGCGCCCATCGGCGTGAATCGTGACGATAGCGCCGTAAGCATCGCGTTGCTTGGCGGGATCGAAGGCGCGAAGGGCAAGCCAGTGGCCTTCTTTGGGAGCGACGTTGCGGTAAAGCCGAGCTGGCCCACCGATAGTGGTGACGAGCAGATCCAGGGCGCCGTCGCCATCGAGGTCTCCGCAGGCTAAACCGCGTGAAACCGCCAACAGTTGGCCAAAGGGATCCGTCGGCGATAGGTCACGGAAGCGTCCGGAGCCATCATTGGCGAACAATTGATTGCGTTCCGCATAAGGCCGCCAGAACAAAGGAGCGACGTCCTGCCGGTTCCCCCCTCCCAGGCCGTGGCCTTCTCCCTCTGGCCTGCGCAAGACGCGGCCGTTGACAAGGGCCAGATCTACAGCGCCATCGTGATTGAAATCGGCCAACACCGTACCGAAGCCAGTGCTGCGCCAGCGGGGAGCAGCCAAACCGGCGGCAGCCGTGCGGTCTCGAAACAAGCCCCGCGGCCCTTGCCGCCACAACGTATGGGTCTCCTCCGTCAGATGCGTGATAAAGACGTCGAATAAGCCGTCGCCATTGATGTCGCCCAGGGCGATTCCCATGTTGCCCTGTTCCATCCCGTATCCGTTATAGGCGAGGCCGCGCGCCGCCGCTTCTTCTCGGAAAGAGCCGTCACGTTGGTTGATCCACAAATAATTGGGTTTGCTGTCATTGGCGATCAAGATGTCCGGCCAGCCGTCGCCGTTGAAATCCGCGCAAACAACACCCAAACCCGGCCCTGGTTTCTGGCCGAGTCCAGACGGCGCTGTGACATCCTGGAAATGGACGAGCCGCACTATCCCGCGATCGCGGGACGCTGAGGCAATCCCACTCGCCCCCGGACCCAAATTGCGGAACAGCTTCGCTACCGTACCGGAAAAGACGTTTGGGCCGCAGTAGTCGCGCAACCCTGCCGTCCCGTCGCATCGGCGAGCAGGATCGTAATCGACGTAGTTGACTACCACCAAGTCAAGCCAGCCGTCGCGGTCGTAATCAACGAAACTGGCCGACATGCCCCAGAGCGGATTGGCCAGACCGCTTTCTTTAGTGATGTCGGTGAAAATACCATTGCCGTTGTTCAGGAACAGGTGGATTCCCTTATATCCGGTGACGAGCACGTCCGCCCAGCCATCGTTATTGACATCGCCGACCGCCACGCCCATGCTGTGGCCGGCGACGTCCAATCCGGAGCCTTCGCTTACGTCGCGGAAAACACCGTCAGGCATTTGCTGATACAGGCGATTTTTCGCTCCCTTGGGGCCGCCGTTTTGCAGTAGGTAAATGTCGAGGCGGTCGTCATTGTTGAAATCAAATAAGGCCGCACCGGAACCCATGATCTGAGGCATGAAGTAATCGCCGATCGGTCCCGCGTCATGCGTGAAGCGGAGACCGGCCTTTTCGGTGACATCCTGAAACCACGCCGAAGCAACCGTATCTTTCACGGGAGGGTGCAACTCGGAAGAATGGCACCCCATTGCAAGGCCGCCGAGTAGCAGGAAAAAGCATGATCTGCAGCAGCAATATCGTAGGGCGTGCATGTTTCGCTGGTTTCCCCTTTTCTGTTTTCAGTATACGATATCCATGCGTACCCTTCGATGCACGAAAACGAAACACTAGGATCTTGCTTTTGTTATGACTCCCTTGCCGCACTCACAAACTCAGGCTCCTCAGGAACAACAATCCGATCTTGGCGAGGGACACGCTTCTTTTCCAGCTTTGCCGCGTTCTGCAGAGGCGAACGATCCACAACGCCGACGCGGCCTGACTGGTATCCTTATGATCCTGGTGTTGGCCTTGGCATTTCTGGCGGCGTCGTTCCCGGCGCGCAATAGCGATTTGTGGTTTCACCTGGCGACCGGCCGGCTGTTGGCTCAGGGACGGTTCTCCTTTGGCGTCGATCCTTTCGCGTATACGACGCAACACGTGTATTGGACCTGCCACACGTGGCTTTTTGACCTGGTGCTGTACGGTTTGCGTAGTCTGATCGGGGATGCCGGCCTGGTTGTGTGCAAGGCGCTGGTTGTCGCGACGCTGGCAGGGCTGTTGCTGCGTCTTCGGCGCCCCGAAGGCGCCGCCTGGCTGCCAGTCGTTTGCACAACCCT
>OGCG01001455.1_pt1 | contig 11620 bp, 11 predicted proteins | sample 1570061 | NCBI WGS metagenome assembly OGCG01 (sample SAMN06268698, study PRJEB24515) | hot springs metagenome | isolation source: Joseph's Coat, Yellowstone National Park, Washington, USA | place: USA:Joseph's Coat, Yellowstone National Park, Washington, USA
GCGAGATGGCTCAGGCCCTCGAGATGGTCGAGCTCTTTCACGAGGGTCAATTCCTCCACCTGAGCCCCGAGGAGCTCGGTTTTGGCTATCGCCGCTCCCAGCTCCCCCCAGGCGCCATCGTGACTCGGGTGCGCCTCAAGCTCAGACCAGAGGCGCCCGAGGAGATCCAAAAGCGCCTCGCCCAAGTGGAAGCTGCCCGCAAGGGGCAACCCAAGCGCAAGAGCGCAGGTTGTGCTTTCAAAAACCCGCCTGGCGCCTCGGCAGGTTATCTCATCGACCGAGCTGGCCTCAAAGGACGCCGCATCGGCCAGGCCTGCATCAGTAAGGAGCATGGAAATTTTTTGGTCAACCTGGGCGGTGCACAAGCTCGGGACTTCTGGCTCCTCGTCGAGGAGGTTCGCCGAGTGCTACCTCTCGAGCTCGAGTGGGAGGTCTGGGGAGAAGTATGATTCGCGCGCTCACCTTCGCCCTCATCCTCGGAGGTCTGATCATCGCCAGCCGCATCGTCTTGCCCGTGCGCAAGGTGGAGGTCATCGGAGCTCAACACCTCAGCGTCGCCCAGCTCGAAGCGATGACCGGCCTCCATCCCGGGATCCCCTGGCTCTGGGTGGGGTCCTGGAACCTCAACACCTTGCGGGCAAACCCTTGGATCGCCCGAGCTGAGCTTAGCCGACCCCGACTGGGCCTCGTGGTCCTTAAAGTCAGCGAGCGCCACCCCATCGCTACGCTTCAACTCGGTCAGCAGAGCTGGGGTCTCGCTCCCGATGGAACCCTCCTGCCTGGAGCTCCTCCAACCGGCCCACGCATCCAAGGCTGGGGTCCCCTTCCCCTCCACCGTCTGCTCCGCATCCTCAAGCTCTTACCTCAGGCTCAGAAGATCCGCTTCGATCCTTCCGGCTTTAGAATCTCGTTGGGGAACGAGACGATCTGGTTGGGCCACGTCAGGGAATTGCAAAGTTGGCTCAAGACAGCGACAATAAGCGGAAGTGCTTCGGTTTACCTCTATCCCTGGGGAGAAAGCGTGCGCTGATGATTATTGCAGGACTCGATGTAGGCACCACAAAGGTTTCCACCGTCATCGGTGAGCTCGCTGTCGATGGGACCCTCGACATCATCGGCGAAGGGACCGTCCCATCCCAAGGGCTCAAAAGGGGTGTGGTCACCAATCTAGAACGGACCTCAGAAGCGATCCGGCAGAGCTTGCATCAAGCTGAGCGGGTTGCAGGAGTCAAAGTCGAGCGGGTCTGGGTGGGGGTCGCTGGATCCCACGTGCGCAGCGTGACCAGCCACGGTTTAGCCGCGATTCGCCGAGGGCACTCCATCACCCAAGCTGACGTCGAACGGGCCATCGAACAGGCCAAGGCCTACCCGTTTGAAGGCGACTACGAGCTGATCCACGCCCTTCCCCTGGAATATCGGGTCGATGGCCAAGAGGGCATTCGCGATCCGATCGGCATGGCGGGGGTCCGCCTAGAGGTCGACGTTCACCTGGTGGCCGGTGCTCGGGGGCCGCTGACGAACCTCCGCAAGGCCGTCGAGGATGCAGGGGTGGAACTCGCGAGCTTGGTTCTTCAGTCGTATAGCTCCGGCCTGGCAGTCCTCTCACCAGAGGAGCATTCGATGACCGTCATGCTCATCGACATCGGGGGGGGCACCACGGATGTAGCGATCTTCAAAGGGGGGCGTCTCGCCCATTCAGCCGTCATCCCTTTAGGTGGAGATCACGTCTCCCACGACATCGCTCAGCTGCTCAAGATCCCCTTTGAAGAAGCTGAGCGAGTCAAAAAGAAGTATGGGGCCGCGCTCCCCGAGCTTGCTGACCCTGAATTGGTCCTGGAGATCAACCAACAGGAAGGACCGATGGGGGTCATTCCGGCTCCCGAGCTTGCCCGCATCATCCGACCACGCCTTCGCGAGATCCTTCACCTTGCCCGCTCCTCAGTCGACGAGGCCTTGGGTCCTTTGGAGATCACCGTGGGCAAGGTCATCCTCACAGGCGGTACCGCCCTCACCCGAGGAATCGAGGAGCTAGCCCGCAAGCAGTATAACCTTCCTGTCCGCTTGGGACGTCCCTTGGGGATCTCCGGGCTCACCGATGTCGTTGCCTCGCCGATCCACGCCACGGCGGTGGGCTTGGTCCGTCACGCCACCTCGCAGCTGCCTCATGAAGTTCGCCGAGCGAGTCGAAGCGCTCCCCGCCCAGCCCCCCATTCCGAGGAAAATAGGAGCGATCTTTGGGAGCGCATTAAAGAAATCTTTAAAAACTTCTTCTAAGGAGGAGCTATGGATGGGGTTGTCATCAAGGTCATCGGCCTCGGGGGAGCAGGCAACAATGCGGTGAACAGGATGATCGAATCGGGGCTCACCGGCGTAGAGTTCATCGCCGCCAATACTGACGCCCAGGTGCTGGCACAAAGCCTGGCGGACAACCGCATCCAGTTGGGCGAGCGGCTGACCCGCGGCCTCGGAGCGGGAGCCAACCCTGAAGTCGGCGAAAAAGCAGCTTCTGAAGCTCAAGATCTGATCGCCGAACAGCTCGCTGGCGCAGACTTAGTCTTCATCACCGCCGGGATGGGGGGCGGCACAGGGACCGGTTCGGCCCCCATCGTCGCCGAGATCGCCAAAAAGCAGGGGGCCCTGACCCTAGCAGTCGTCACCCGCCCCTTCAGCTGGGAAGGCCCTCGCCGCATCCGGGCTGCCGAGGAAGGGATCAAGCGGCTTCGCGAGCAAGTCGATGCAATGCTCGTTGTCTCCAACGATCGCTTGCTCTCCGCTTTGGATAAAAAGATTAGCGCTAAGGATGCGTTTTTGATCGCTGACCGAGTCCTCTATCATGGGGTGAAGGGAATCACCGACGTCATCCAGCTACCTGGCATGATCAACTTGGATTTCGCCGATGTGCGGGCACTTCTCGAAGGAGCAGGCCAGGCGCTCATGGGAATTGGCTCTGGGCGGGGAGAGAATAAGGTCGAGGAAGCCGCTCGCTCTGCGACTCAAAGCCCCCTTCTGGAGCGGTCCATCGAGGGAGCAAGGCGCCTTCTGGTCAACGTCATCGGCTCAGAGGACCTCAGCCTCGAAGCAGCTGCCTCCATCGTTGAGCGGGTCCGAGAAGCCACCGGTGTTGAAGGGGAAGTCGACGTCCTCTATGGGCTGACCTATGACGAGCGGGCTCAAGATGAGCTTCGGGTCATCCTCATTGCCACTGGCTTCGATCAAGCAGCGGTCATCGCCAAACCGGCAGGTGGGCGCTTGATCGATTTTCCCGCCAGCAACGTGGATATTGGCAACTACGAGATTCCTGCCTTCATTCGCTATGGAGACGGGGACTACCCTCCCAAGCGAGGCAACTAAGTCAGCGCAGGATCGCTCTGACCGGAGCCGCATCAGCCCCTTCGAGGAGCAAGGGAAGCGCAACGAGTTCGTAGGTACCTGGAGCTACCCCCTCAAGAGCCAACCCTTCGAGAATTCGGACCCCTCTACGGGCACAGGCATGATGGGCGGAAAGTTCTTTCGAGACTAGAGGATCGATGCTCGGGGCATCGGTCCCCAACAAGCGAACCCCCCGGTCGGCGAGGATCTCGATCGCCTCAGGGCTGAGATACGTGAAGCGCTCGGGGAAGCGGAGCCAGCGACGAGGCTGACCTGTATCGAAGAGCACTCGAGGCGGGAGGTCCTGGAGGCGCTCAACAAAACGGCCATCGATCACCTCAACCCTCGTCTCCACCACTTGACAAGGCCCCACGAGGAGGTCGAGAGGGGTTTGCTCTAAGGTCTCCCCTCGTGCCTCATAGTGCCAAGGGGCATCGAGATGAGTGCCCAGATGGGTCGTTCCTGAGATTCGCCCCACATTGACCGAACTTCCCGCTTCCATGGCCCAGTGGAGCTCAAACTGGTACGGGGTGTCTCCCGGCCAGACCGGATGGCCGGGGTAGAGAGCTCGCGTGATCTCGATCATGACTCATCTTAAAGCCAAACACGAATTGTCGCGATGTGAAGAGCGCTTTGGAGAGACACAAAGGAAAAAAACACAGCCTTCGCTAATCTAAAAGCATGGCGCAGAGATGGGAGCCCGATCTCCTCATCGTCGGGGGAAGCACGGGAGGGGTGGCAGCAGCCCTCGCTGCGCTCCGGCTTGGCAGGCGGGTCCTCCTCACCCACGAAACCCCCTGGATCGGGGGACAGCTGACGGCTCAGGCAGTTCCTCCTGATGAGCATCCTTGGATCGAAGTGCGGGGATCGACCGCAACGTACCGGCAGTTTCGGGCCGGCGTGCGGGAATACTATCGGCGCCACTATCCCCTCCTCCCCCACGTCCGCGAGGATCCGTTCTTCAACCCTGGAGGGGGCTGGGTGAGCCGACTCTGTTTTGAGCCGAGGGTAGGCTTGGCTGTCCTCGAGGCGATGCTGGCTCCTTACCGAGCCAACCGGCAGCTCTGGCTCCAAGAAGGGATCCCCACTCGAGCCTGGACGGAGCGAGACACCCTCAAGGCCGTTGAGGTGAGCGAGGAGGAGGGATCTTCAATCGTCTCGGCTCCCTATGTCCTCGACGCCACGGAGACCGGAGAGCTCTTGGAACTCGCCCGCGTCGAGCACGTCGTGGGAGCTGAGAGCCAGGTGATGACCGGGGAGCTTCACGCCCCCGCTCAGGCGGATCCCAGGGATCAGCAAGCCTTCACCTGGGTCGTAGCGGTCGATCTCCTCGGCACAGAGCCCATTGCCGAACCTCCGAACTATCGCTTTTGGAGAGACTTTACTCCCCCCTCTTGGCCGGGCCCTCTCCTGAGCTGGACGTATCCGGACCCGATCGAGGGGACCCCGAGGACCCGCCCCTTCTTGGGAGACCAGGGGTTGTGGACCTACCGGCGCATCTTCGCTCGCGATCGCTACCCTGCGGGGCGCTACGCCAGCGATGTCAGCCTCCTCAACTGGCCACAAAACGACTATATGCTGGGCCCTCTGCTCGGGGTGAGCCCCGAGGAGCGAGCCCACCATCTCCAACAGGCCCAGGAGCTCAGCCTCTCGCTCCTCTACTGGCTGCAAACCGAAGCTCCCAGAGACGACGGGGGCTATGGCTACCCCCTTCGGCCGCGCGGCGATCTGCTGGGTAGCGCGAACGGCCTCGCCCTGGCTCCCTATCTCCGGGAAAGCCGCAGGATCCAGGCCATCTTCACGGTCCGGGAAGAGCACTTAGGCGTCGCCGCCCGGCACCCTCTGGAGGGGGCCGAGCGCTTCTTTGATGCTATGGGCATCGGCGCTTATCGCATCGATCTCCATCCGAGCAGCCGCCGAGGATATCTCGATCTCGCCACCTGGCCGTTTCAGATCCCCTTGGGAGCCCTCATTCCCGTGCGCCTGCGCAACCTCCTCCCCGCCTCCAAAAACCTCGGGGTCACCCACATCACCAACGGCTGCTTTCGCCTCCATCCCGTCGAGTGGACCGTTGGCGAGGCCGCCGGGGCTCTGGCCAGCTTCTGCCTGGAGCGCCGCACCGAGCCGATCCACGTCCGCAGCGATCCAAACCTCCTGGAAGAGTTCCAGAGGCTTCTCGTCCAGCTCGGCTTCGAGCTCGCCTGGCCAGAGGCCGAGCGGCTCAGGAAGCTTTAGCTATACTGAGCTCATGGCTCTGTTTCACGCCCGTTACGGGGAGGTTTTGATCTTGCTCTCCTTGATCGTTGCGCTCTTCAGCTTCTTCTGGAGCAACGCTCAGGGCCGCGGGGCGCTCACCCTTCGGCGGATCCTCGCGGGGCTTCTTGACCTGGAAATCCTAATTGGGCTGATCACCGCCGCTCTGGTCTCCGTGCCTTGGGGCCGGTTCATCTGGCATCCTCTAGCCATGATCGTTGCGGCCGTCTTCGCTCACCTTGCCGCCCGCCGGCAGGACCGGCAAGCCTCTTGGTTCTCAGCTTTGACCGTCGTCTTTCTTCTCTTAGGCTTCCTCGCAGCGCGCAGCGCCCTAGCCTAGCGAGCTCGGTCACAGCTGCTGGTCTCAGCTTCAAGCCTCAAGATATAGTGGAGGTCTATGGATCTCAGCTTGCTCAAACGCCTCTCGGAGACCCCAGGAATTCCCGGTTGGGAAGATCGAGTGCGAGCCCTTGTTGAAGGAGAGCTCAGCGGTCTGGTCGATGACGTGCGGCAAGACGCCTTAGGCAATCTCATCGCCCACCGCCGAGGAGAGGGGCCGAGAGTCATGGTCGCCGCTCATCTCGATGAAATCGGGTTCTACGTCAAGTACATCGACGACCACGGTTTCCTTCGCCTCCAGCCCGTGGGTGGCTTCGATGCGCGCAACCTCTTTGCCCGCCGGGTGGTCGTCCACGGTAGCTCAGGGGATCTCCCCGGCCTGCTCAATCCAAGCGGTCGCCCCGTCCATCTCTCGACCCCAGAGGAGCGAAAAAAAGTTCCCGAGCTCCGGGAGTTCTTCGTCGACCTAGGGCTCAGCCCCGAGGAGGTGCGCTCCCGGGTGCGCGTCGGCGACCCGGTGACCCTCTGGCAGGAAGCTTCTGAAGTCGGCGAGCTCTTCTCTGGGAAAGCGATGGATGATCGGGCGAGTGTCTTCGTCCTTCTCGAAACCCTGCGCGCCCTTCGGGGGGCCCCTCTAGCCTTTGATCTCTACGCCGTCTTCACCACCCAGGAAGAAGTGGGGCTCAGAGGGGCCCTGACCAGCGCTTTTGGCGTGGAACCCGAGATCGGGGTTGCTCTCGACGTGACGCTGGCAGTGGATATTCCCGGAGGAGCCCCCGACGAAGCGGTGAGCCAGTTGGGTAAGGGTGTAGGCATCAAGATCCTCGATAACTCGATGATCAGTCACCGGGGGCTGGTGCGCACCTTCGTCGAGCTTGCCGAGCGTCACAGCCTTCCCTATCAGCTCGAGGTGCTTCCTCTGGGAGGAACCGATGGAGGGGCGATCCAGAGGAGTCGCCTTGGAGTCCCCACAATCACCCTCTCTGTACCCACACGCTACATCCACACCGTCACCGAGACCGTTCACCGCAAGGATCTGGAGGCTGAGATCACCCTCCTTCAAGCGTATCTCCGAGGATGAGGACCTACCGAGCATTTCGCGTCCTGGAGCCCGGCCGCATGGAGCTCCAGGATCTCCCCTTAGAGTCCCCTCGCGAAGGGGAGGTCCTAGTCCGCCTGGAAGCCAGCGGGGTCAACTTCATCGATCTCTACAAGCATCGAGGTCTCTACCGGATGCCCCTCCCCTTCACCGCCGGTGAAGAGGGAGCTGGAATCATCGAAGAGGTCGGCCCCGGCGTGCAGGGCTTTGCTCCCGGCGATCGGGTCGCCTTTCTCGAGCAAGGAACCTACGCGACGCACATCCGAGTTTCCGCCCAGAAGCTGATTCGCATTCCCCCAGGCCTTGAGAGCCGGGTGGCAGCCGCCGTGATGCTCCAAGGGCTCACCGCCCACTACCTGGTCCACAGCACCTATCCCCTCAAAGCGGGCGAGACCTGCCTCATCCACGCAGCCGCAGGAGGGGTTGGGCTCTTGCTGCTCCAGCTTGCTCGCCAACGAGGGGCGCGGGTCCTAGCCACCGCAGGCAGCGAGGCTAAGCGAGCCTTAGCTCGAGAATTTGGAGCCCACGAGGTCTTCCCTTACGAAGGCTTCGCACAACGAGTTCGAGAGCTCACCCAAGGCCAAGGGGTCCAGGTAGTCTACGATGGGGTTGGCCAGGCGACCTTCGAGGGAAGCTTAGATTCCTTAGCGATTCGCGGCTACTTAGTGCTCTTTGGCCAGTCAAGCGGTCCTGTGGCTCCCTTGGATCCGCAGATCCTCAACCAAAAAGGCGGGCTCTTCCTCACCCGTCCGAGCTTGGTGCACTACACGCGAACCCGCGAGGAGCTGGAATGGCGGGCCTCAGACATTCTGGGGGCAGTCGCTTCTGGTACCCTCAGAGTCCGCATCGGGGCCGAGCTTCCCCTCGAGGAAGCTCCTGAGGCGCAACGCCGTTTGGCCAATCGAGAAACCACCGGCAAGGTCCTCCTCATCCCCTGATGCGCTGGCTTGCGCTCTTCCTGCTCATCTCTCCTGGGCTAGCCCAGAGCCTCCAACTGGGGGGCTATGCCAGCATCCCCTATAGCACACCGACGCTTCAAGCATCACTTCCCCTAACCTCGGGTACCCTAGCCCTCCGAGCCCAACTCGGAGCCTGGGGGCTCACATACACCAATCTTTTTCCCCTAGGACCTCTGGGCCTCCTTGAGGGAAGCCTTGAAGGTACCCTCTCGCCCAACGGTTTTGAGCTTGGCGCCTCCGGAGAAGGAGCGTTGGGCTCCCTCGCCCTTCAAGGTAAGGTCAGCTATGCTTCCTTACCCCGAAACGAGCTTTGGGTCGAAGCGCCTAACCTCACCGGATGGACGGCTTTCCTCACCGGAAAGGGCCGGATTCCCGAAGGAATTTTGACTCTTGGCGTGCAGTACGTGCAGCCTTATGGGGGAGGCAGCGTGAGCCTAAGTCGGGGGAACTGGACGTTTGGGGGTGGAGCGCTGGGAGGGCCCTACCTTGCGCTCGGCTGGCGAAAAACCCTTGATCTGGGGGAGCGGCTTGTTGCGCTCCGACTTCAAGTCGGTGACTTCAGCCAAGAAGGGGCCCCACCAACTCCTGGTGGCCTCATTGAGGGCAGCTACGATGGACAAAGCCTTAAGGCCGATCTCATGGTGGCCTACCCCTGGGCGGGTAGCCTAACAATCGTGATGCCATCAAGCTCGTTACGCCTCGGCTACACACCTTCTCAAGGCTGGTGGATCTGGCTTCAAGAATCGATCGCTCTTGGAGGTTCGTCATGAGATGGGCCGCCGGACTCCTTGTCCTTCTCGGTCTCGCCCTGGCTCAAAATCCAAGAGCCATCCTCAACGAGGTTCAACAGCGGCTGAACCAGAGTCCTTGGGAGTCCTTGGTTCAGGGGGAGATCCGATTTCCCGGACAAGGGCTCCAGACCACCGTATTCCTGCTTCGAGTGATCCCCGGACAAAAACCCTTTATTCGGCTTGATTTCCAAAAACCAGGTTCCTTAGAGGGGAACTTTCTGTTGGTGACTCCCAAAGAAGTTTGGAACTATCTCTATCTCACGAACCAAGTCGTGATCCAACCCCTAGCCCGCGGAAGCTTCCAGGGACTTAGCCTCAATCCCGCGCTCTTCAGCAACTTCCAGAACCTCGCTCAACAGATCGAGCTTCGCCTCGATGGCAGCATCCAGACATCCCAAGGGCCCGCGTGGCGGATTGTGGGGACTAATGCTAACCCCTCCCTAGGTTTCGCGCACCTGATCGTTCTCATTCTGGAACGCTCTCTACAACCTTTCTCGATCACGTTCACAGATTCCTCCGGAAAGGTGCTCCTTGACCTTCACTTTACTCATTTCCAGCGGGCTGATCTTACCCCGAGCCTCCTCGAGCGTTATCCCCCCGACGCCCAGGTCCTCCATCGCTAGTCAGAGCCTCAACCAGTTGGGCTCGCACTTGGTACCTTGCTGTAAGCTTAGCAGACGGGGATGGGCACATGGGGCACCTTCGGAATACAGAGGTCTCCAAGAACAGCGAGGTAGAAGCAGAGAGCACCTCCCCGGCCCAAATTTGCGCTCAACTCGAGATATGACAAGATGTGGCACCTTGGCGGCCAAGCCGCGACTCAACCTCCAAGATGGGCTACCTAACTCAGGCCGCTTGACCCCACCCAAAGCCCCCACATCTATCAGCACCACCGGAAGCGTAATGAAAGATGAATGGAGGTTGTATGCGTCGCGGCGATTGGGGTTGGGGATTGACCATAGGCTTACTCTTCGCTGTGCTCGGCTTAGGACTTCGATCGCTGGGCATTGGCTATCCTGTCCTGGGCCTCTACGCTCAAATCACCTACTGGCTAGGGATCCCGGCGGTCTTCAACCTCATCCATAAGCTTTTCGGTTACGGTAACTTAGCCAAGGAATTTGCTTTTGCCAGTACGGTCGTGCTCTGGCTCCTCCTCCATCCCTTCTTCTTCTGGGGACTGAGAAAGCGGCCCTGGCTTTGGGGGGGGTTACTCTTCCTTTTCTACGGATACCTGGGAGGATGGTGGACTGCCGTCATCGGCGAGGGGGGTGATTGGGTCAAGGGGATAGTGAGCGGATTTGTCTATACCCTCCTCGCCCTCGGCAGCAGCCATCTTCGGTCGATGAGGGTTTCAAGCAATCCCTCCCGTCGGGAGGGATTGAAAGGACTTGGCATTTTGGGGCTAGGATTGCTGCTCACAAAAGTTAGGGCTCAGCCCAAAGCGCCTTCTGGAGTTCCTTGGTCCAAAATCCCTGGCCTCTCCCCCCGTATCACACCGCAGCAGGATCTGTACTACGTCTCCAAGAACCTGCCTTTCTTCGACCCTGATCTCGTCGGTAAGCCTTATGAGCTCCAAGTCTCCGGGCTTATCGAACATCCCCACAGCCTCGACTTAGCCGCTCTGAAGGCTCTACCTAAGGCAGAACTTGTGGATACCCTCACCTGCATTTCCAATCCCGTAGGCGGCCCCCTCATTGGATGCCCTCGCTGGCTTGGCGTTCCCCTTCACATCCTTTTTGAGAAAGCCAAGCCCCGCCCCGAAGCGACCTGGGCGATTTGGCAGGCTGCCGATGGATACATCGAGTCGATTGAGATCGATCAAATTCCCCCCCAAGCGATGCTGGCCTATGCGATCGAGGATCCCAAGACGGGCGCTTGGCAAGATCTCGAAGTTGCTCACGGCTATCCTACTCGCCTCCTCATTCCAGGGCGCTATGGGATGAAGCAACCTAAATGGCTCACTCAGATCCGCCTCTCAGACCAGGGCGAGCTCGGTTACTGGGCCCAGCGCGGATGGAGCAAGACAGCCATCATCCGGACCATGAGCCGTATCGATACGCCCAGCTCTGGCAGCCTCCTCAAAGCAGGAGTCCCTATCTACGTTGCAGGAATCGCCTTCGCCGGCGGAAGACCCCTAGAAGCCGTACAGCTTTCCTTCGACGGAGGAAAAACATGGAAGCCCACGGTGCTCCGCCCTCCTCTGGGCAAGTACGCCTGGCAACAGTGGGCCTACCGGTGGGTACCTACTCCGGGAAACTATACGCTCACCGTCCGCGCAGTCGAAGTCGGCGGCCGCATTCAGGACCCTCACCCCAGCCCAGCTTTGCCTGACGGGGCCACAGGTTATGACCGCGTCGGGGTGCGAGTGGTCTAAGAGCAGCAAAGCCAAAAGACACCCTAGTCGACACTTTTGCTCTCAGCGTTGTCTTTGGCGGGCCGTGAAGGACTCGAACCTCCAACCCCCGGTTTTGGAGACCGGTGCTCTGCCAATTGAGCTAACGGCCCGTGGCCGCTGAGGGATTCTAGCACACTTCACCGAATCAGGGCAACGAGAGCTGGCTGAACTCATACTCGGAGATGATCCCTACGGCGTTGAGCTGATTCACGGTCAATGCACCTCGATGCTTACTGATGGAGGTACACCAACCTCGATGGGCTAAGAGGCCTTGAGTAAGGATGGCCTATAATCATTTCAAATCAGGGTGATGGGTAAGACAACGCGAAATAGGTGGTATCTTAACTCAAAACTTGCACTTATACAGGTCCTCTCAGGTTTATGCGCCGGGAGCACTTGAAAAGAGCCACTGGGT
>OGCG01001457.1_pt1 | contig 11611 bp, 7 predicted proteins | sample 1570061 | NCBI WGS metagenome assembly OGCG01 (sample SAMN06268698, study PRJEB24515) | hot springs metagenome | isolation source: Joseph's Coat, Yellowstone National Park, Washington, USA | place: USA:Joseph's Coat, Yellowstone National Park, Washington, USA
CACCCTGCGGTCCTTACGGAGCACCCTGCGGTCCTAACGGAGCACCTTGTGGTCCTAACGGAGCACCTTGTGGTCCTAACGGAGCACCTTGTGGTCCTTACGGAGCACCTTGTGGTCCTTACGGAGCACCTTGTGGTCCTTACGGAGCACCCTGCGGTCCTTACGGAGCACCTTGTGGTCCTTACGGAGCACCTTGTGGTCCTAACGGAGCACCTTGTGGTCCTTATCCACCAGTTCCGCCCGGTCCAGGGATCCCATATGGTCCGGGAGGTTGTGGCTTCCCCTATCCTGGAGAATATGATAATTGTTCCTCACAAGAAAATGATTTTTGTTGTAGTGAATGTTCACAAAAATCAGGAAAAAAAAAAGTCAGGATGTAATAAATAAATTAGATACACTGATTAAAAAGATTGAAGATGGTCCGCACCATTCTAATGGAAATGAACATAATATCGAAAAACCTGTATATATTCCTCATGAGAAACTCACTAAATGTTGTTCGGATGATTCTTCGGATGAGGGCGCAATAATTTATTTAATACCTATATCTGAAAATTCTGAAGATTCAGATAGTTCTGAAGATTTTGAACATCCGGATGTACCTATAATAGGTGTTCCTGTCATAGTGCCACCTATTATTCCGGTGGTTGGCACAACAGTAGGGCCTGCCATTAATATGACCACCGGACCTACCATTGGACCAACCGTTAATACTGTTGCTGAACCTACCATTGGTATGACAAACAAATTTGCTGCTGGTACAATCAACGGACCTGTTTCTCATACATCAGCAGGATCCGTTGCCAGTACATCGATAGGATTCGTTCCAAAGGAGAATTCTATTCTGACTAATAGAATGTTCCCTAATATTTCTGGAACATCCCAAGATTTGACCACTGAGGTGATCACTACTTTAAATGGACATATTTGTACTACTAAGCCAATCAACCGGATTAATCAGGTATCCGGAGTAAATGATAAAAATATTTTGCATTGGGCTGCCCAAATGCTTAATTTAGGGAACATAAAAGATCCATTTAGGATTGCCCTGACGGTCGATAGTTCGGGTAACCTTTGGGTGGTTGTCCAGCCGACAGATGGGGACCCTTTGGTCGGATCCCATACTACCATTCCACGCCAAAATGGACAAATATTGTTGATAAAGTATGATCCATCAGGTCAATATCTTGGGTCAAATTATCTTTATCAAAAACCAATGCTTGCTGGCAAATTATCCTTAGCCTCAGATGGGGACAATATTATCCTGGCGTTTAGAGAGGGTGAAAATGTTTATCAGATTGACAAACGTGGGCCAGACATGTCCTTAATATGGTGTGTACAACTATTCTCCCATGTTATGGTAGTACTTTTATCTTTGGGTATCGGCCCACAGGGGGGCGTATGGGTCACAGGTTATTTTCAGAATGATATTACCTTTTCAAGTATAGGCTCCGATAATCCGGTCAGTTTGGAGGCACAGGGTGAGAGTGCGTTCTTGGCCAAATATGATGCCCGTGGACATATAGTCTGGACCACCCGGATAGGTGGGATATCTTCCAGTGGGATACTTAATGGTCCCATTCTAGGTTTGACACAAGGTGTCTCATTAGCTGTCAACCATGAGGATGGTTCCGCCTATTTGGCCGGATTTTCTAATGCGGAATTAGTGGTAGCCTACCATGCAAATCAGAAAGAACCTTCTGAAATTTCTTTTCAAAGTGTTGATGATAACCATCAGAATATCTTTTTAGCAAAATATGATGATGCTGGCCGGGCGGTCTGGATAACGCATCTATCACCCTTATCGCCCGAGGATGGTATGGATCTTGCTATTGATCAACAGGGTCAGGTTTTGTTGACCGTTTTAGGGAGACAGAGTTTTATCATCTACCAGGTGGTTCGCGAAAACATTGAAGTAGGCATGACCATCAAAAATGATCAAACCCCTACGGTCTATCTTATCAAATACAATCCACAAGGAAAATTATTATGGTTTAACCGTATAGAATTAATAAATGATAAAAATTTTTCGGAGGCCCAAATGCCACAAGAGGAGGTATTAACACCGCAGGCAGGAGTACAAACGCCACAGGGGGAGGTACGAACGCCGCAGGCGGGAGTACGAACGCCGCAGGGGGAGGTACGAACGCCGCAGGCGGGAGTACGAACACACTATGGTCTGGTCGTTCAAGGTCAAGAATATTACATTGCACTATCATCAGGGTCTCCGCAGATAAATATTTATCTTCCTAATGCTACTATTGGACCCAAAATAGTCAATACAGACAAACAAGTTATCGTAATAATTAAATATAATGATCAACAGGTGGTCTGGGCCTGTAAAATAATCGGACCAGAATTACATCTGGTAGCACCATTCCTTTTAGGGCATGACATTGGGGTAGCATCCCTAGTGTCCGGACCACAAGTTGAAGTTTACCGAGCTGATGGGGGCATGGAGACTTCTATCAGACTGCCCCATGGGCCAGGACATCTAATAATACTTAAATATCTACAATATTTACAGAGGATAGAACTTCCCCCACCGGACGAAGGTTCTGTACCAGAGTTGGAGATCATCCTGGGCCTACAAGGAACCAGCTCTGTGCTAATAGAACCACAGAATAATGCTTTGGAAAATATTCATGGGATTTTATTACATGGATATGGATCACGGGTCCTGCTCGCACGAGTATCATCACGATGGAATATTAAGGATATAAATGATTCCCAGATTATCTATAGATGAGTTGCAAAGGCTATTTTTTTTACGATAATATGGGAATCAGTAAGGATTTTGAGGAGGATCTGGGTAATTCGCAGGAAGAAAGTGGACATCCATTTGCTATAGATTCTATGGGACATATAATTAGGGAACCATATCCAGACTATCGTAAACGATTGGTTCCTATGTCCGGTGAATATGTACTGGTACATTGGATAGAGGCACCTATCATCCCGAGTATTTTCCATTATCTGGCCAACGGGCCGGGCGATCCAATTATCCCGCAATGGCAGAGATTATTGCATCGGCCCTGGCAAGTTTACATCTGGCAGCCGGAAGATATTTTCTCCATCAGCAATAAATGGTATAATCTCTATTTGGAGTCCAGTGATCCAATCCTTCAAAGGATTGCACTCATGATCAGCGTACTTTCAGAGTATGGAGGTATCATAGTGGATACAACAATCCGCCCATGGCGGATCATTCCACCAGAAATGCTCCGGGGGAATCTAATAACTGGATTTAGGGAACATTTTGCCCTTGATTATCATTTTATGGGTGCACCAATCAACTCCCCTACGGTACAGTCTATCTACCGACTACTCTGCGGCGGCTATTCCCTAAAAAAGGAACGTATTGATGATACTATTCTGATCGATCCTGGGACAAATCTTTATCCTACATATTTTTTTGGAGAAACCTCGGGAATACCCGCCTATTTTGCCGGACAAAAAGTTTTTCAATCTATTGCTGAACACATTCCACCCGTTCCCCAGTAGTATGTCCGGGCATTTCAGAATATTCTGGTATACTTGTCGGATCATATTTTTGGAGGTCTTTGATCCAAAAAATATTTTCGGGACTAATATCCGTATTAGTAGCGGGCGGAATTTTTCTAGGCCCAAACGCCTCCTCGAGTGTCTCAATGCTAAATTTTTTGTCGAACATCCGGATTTCTTCCGGATATTCAACTTTAAATGAGAGTAAAAGATCTGTATGATTTAAGCCTAAACCTGGTAACAGATAGATATTTTGGGGATTCAAAATCTTTCCAGGCTCTAATATGACCAGAATCTTCCGGCCACTAGGATGTTCAAAAACCCTTTGGAAACCACAAAGTGTTTCTACCAGGTCCAAATGGAGTGTATAGCTAAGCTGGCCTGTTTCCAAAAGGGTAAAATTAGACTTCATAATCAGTTCAAAAATCACGATCAGGTCGATATAACGCCCATTAGCCCAAGGTCCCCGGCCCTCAAGGACCGTATAGGGGGTCCCAATAATATTATCGGGTACGGGAACCGTTAGGTGTTCTACCTCCTGTAGTGTACCCTTACCTTGACAATTATGGCAAAACATATCACGGGCAAGCAAATCTATTTTTTGACCATTACACATCTTACATAACTTTTGTACCTGCTGCAAAATATGACCCTGCTGTATAACGGTAAACACAAATCCACTTCCTTTACAATGACGACAAAAATGTGCCTGCTTATCCTGAAAACCGGTACCCGAACAATTCTCACACATAATACTTCTGGGAAAATCCAATTTAATTTGCTTGTCCCGAAAATATTGTTCTAATGTAATTTGACATTTATAACGATATACTGGTCGTTGTTGGCCAAAGAATCCAGGAAATAGTGAGGACATAGGAGTACCATTAGGAGTACCATTAAGTCCATCTTCACCATAAGCATCATAAATACGACGTTTTTGTGGATTGGAAAGTATATCATAAGCATGGTTAATTTTTTTGAACATTTCTGCAGCCTGTGGATCCTGATTTTTATCAGGATGATATTTCATGGCAAGTCTTCGGTAGGCACGTTTAATCTCCGCAGCATCGGCTGTCTTAGGTACATCCAAAATCTCATAAAGATCTTGTGTTTGATCTGATGTCTCCATATAAATTTATATGGAGATTATATCTTGATATAATCTAGCCAATCATCTAAAATTAGCCTTTAGTTATCAAAATATCTAAATTATAATTTATAATCAAATTATCTTGGCATATGGATCACTTTGTTTACTGATCAAGTATGCGACCATTAGTAGAAGTCGTTCAGACTATCAGTAGATTCCAAGTATTAATAGTTATCAAAATAAAAAATCTAATAACCAACTTTTTACTGGTTGGAAAATCAAAAAAATCATTAATTAATGATGTTTTTGATTTTGGAACAAGATTGTGCCTTCAGCTAAGGGCATCTAAAGTATTCTAGATAGATCCAACCGTCGGGCAGCTCAGGCGGAAGGTCAGGAGCTTTTCGCTGACAAGCACGAGAATAGGAAAGAGGCAGGTTTGGAACGGAACGAGTACCATGAACCTTAGATGTCTTTCTGAGCTCCGGAAAGATTTTATCATTGGACAGATCAAGAAGCTTTTGATCGACTGGAGCAGTTGGAGCAACTGGAATGGTGGGAGAGATAGGGACAATTGGGACAGACAGGGTAGTATCCGCCAGTGCAGGAGGAGGGATATTTTCGTCCGGACAGATATTGGTCGATTCTATCTTGACCTTAAGATGTTCCTCCATCATGGAGAGGATCTCTTCGCAAGAGTGTCCTGCCACTCTTATGAAGATCCTAAGGTACTTCTTGTCGGGAACGTTCTTTCCGATTTCCAAGTGGGCTCTGAGCAAATGTAATCTTTGTCCGAAGACCTCCTTCAATGGTTCGACCCGATCACGAAGATCATCACTGTACGGAATCCTGACATCACAAACAGTACAACCACAGCCAACATGTTTGTATGCATCGTCCTGGTTCGAATTGTAGATAGTAGACCATGGATTAGCCAGATTGTAAAATTCGATCAATTCAGGATCATGATGACCATTAAGGCTGTCTTCAATCTTCCTCAAGATCGGTGCCAAAAGATCATGGGCCAAAGGTTCGTACCATTTCCGTTCCCTCTGCACACTATTCTTCTCCTTGTTCTTATTGTTCTCCATGAGCACAAGTGTGGCTAGCTGACGATGGGTCAGCCGATGTCCTGGTAAATTGCCATCATCATAATGATTGTTCTGGAATTTGAAGCCATATGCTGACAGTTCAGATTTAACGGACCGTTCGAAATCCTTGGGAGCGCTGGATGATGAGATCATTAAACGCAGACAAAATCCATCCTGAACATAGATTTTGGGGTTTTTGGTCTGTTGTTCATCCTTGTCGGTAGCATATCCTTTGAATCTTTTGAGTCTTTGGGCTTTCTTTTGGAGCTTATTGCTGAAAATTTCATTGCCACCAACAACTACATTGAAATTAAAACGAACGGACTTGATCATACTGAAAAATAATTGGGGATCATGATAGTAGCTCTGATTATGATAATCTATCAATTTGCTCATGAAATTAAAAAGGGCCTGTTTATGGTCTTCAATAAGGGGTGCATTGACAATGGCAATATACTGAGCATCAGCAGAACCTTCGCATTTCCATTCTAATGGGGACGAGGACAAGAATGGAGATATATAATTGTTGGCCATCCTTTGAACGGAATTGAACAATTCACCTCCGCCTACGAGTTTTACCAATTGTCGGAAACCTTGGGTTGATTGGGTCTTCCTGGGCTTCCAACTAATCTCCTGATCATTATCATCAGGAACCTTTTCGGTCTTGGTCATCCAATTGAATAGACGACAATAATCAGGAAACTTGTGGGAATACCCTTGATATGTCCCCAGAATCCGTTCGAGATCATCCACCATAGGACCTGTCAAAAGTTGCTTCTGACAGAACTTTTCGGAACCCAATCTTTGGGACAACCAACGCTGGTAACCAGCCTCTAGAGACTCTGGGAACACACCAAAGTATTCGTTTGGTCCATGATGTTCGTCCGGAAATATGGGACCCTCAATGGTCGATTTTTGCCCAAACTTCTTAGAACAGTTCAGGTGTCCGGGACGTTGTACGGGGACCTCGTACGAATACTTGTACAGAACGATCCGGTATCCGGGCATGAACTTATTCCGGTTTCTATCGGCAAACTGGCATCGGGCCAGGCTGAAGGCACAATATTTACATTCCCTGTACTGATCTTTGAAGACATCAAGAAGATACTGGACACGATCCTTCTCCAGAAGACATTGAGGGGGATTGTACGCATACTCGTCCTGAAAGTATTGATGGTCCTGTCTATAGGTAAAATAGGAAACTTCATGGACAAGTTTGGGCCTGATCGTCCTCCCGACGAGCTCATCGTCCGTATCTTCGTCCCAAGTTTGATCTTCTTGATACTTTCTGCTCATCAGAAGTATTTCTGGATAGGAACTTTGGGCCACCTCCTGTTTTTGGACCAGGAGCGTCAGGAAATGCGAATCCAATGAACCAGGATCATTCTTGTATACTTGTTGATTGGCCCTAAGATTGGTCACCGGCAGATCCAAATATCCACCCACCTTGAACTCCTCCAGAAAAGTCTGTTCGTTGATCATGGAAGACTTTTGAGGAGGATTTTTCAAAAGTCGGGATATTTCGGATCGCAATTTAGGGCCGAAGTGTAACAGGTCTAGAGCCTTTTCACCCTTATGGTCCTCCATCAAGCTGTTCCAGAGGAACGAGGCCGGCTTTTCAGAAGGATCCCTTAGGGGTAAGAAGATATCTGACCCTTGGAGGCCTTGGAGGCCTTGGAAGCCTTGGAAGCCAACAAGGTAACATTTAAGGGATGTTCTTGTTGGAACCGTAATATTGCATGTTAATAAACACACAATAGATGTATCAGATGTATCAGAGCTCAATCTCGTAATTGAGATTGAAGATTTATCTGATGAGATGGTTTGCGAAATCTGAGCGGTCATGGGATTATTCTCATTACCCCAAAAATTGGGGCATTTTTCTTTTTCTAAAGGATTTTTCTATCCATAGAATATTCAATTTTTCGGACTAGAACAACTATAATTTATTATAATAATAAATTATCCTTGTTCTAGACCTTAGTCTAGGGCTACTCATTTTGCGAAATCTGGTCAAAAGTCCTTTTCAGATGGAATCGTTTACGACCATGCGAAAAGCCATCAAGTTTTTGGATACAGGGCGGCGGCGGAGATGGCGGTCCCATTTCAACCAAAATGGATTCATCTTTAAATAAGGGTTCGACAAAAGATGATGCTGTTGGTCCTTCATCGACATGGGCCTTTTTAGGTATAAGGTCATACTTGGACTGATCGGACGGAGGTTTTTGATTATAAAATTCCTGGATACACTGAACTGTTTTCCAGGCAGACGGAAGAGTACTCCAGTAATACTCGGACATAGGAACACTATCGGACGGCAGTGAACTTGGGGATAGAGATTCTTCAGGCTCAAATTGTGGAATCTGATAGGTCATGATAATTAGAATGTCCCTTATAAAGTTTTTTCCTATTCATAGAATGTTCAATTTTTAATCTAGCCCTATGAGATCTGGTCAAAAGTTCTCTTCAAATGGGAAATTAATTAATCATTAATTAATTACCTTTCGTGATATGGGGGAGGAAAATTCGTTCCAATTAAAGAAAAACCATCTTCAAAGAAAGTTTCGCAGCAGGAAGTTCGTCGGACAGGTCGGATGAAGATTTTGGGTGCACGGAATATTCCAGTAGTATCCGGTCATAGGAATGGAAATTGATTTTGATCAATGATTTAATTTAGTAATATTATTTCAATTTTATTGGAATAATATTTAAATTTTGGATTTTTCTAAAAGGATATCAATCTCATAATTGGGAATTTAATGATCATTGATATTATGGATCTATCTTTGTTATTGTAATTTTTTTATCTATATATCCTGGATCAGTATCTGGATTATAGTCTAGATAGATAATATTGACCAGATTACGGATTGGATCAATAGTTATTTGGTCAGCCCTATCGGAAAGTTCTGGTTCATAATAGAGGATTATTTCATACTGATCAAAATAATTATTAACCTGTTTTTGAATGGTCAGAGCAACAACCCAGACAGGATACTTTTTCTCCAAATAGAATCTAATTAATTGGAACAATAGTTCATATTCAGAATCCAAAATTAAAATACGGATACCTTTTTTTAGTTTATCAAAATCATTAATATCATTCCGAATAAAAAACCATTTGGGCCATATATGACAATGTTTATCCGTATCGGTAAGTTTCATATCTTTAAATTGGTATTTTTGGATGAATTGATGGTAGATGGCTAAATTATTGATTTTCTCCAGCCTATAAGAATAACCATTGGTCATATTTTTAAGATGAACATATACCGGTGGGTCAACTCGAATATCTTCCTGATTTTCTGTGTCCGAATTATTTAGATGATTATATATTTGACAAATTTTCCCATCATTTTGGAGAATAAATATTTCAGATCTTGTATTTTCGTTCCAGGATACAATTTTATAGACCACACAAAATCCAGGTTGGGTTATAGGTCTTCTATTTCTCAAAGAACCCTTAGGTTTTTGGATATAAAAGCTGAAATGTAGTTCAATCGATTCTATATTATCGATTAGATAGTATTCTTGTATTTCCCCCAAATTATATCGCAAAAAATGGAGTAATAATTCCTGTAGACCAAGATTATCTTGTTGTAATAAATAATTAGACAATTCTTCCAATTCTTTACCAAATTTTAAATAATCAGGCGGACGAGGGAATCTATTATTAATAGAGAATTTTCTGATATATTTTTGGAATTCCTTTAAGAATTCAGAGAGCTCTCCCTTATAGTATTTTTTAAGAGTATATCTGTTAAAATTACAAATATTTGGTATGTACTGTTTTTTTGTTTGTAGGATAATTTTAGGCATCATAAACTCTAAAAAAGAAGTATCTTTCAGATTATTTTTTGTAAAATCTCTGGAATTCCTATTTTGGACTTCTATTTTTTCATAATGTGCAATCATATCTTGCAACCATTGATCAACTTCTGAAAAATTGGATATTCCTTTTTCAAAGACTTTTGTATTTTCCAGGGTCAAATTATTAGTATTTTTTAATGTCAAAATATTGGTATTTTCCAGGGTCAAAATATTGGTATTTTTCAGGGTCAATATATTGGTATTCTCCAGGGTCAATACATTGGTATTCTTCAGGGTCAAGATATTAGTATTTTCCAAGGTCAAAATATTGGTATTTTTCGGGGTCAAAATGTAGGATTCAATACCATAATATGCATTGGTAACATAAACATCCGACCAGATAGACCGAAATTTCCCCATATAATTTTTGGAGACATGAACAGTTATAAGATAACCTTGTGTTATTTGCAATGATTCATCCCGAAAGTAGTTTTGGATGGTTATTTTCCTAATGTGATCATATAAGTGATATAGTCCTTTACCACCGAAACATCCAACATAATCGATAATAAATAAATTTGCAAAAGTTATAATATAATTAAAAATGGGGGGTTCATATCTATATAATTGGTGTTCTAAGATATGTATAGCTTCTTGTTTTAGGGGAACAAAATGGGTAAAAGTATCAACTTCATTAGCCCATTCTTCCTCATGTTCATAGGCATTTATATGGAAAATTGCTAAACGACAGTATATTTTGTTCAACTCATCTAATTCTTCGGCATTTAGTTTAACATTAATTAATTTGCATAAATATTTTATTATGGGATATTCTTTTTCTACTTTAAGAGAATTTTTTTCCTTTAAAAAAGGAAAAGGTATAGTCATTATATAGTTACCATAATAGAGAAATTGCGTTATTTGTGAAAAATTTTTGATGACCTGGCCCATAAATCGGCGGTCATATGATTTTTCATTTGGTTTTTCAAAACAAACATAAAAGGGTTCAATATCAATATCAAGATGAACATCCAGCCCAGTAGATTGGGCTGATAAATTTTCTATTAATGATAATGGACTATCTATTAATTTGTCCATGGGCTTTTCCATAAATTTAAGCGTCGACCAATATAATATTTTTTCAATTTTATTAATAATATGGTTCTGATAAGATAAGAATATCTTTATTGTAATATTTTAACTGGATATTCCGGTTAAAATATTATGGACTACTATCGGACTAACGGATCAAAAATAATGGATTACTATCAAACTAAAAATTAGTATTTATTTTGACCCAATTTGATCATTTGGAGAATCTTGGACTCCGTCAGGGTCTTTGATGTTCCTGCTTGATAATAGATTGTGACCTGATATTCTGTTACCGTTTGCTTCTGGAAAGAGAGACCTACTAGATGGTCAGGGAGATGGGCACCGATGAAATTCATAACCAGAAGAGGAATAGTTCCCTCCTCAAATTTGGGATCTAATTTCTCATTTACCAAAAATTTTGTCTGTAGCATGTTTTTAAGCTGTTCTAACTCATAACCTTGATGTACGAAGGTCCATTGGGGATCCAATTTTCCCATTGTTTCTGACTGTCTCAATGGACCCAATTCATGATCCTGAAACATAAAGATCCAATGGGGTTTTTCATCCTGAAATTTACGGGCATGGTACAAGATTGTGAAATTATAATCGGCCAAATTATTTAGAACACGTATTTTTTGGAATATCTGACGGTTGTAAATGCACGCGAACTGTATAGGTGGATGCAATTCACTTTTTATGTAAACCTGTATATTATTATTCAGATAGGCTTGTGTAAATATAGGTTTGTTTGTAACCAGAGACCAATCCTCCTGGATCTGATAGTCGGGAGACCCATAATGTACGTCCCGGTTGTCCTGCGGGACCTGACGGTTGTCCTGACGGTCCTGACGGTTCTGACGGTCCTGAAGGTCCTGACGGTCCTGACGGTCCTGAAAGCCCTAAAGGCCCCAAAGGCCCTGAAGGCCTTGAGGACACTGTTCGCAGAATAGATTCCGTGTTGAGCTTCTATGCCGCAAAACATAAAATAAAAAAGAAGTATCATGGCGTTATTCGATGGTTTTTG
>OGCG01001459.1_pt1 | contig 11606 bp, 11 predicted proteins | sample 1570061 | NCBI WGS metagenome assembly OGCG01 (sample SAMN06268698, study PRJEB24515) | hot springs metagenome | isolation source: Joseph's Coat, Yellowstone National Park, Washington, USA | place: USA:Joseph's Coat, Yellowstone National Park, Washington, USA
ATAAATTATCTTGATGAAGATTGGTATCTTAGAATATCTTTAGAATTATATTTAAAAAGATTCATAGTAGGTGGTTTTGATAAAGTTTTTGAAATAGGTAAAGTCTTTAGAAACGAAGATATAGATGTAACTCATAACCCAGAATTTACTTTAATGGAGCTATATTGGGCTTATGCAGATTATAATGATATTATGAAGCTTACTCAAGATATCATAGTAGACGTAGCAAAAAACATACTTGGAGAAACTAAAGTAAAATACAAGGTAGGAGATAAAGAGTATGAGATAGATTTATCTCAGTTTAAGGAAATTACTATGTTTGATTCCTTGTCTGAAGTTTTAGGTAAAAACGTTGAAACTATGAGCGATGAAGAACTTAAAGGATTAATGCAAAAATATCAACTTATTCCTAGAGGTAATTCCTATATAAGGGGACTAATGATAGAGAAGTTATTTGACAAGTTAGTATCTCCTAATTTAATACAGCCAACTTTCGTTACAGATTATCCTATAGAAACTACTCCCCTCTGTAAGCCTCATAGATCTAAGAAAGGTCTAGTTGAAAGGTTTGAATTATTTATAGCAGGGATAGAATTTGCTAACGCATATACTGAACTTAATGATCCTGTTCTTCAGGATAAGTTGTTTAGAGAAGAGCAAGAATTAATGAAAAAAGGAGATCAAGAAGCTCATCCATATGATAAGGACTTTATAAGAGCTTTATCTTATGGCATGCCCCCTACTGGAGGATTAGGAATAGGTATTGATAGATTAATAATGTTGCTTACTAATAATCAGAGTATAAAAGAAGTGATTCCGTTTCCAATAATTAGCTATAAGCTTATCGAGGAAGACTAATTGATAGCATTATAGCAAATATGAAAGATAATAATAAGAAGGCTTGTATATAATACGATATTTTTTCTCCATATTTTAAGCTAATCTTCTTTATTATTTCTGTGAATATTTTTCCTCCATCAGTTATGAATAATGGGGCACCATTAAATAGGGCTAGGCTGAAATTCACTATAAACATCCAAACTGCAAATTCTAGGAAAGGAAATATTGACGCTGGGATCGCATATGTTACATAAACTCCTAAGAAATGGTTTTTTGCTATTGCGGTATAATATGATATAGTGCCATTTGGATTCTTAACTTGAATTAGGTAATGGGTTGTACTATAAAGGCTTTGATTTAATTCTGAGAAAGTTCTAATAGGCTGTCCATTAATTTTTTCTATTATTTGACCTGCGTGCATTGATATATTATAAGCTTCACTGTGAGGAATTGTACCTACTATTTGGATTCCTTGGGAAAATAGTGTTGGTCCAAAACTGGCTATTGGGAAGAATATTCCAGCTAGAATTAGATTTACTGCTATTCCTGCAGCTACTATCTTAAGTTTTGATTTAAAGGAAGCTGTTTGGAATTCACTTTCGTCAGGCTCAACAAATGCTCCAGGAAATATTCCTATTAATATAAATCCGCCGCCCTTTACATTAATTTTGTTTGAGGTAGAAGAAACAGCGTGTGAAAGCTCATGTAAAACTACTGATATTCCTATAGCTAAAAGTAAATATGGCACTTCATTTAAACCTATAGTTATTCCAGGTATTATTGGTTCTAATCTAATTGCTGTAGTTGCAGGATGGAATACAAGACCTGAAATTGTATAATAGATTAATACAATTCCTCCAATCATTGAGATTAATCCTAGAGCTATAGCGACTTTTTCAAAAAATCTATATTCCTTAGACGTAGCTAATTTAGGGAACCATTCACTCCTGGTACTTTTTTTCCACATCAAAACAAAAGGATATACTTTGAAACCTCTTGTTTCGAGTTTCTTCTTTAATGCGAAGATTACTAACCAGAATACTAGAAATCCTATTCCAAAAAGCTCTAGTGAAGATATCATACTAAGCATTTAAGTGAGTACTAAAATAAAACGATTGTGGAAATAGAGTATTCAGAAGAGCATTGGAATATTCTTAGACATAAAAGAAAAATTTCCCTGGATTTATTATATAGACTGAAAAATAATGGGTTAATTGGTTACGTTTATGGTTCAGTAGCTAGGGGTGATGTAAGAAAAGATAGTGACATAGATATAATAGTTTTTAATCCTAATATAATTGAATTGGATTTAATTGACTTTGATCATAAGTTCATTATTCAGGCTACTCCTTTTTCTACTCCAAAAGCATATATTTCGTTAGATCCTGAAGAAAGCGAAGTTATATCTTTTCCTTTATCTAGATTGAAGAGAGATGAAGAAGAATTCTATCGTTTTGGTGGAATGCTAGATTATTATGGCATAGAAAAAAATCTACGAGTAGCTGGTATAAATAAAAAAATGGAGATCATAATACCAACAGAAAAGGGTCATAACGAAATATTGTTAAAAGGTAATGAGGATTTAGCATCAAAGACTCTTAAGATATCTATATCTACGATATTAGAGAGAGAAAAATTACTTACTAAAAGAGTAGAAAAAGGAAGAACTGGGGTTTTTCTTCGATATGATTTAAGTAAAGACGAAAGTTTTGAAAGTTCAATTAGAATATTATATAAGAAAAATAAATTCTTTAGGCGTATGATAGATGCTTAAAGGGAAAGTTGGCGATTATAATATTGTAATAAAGAATTTTCGTGGAACTCATATTAGGGAATTATCTTACTTTGAAATGTATCTTGACAATAAATTAGTAGGCAGATGTAGTTACTTCTCTGGTCGCGATTATTATGTTCCATGGATTGAAATAGATTATATTCCATGGCCTAGACAGGAAGGTATTGAAGTAGATTTATTCAAATATTTTTATGATTTACTGACTCCTAACGGAAGACTATTTGTAACTTATGAGAATGATATAGAAACTTCCAATTTAATTTTTAAGGGATATTCTGCTGTAGATACTCCTTTAGGTTTTTCAATGTTAAAGGCAGGATTTACGTGGTTCAAAATATGGTATTTTCCTGAGGGTGGAAATGAAGGTTATCCTAAGATTCAAGGCAATAAACCGTTAAATGAGGAAACTAAGAAGAAGGAACTTTTAGAACTATTAGATGAAGTTAAAAATCCCCAGGTAAAAGAGTGGTTATTAAAAAATGTTGATAGGAAACCCTGAGATAGGCGTATATAATAATTTACCAAAAGGATGTGAATTATGTAGGCTTGGAGGGAAGTTAGTAGTGTTTATATCTGGAGAATGTGGAGATTCTTGCTATTATTGTCCAGTAAGTGAAGAAAGGTTTGACCATGATATGATATATGCTAATGAAAAGAAAGTTGAAAATTTCATGGATTTCGTGTATGAATCATATAAAATGAATGCGTTAGGTGCTGGAATAACTGGCGGAGATCCAATACTTCATTTGGATAGAGTTGTTGAGGTTATTAATATTTTGAAAGATGAGTTTGGAGATGATTTTCACATTCATCTGTATACTTCTGGAAGATATGTAACCTATGATGTACTAAGAGAGCTTCAAAACGCAGGACTAGATGAAATACGTTTTCATCCATTAAATAAAGAATATCTAAAAGCTATAGAAAAAGCGTTGAAATTTGACTTTGACGTAGGCATAGAAGTCCCATCAATACCAGGTAAGGAAAAGGAATTAGAAGAGTTAATACAGTGGGCAAAAGAAAAGAAAGTTAAATTCGTTAATATAAATGAGTTAGAAATTACCGAGAGAAATTCACTAAATTTGAATGCGATAGGGTTAAAGATCGATCATGGTTTAGCTGGGGCTTCTAGAAGTGCAGAATTGGCTCTTAATATAGTTAAAAAATATCATGAAGGTAAAATGTCTGTTCATTATTGTAGTTCCATATATAAGGACATAGTGGAAACTAGAACAAGGTTTCTAAGGACATTTAGAGTTTACTCTAAGTCATTTGAACAAAATTCTGGAGAAGGAACTATAATAAGAGCACTAGTAAGAACTAAAGCTAATCTCGAGGATTATGGGGAAAAATATGGGGATGGATATTACGTGTCTCCAGATTTAGTTAACGATATAATTAAAATGTATCCTGTAGACGAAGTTAAAATTATTGAAGAATTGCCGTATGGTTTAGTAGTTTCTGAAAAATTAGTTTATTCTAAATCGCAATATAGCAATAATTCCAGTTAGATTTTTTGCCTCAAAATAGACAGGTGAATCTTCTGGAATAATTCTTACCTTTCCACCTTTTTTTTCTACATCTTCCATAATGTTCTCTATTTCAAGTTTTCTTTCTTCATCACTTGGAGAAATCAAATCATAAGTTATTAACAATGTATCCACTGCTCCGTATTCAGAGGCCTTTTTTACCTCTTCAATTCCATATGCAACTAGACCAGTATTTTTAGATAATAACTCTAGAACTTTTTCCATGTCTTTTACGCTTTGAGAAATCTCATAGTCTCTCATTACTTGATCTATTACATCTCTTCTAAGAATTTCTGATAAGCCTGCTCTAGAGGCTGACGATACACTATCAAGATATATTTTCCTTTTCGTATCTAATTTTTCCTTTACAATTTCTTTAAAAGGTCCAGGTCCAGCTAATATTATTGCATCAGGATTATATTGCTTACTATAATCTCCAATTTCTTTAGCTATTTCATTTGCGTTTTCCTCAATTATATTCTCTTCTTCCTTATTTGGAGTTTGAAGACTTCTTTCTGATAATATTTTAATTCCTTGAACCATAGGTATTGCGATCAAACATTCATCAAAATCTACTAAAGCTATAAGAACTTTACTTCTTTTTTCAGCTTGAGAATATATTCTATCTAATTCATGTTTAGGCCATTTTTCCTTTATAATTATAATTTCATCTCCAATATCCAAGTTAATAGTATGATGAGCCCCCCTTATTCCAAACCTTTCTGGTGCATCGACTATTGTCCCATGTATTCTAAGTCTTGAAGTGAAAGCCTGGAATTCCGTATATTCTACTTTTAGTTGGATTATCATCGATATTCTTCTTCCTTCAGCACCAACACTGATATCTCTAGTAGTCTTAGCTATTACATTGTCCCCCTTATTAAGTATCATATGGAGTGTCCATAAGTCATCCTCATCTTCTATATGCAATTTCATGCTGCCTTTCTTCTCGTCAAATTCCAAAACTTTCATTACTAAGTACTCTTTAAACCTTCTGTGGTAATTATATCTGATGCGTCAGAGGAAGATCTAGAGCAGATATATGAAATAGAGGTAGAAAGTTTTGATAAACCTTATCCTATATCATTACTTAAGGCGTATCTATATCTTTCAAACATTTATATAGTAGCTAAAGAAGATAGTAAGATCTTAGGATATGCTATAGGTATCATACAATTTAAAAAGCGTGGTCATGTGGTTTCTATAGCTACTAGAAAAGAATCTAGAAAAAAAGGTATAGGAACGTTATTATTATCTACATTAGAAAAAACGTTTATAAATAATAACTGTACATATTCCTATTTAGAAGTTATGATTACTAATAGAGAAGCAATAAGATTCTATAGGGACATGAATTATTTAGTAATATACACTAAAAAGAACTATTATGGTAGAGGAAGGCATGCTTATATAATGATGAAATCATTGATTAATAAAAGCCTGGAATAAATTTTAATTATATTAAATGATAACAGTACTATGATTGGAGATTTTTACATATTAGACTTTTCTTACGATGTTGAAGAAGGTAAGCCAGTAATTTACATTTGGGCAATAGATAAAGATAATAATAGAGTTTTAATTTTAGAGAAAAACTTTAGGCCATATTTTTATGCATTACTTGAGGACGATAATGAAAAAATTATTGATGAAATAAGAAAACTGAATAAATCGGAATCTCCCATAACTAAAGTAGACGTATTAGAGAAAAAATATTACGGCAATCCAGTAAAGGCTTTAAGAATAGAAACTGTTATTCCTGCATATGTAAGAACATATAGGGAAGCAGTAGGTAAAATAAGTGGTATAAAGGAAGTCCTAGAAGCTGATATAAGATTCTACATGAGATATTCAATAGATTCTGGATTAAGGCCATTCTTTTGGTTTCAAGCAGAGGTTGAAGAAATAAAGGATAATCGATTCAGAGTATCAAAAGTATATAACTTAACAAAGGTAATAAAAATTTATGAAGATAATCCACCAGAGTTAAGAATACTATCTTTTGATATAGAAGTTTACAATAAGTATGGATTTCCAGATCCTAAAAGGGATCCAGTTATAATTATAGGAGTTTGGAGTAAAGATGGTGGAAAGCAATTCGTTAATGAAACTGGAGATGATTTAAAAACAATAAGAGAATTCTCTAAATTCATATTAGATTATGATCCCGACATAATTTTAGGATATAATTCTAATGGCTTTGATTGGCCATACTTAATTGAGAGGGTAAGAAATAGAAATGTTAAATTAGATATAGGAAGAAAAACAGGTTCTGAACCTAGCCAAGGTACATATGGACATTACTCTATAGTCGGTAGGTTAAATGTAGATCTTATAGGATTTGTTGGAAGTATAGAAGAGGTTAAAGTAAAAAGTCTGGATAATATAGCTGATTATTTAGGCGTAATGCCAAAAAATAAGAGGGTTAATCTTGAGTGGTATCAAATTCCAGAGTATTGGAACGATGATAAGAAAAGACAAATCTTACTTCAATATAATATGGATGATGCAAAATCTACCTATTTATTAAAAGATGCTTTCTTACCTTTTGGAGAGCAAGCTGCAATGATCTCTGGACTTCCATTAGATCAACTTTCTATGGCTAGCGTTGGATACAGAGTGGAATGGCTACTTATGCGGGAAGCTTATCACTTTAATGAATTAATACCAAATAGGGCAGAGAGAGAATATGAAGGATATAAAGGAGGATTGGTAATTTCTCCAAAACAAGGTATCCATGAGGATATTTCTGTATTAGATTTTTCTTCTATGTATCCTTCGATAATGATAAAGTATAACATAGGTCCAGATACTTTAGTTAAAGGAGACTGCGACGATTGTTGGGTAGCTCCAGAAGTTGGTCATAAATTTAGAAAGGCTCCAGAAGGTTTTTACAAAAAGATCTTACAAGAATTAATAAAGGAAAGACGAGACATAAAGGATAAGCTTTCTAAGACAGATAATGAATATGAAAAAAGAAGACTTGATGAAAGACAAAAAGCGTTAAAGATCATGACTAACGCCTTTTATGGCTATATGGGATGGTTAGGAGCTAGATGGTATAGTAGAGAAGGTGCTGAGGCTGTTACGGCATGGGGAAGAGAAATTATTTCCTCTGCAGCAAAAATAGCTGAAAGTGAAGGATTTGAAGTTATTTATGGAGATACTGATTCCATATTTGTTAAAGGAGATAAGAATAAGGTTAATGAGCTAGCTAAAGAGATAAGTGATAAGTTTAGTCTTGATATTAAAGTAGAAAAACAATATAAGAGAATATTTTTCACAGAAAACAAAAAGAGATATGCAGGTTTAACTTTTGATAATAAAATTGATATAGTAGGTTTTGAAGCTGTTAGGGGAGATTGGTGCGATCTTGCTAAGGATCTTCAGAGACAAGTTATCGAAAGAATACTTTTATCTAGCGTAGATGATGCAGTAAGATTAGCAAGAGAAACTATAATGAAATTAAGAAGAAAGGAGTTTAGAATAGAGGATCTAATAATATGGAAATCCTTAGATAAGAGCATAGACGAATATGAGGTTGAAGCCCCACATGTGTCTGCAGCTAAAAAAGCTATGAAGGCAGGATATGCAATATTTAAAGGTGGAAAAATAGGCTATGTTGTAGTTAAGGGAGCTGGTAAAATTTCAGATAGAGCAGAACCATATTTTATGGTTAAAGATCTATCAAGAATAGATGTAGACTATTATGTTGATAAACAACTAGTTCCTGCAGTTATGAGAATCTTAGAATCTTTTGGTATAAAAGAAAGTACCTTAAAAACTGGAGGATTTGATATAATGAATTTTTTTAAGAAGTAATTATATCTGAAAATGTGAGTATTTTAATATTATCTAAGCTTTTAGTTATCCCACCAATTCTTACTCCTACTAACATTTTCACGTTTTTGCTAGCAGCTAATTCTAGCAATCTCTGCGTAATCACTCCATCGAATATTATATATGAGACTTTGTTATCTTGTGAAGCTTCAAGCTTAGGAATTATGTCTCTAACTTGTACTCTTTCTACAGGATTCCAGTTCTCATCAAACATTATACCTTCAAGAGTTCCTGGCAATTTCTTAATCTCTTCCATTGCGGTTTGAGGTATATTTATCTCTATTTGCGGCTTTTCCTCTATTTTTTCAGGCTGTACTACAATTACCGATTGTCCTTGACCTTCCTCTTTAATAGCCGTTTGAACTTCTTGTTGTTTCTTTAAATATTGAGAAATTGATATCATATTTGATAGGGCTTTAGCTATTTCTTTTCCTGTTAATTCTTCTACTTCTCTGCCCTGAGGTGCTCTTGCTATAAAATCAATCTTAACATTGGCATTAATTAATTCCTTTAATATCAGGTCTCCCCCGTGGTCTCCATCAAGGAATGCTATAACAGTCTTTTTCTCTTTAGACAAGTCAACTATATCTTGTGGAATTTTACCGCTAGCACCTTCCACTGCTACAGTATTCCTATAACCGTACCGTAGAAGATTTATTATGTCGGCCCTTCCCTCGACTATTATTAAATTAGGATCAGTTAATACATCTGGACCTGCTGGTAGTCTTTCTATTCCAAACTCTGTAATTTCTCCTGTTTTTACTGCGCTGCTTATTTCATTTAGAACTTCCTTTATATCTAACGCTTTTCCTCTATTCCACGTACCAAGTATGTCTTTTGCTCTTTCTATTATCTTCTTTAATTTTTCTTCTCTTACGTCTTGAATTTCTTTCAATTCAAATTTTGCCTCATAAGGGCCTACTTTTTCTACGCTCTCTACCATTGACGCTATTAGTGCTGTTTCTACTCTATCTAAATTAGACGGAATTTCTATTATCCCTTCAGATTTTCCTGACTTAGTCTTCATATCTACTACTATTCTTCCTAGTCTCCCCTTATCCTGCAATTCTCTTAGATCAAATTCTTCTCCAAATAAATTTTCAGTTTGGCCAAATATAGCCCCTATTACATCAGGCTTGTCAACTATTCCTCCGACTTCGAAACTTAATTTAACTACATATTTCAAGCTTTATCACCTTGTAACATTTTTTGATATACTCATTATCATTTTATCGAATTCTTCATTTTGAACCTTTTTCCTCAAAGGTTCAAGTATTTCATTTAGCTTTTTAGAAGTCGCAGTTTTTAAGTCCATTGGATGAAGCTTTCCTTCTGCAAAAGTCTTTTCTAAGTCTCCGTAATTCCTAAATTCTATGTCTCCGCCATATTTAATGTCTCTCTCTATCTTTAGAACTTGATTAGGTTTAGAAAATATTATATATTTATTTATTTGCAATATGGGATTATTTTCTACAACCCCTTTAGGACAATAAGCTTTTCTTATTTTTTCTTCTATTTCCTCTTGCGAATCATTTATAAATATAGCTGTTTCTGGCTTTGATTTGCTCATTTTTATATCAGCCATTAATTCATCTTCTTCTTTGGTAGTGTCCATTCTTTGTCCTCCTTGAAGACCTACTAATAATGGAGTATGAATAGCTATTACTTTCTTCCTTCCCAGTTTCTCTGAAACGTCTCTTGCAAGCATATGAGCTTTTCTTTGGTCCGTTCCACCTAAGGCGATATCTAGGTCCAAATAAAATATATCGCTTACTTGCATTGCAGGATAAATAAGCTTAGACGTATCTAATTCTGCGTCCTCGGATTTTCTTCCCATTATAGTTAATGCTCTTCTCATTCTTGCAAGACTAGTACTTTTAGCCACTTTAATTACCAGTTCCCAATAATTCTTATCTTTTACAAGATCTTCTGCATCTATTACCCTAAGCTTAGCAAGATCAATTCCGTACGCTCCTAAGATCTCAACAGCATATTTTCCTGCTGTTTTTATTAGTTCCATATCGCCTCCTAACTTATCATTTATCCATGCATGCCATGTAGCCATAAGTACAGACATCTCTACGCCGGCATCCATTAAGTCCTTCACTTTTTGAGCCCAAATTAGCCATCCTATATGGAAAAGTCCACTTGGCTCAAAGCCTATGTAACCTTTTATTTTTTCCTTAGATTCCAGTTTAGATTTTAATTCTTCTATAGTTACAATTTCTTCAGTATTTTTTGTTATAAGTGATAGCCTATCTTCCAAGTAATCTTCCCCAAAAGAAAAGAGTAAGAGAAGTTAAAAAAGACCTATTCCTCCTTTAATTGCTTAAGAAAAACTATCACTGGATGATCTTTACCTAATTTTTCCTCCAAATCCTTTACTACAAGATTAATGTCAATATCTGAATTAAGTAGCCTAGTTATTAAAAATTCAGTAAAAATATACGAATTGGCTATGGTTTTCTCATCTAAATCTTCGTCGTCTTCTGTAAGCTTGAACTGAATTTGCCTCTTTCCTTTTACTAATGAATAGAGATATTCATCAACAACATTTTCTACACATACTTTATCTTCACATTCGCTTAGTTTTTCAAGAAGTGAGAAAGATCCAGGTGGCAATTTTACCATTTAATTTTTTCTAACACTAGTAAAAAAGTTATTATTCTCCCATTACTTTAACATTAACTGTTCTTGTTCTAGGTCCGTCAAATTCTAGCAATATAATTCTTTGCCATGTACCTAAATCCAAATTCCCACTTCTTACAGGAACTGTCCTAGAGTTACCAATAATTGACGATATGATATGAGCATGTCCATTATTATCTATAAGATTATGCTTAAATTCCCCTTCTGGAGGTACTAATTTTTTTGCCCAATCCAAATAATCTTGCATTAAACCCTTTTCGGCCTCGTTAACAATTATTGCGCATGTAGTATGCTTAACAAAAACATATACTACACCTTCATCAATAGATTTTGCGGTCTCTTGAATTCTTTCTGTTATATCTATACTTTCGAATTTGCTTTTAGTCTCTATTTTGAATTCGTGAGAAAATATTTTCATAAAGAACATTGTACTTTTAAATTTTTTAATCTAATGTTCTGTATGGATTTAGAAGGTATAGCTAGGGTACTACCAGAAAGCATAGCCAAACAAAAAATTTTAGAGTGGCTATCCGTATATAAAGGAAATAATCCATTTAATGAAAAAATAGCTAATATAATTATAAACGAAGTTAGAAATTCTGAAAAAGCTCAACACTTTAAGCCTACTCTGTGTGGTGTAAAGGCTGGAAATGCAGGACTAGGTTCAAGAGGTATAGGAGATCATTTAATACATTTAAAACTGTTTGAATTAAGCAAGAGAAAACTATCTACATTTGATGATGCTGGAATTTCAGAAGATACAATAGTTTCAGTAGATGGTATACATTCAAGACTTTCATATTTTCCGTTTTTAGCCGGTTTTCACGCAACTAAAGCTACTCTAAGAGATATAATGGTAAAGGGTGCAAGACCATTAGGTCTAATTATAGACATTCATGTCTCTGACGACACTGATATATCTTATTTGTTTGATTTTGAAGCTGGAGTTTCTA
>OGCG01001463.1_pt1 | contig 11595 bp, 5 predicted proteins | sample 1570061 | NCBI WGS metagenome assembly OGCG01 (sample SAMN06268698, study PRJEB24515) | hot springs metagenome | isolation source: Joseph's Coat, Yellowstone National Park, Washington, USA | place: USA:Joseph's Coat, Yellowstone National Park, Washington, USA
AAAGAGCCTGCCGTTGTTCTGCCTGTGCCCAACCATGTGCCCGTAGTAAATATCCAGCGGTACTGTTACTTGTACCTACCGCGAACCCACGGGAGACATATAGGGCGGCGTTTCGCGCGAAACTATGGTAATAAGGAGAAAAAAGTAGATTTTTCCAGACCATTAAAGAAAAAAGTAGAAAAATGCATGAAAGTAGATTTTTCGCTCGGTCCACGGAAAACAGAAAGTAAAAACGATTCTGCATTTTTTCTATACTATTATAGAACGCGCTGCCCTAGGCATTTGAATTGCTCGTCCGGTAAACTCAAGCTATCGATTTAGAACAGAGACGTGTAAACTACCCCCGCCCTGGCGGATGGGGTCTCTGGTGAAAAAGATGGGCTTGCGGCTGCGAAGTAACAGGCGTAGGAGTAGTGGAGTTGGTTAGGCCCATTATCGTGTTGGCTAGGAGTATGCCGATCTACCGAAGGATAGGAGCCCCATTCCCATTCCCATCCTCTCCTCCGGGGCTAGCTTCGACACTATCGTTGGCTCGAAGGTTTCCGTGGCTGCCACCGCAACGCCGAGCAGGAAGGCTGAAGGGTATATACCTGCTACGCCCATTGGCGAGAGTAGGGCGAAGCCCAGGGAGGCGAAAACACCGAGCAAGTAGCCTAGGTATGAGAGGCCCGTGTATTCGTTTACCCTGGACTTGCCGAAGACATAGCCGAAGACTGCTGAGGCGGCTAGGAAGACGCCGTAGGTGATCACCGCTAGGTAATCCTCGTGGGTGAACTCGGCCGTTGTTATCACGGGGAAGCCGAAGCTGTACTGGCTGAAGCCGAAGAAGAACGTCGACACCACAATCAGCCACATCGCCCTATCCAACCCCCTTAACCGACAGCTCCAACTCAATTGTGGCCTACCTCTTTATTGGGCTGGTTATGACCGGTGCCTTCGTGGTTAGGCCAGCCATATGTGGTGGCGGTGCCGTCGTTAGTCACTTGATGCCTTCGTTGGTTAAACCGTGGCTGCCTCGTTCACGTAGGCGTCGCTACCGCCCAGGAGGATCAACAGCGGCATGTTCTGGAGGACGTTAACATCAATGTCTGCGTAGCCATGTCATCCCCAGCCAGAACTTCCTCGCTTCACGCACGATGCACCCCACGAGTGGATTAGGCACAAAGCAGCAACACCGGTTATGCACGCAATACTGGCGAGGAGCAACTACAACACACCTAACCCAACAACACGCACCAAGAAAAACCACCAAAAACGACACTAACATGATGATCAACAAAGAACACAACCACGAGATAAACCCGAAGGGGTTTGGCGGTTTAGCCTTGTTCTGTTTTGTTCATTAGTTGCATTAATTGGTTGAGTAGTTGTTGGTTGAATGTGAGGGAGTAGTTTGTGAGGGTTTCGTTTATGATTGTCACGAATGATTGATGGCTCGGTAGTTGGATTGTTTCATATAGGGTCTTACTTGTAATAACGCCGTTGCTTAGTATGCAGATTCTCGTTGCATTAATGATTGTGGTGACTGGTGGGCCTATTGTTGTTTTGCCTGCTGTTTTGCCTGCCGTTGTTGTTATTGATGGTTCTATTATCGTTACATTTGATGCGAAGCAGTACGTGGTTTTGCCATTCCATGAGCCCTCGCCAACATACATGGCATTACCAAATAACTCCTCATCCACGTAGAAGGGTAATAGGTACTTCGAGTAGTTACTGGGTACGCAGAACGTGGTAGTCCTATTGTAGGGTGAGGCGTTGCTAATCGATACCAGTACTTGACAAACCTCATTACCATGCACCCAAGTGGCTACGGTGGTATTTACATGAACTACCGCGCCGTTGAATTCAGTCAATTCCGTACCATTCATCACTGAAGCATTTATTGATGGGGAAATCGATATAGTCGAGGTATAACTTGACGTTGTTGTTCTTGAATTCATTTGCGTGGTCACAGTTACGTAATACGTACCCGTGAATTTCTCGCCGAGTAGTAAATTCTTAGCATTCGATAAAGCAATCCTTGGTGCCTCCCGAATCCCCTGGTTAATCAGGAAATAGGCGAGCGCGGCAACGACTAAAACCATAATAACTGAGACGGCGATCAACGAGGTCCTCATCGAAATGAGGTATCGCGTTAGGTATTTAAGGGTTTTCAAGTGCAAGGTCTTCCTTTTATCATTTGATTGGCGTTATTGCGGTGGGCTCTGCAGTAACGATCACGGTGGCTCCTAGGGCTGGCGATATATCTATCTTTTATCATTAACCTTTCAACTGTGTGTCACATAATGCGTCACACAACAATTGCCGAATACTTTTGTCAAATGTTTCCTCATATAATAATTTTTATAGAATAAAAATATTTATTTATGTATTTATTGATCTGTTGTATGGTCATGTAAAATGGTTTGTGATACATCATGTGATAAAAAATGGAAAGCTTCAGCGATGGGCTAAGATTTTTTGAGGAGACGAGGGATGGGGATATACAAAAATTGCGAATCTTTAAAAGCTAATTCTTTAAAAGTGTATGCTGTTTAACTGAGGCGTGGTATCTCTTTTGGAGCGTGGCATACCCATTGATAGGGTTAATGAGCATTCAAGTGTTGAGAAGGGTCCTGGTAGGCCACCACATTGGGAGATGGTTTTCTGGTGGACTAGGAAGCCGCTTGCCGGCGCCAGAGCCGTAATAGCCGCATCGCTCCTACCTGATGATGCTTACCAAAACATGGGGCAGTTCCTAAGCGACCTATTCCCATGTAGGAGCGAAAAGAAGACCGTGCATAGTTGCAACCCATCACAACGCCTAATCGAGAGGCTCAAGGGGAAGAGGCTCCTCGACCCATTTGCCGGCTTTGGCTCGATACCGCTGGAGGCGTCTAGGCTTGGCGTTGAGGCTGTTGCCGTTGATCTACTGCCGACAGCCTACGTATTCCTAAAGGCTATACTAGAATACCCAAGGCTCTTCAGGGATAGGCTAATTGAGGCTGATGGAAGGACCATAAAGGAATTGGGACTTGAGGATGCGGTCAAACAACTCAGCGGCAGGAGGGAGGTGAGTGATTCCGGCAGGTATAAGGTGCCTATGCTCATCTACGACGTGGCCAAGTGGGGCTCATGGGTAATCAACAGGCTCAGGGAGGATCCAGTGATTAGGGAGCTTTACGATGCTGATGTGTACATCGGTACGTGGGAGGTCAAGTGCCCAGTGTGCGGCAGGTACACGCCATTGGTTGGTAATTGGTGGTTAGCAAGGGTGAAGAGTGGCAATAGGAGCTATGAGAGGCTTGCCTGGATGGAGTGGCAAAACGGTGAAATCAAGATAGTTGACCTAAACGAACAATGCAGGCAGCAGAGGCCGGGGAGCTGCAATAACCTAAGCGCCGAGGTGACAACAAGAGGTGAGGAGGGTGGTTCCGTGGAGTGGGCGAACCAGAAGTTCGTTGTGCCGATAAAGAATGTGGATGTAAGGCGCGAGACCGCCCAGTGCCTGTACTGCAGGGCCGAGATAAATCACCGCGTAGTAAACGGGGAGGTGGTTAAGGGCAATAAGAAGGATAGTGATTGGTACGTGAAGTGGGCGCTCAGGCAGTGGAACGAGAATTACGAGAAGTACCTAAGGGGTGAGATCACGCTTGAGGAGTTGAAGCAATCACCAGCAAGACCCACACTACTTGTTAAGATTTCTATCAAGGATGGAGACCTACAATTCAAACCAGCAACACAACAAGACACGGAGAAACTATGGAAAGCCGCTGAGGAGCTGAGGAAGGTGTGGGGAGACCCAGACATACCAATCGAGCAAATATCTATATATGAGACGAAACGAATTACACCAATCCTTGGCGCAAATAGATGGTACCAATTCTTTAATCCACGTCAGCTTCTCACTCTAATTAAGCTTGTCAAATTAATTAGGCAGGTAGGGCATGCAGTTGAGGAGGAGAAGCTGAGGGAAGGCTGGAACAGTGAAGATGCAAGGAAATACGCAGAGACAGTAACGACATACCTAGCAATAGCACTAGTTAGGTATGTTGACTTTAATTCTATAGTTACAGCTTGGAATCCTGGCTACGAGATAATACAGCACTCACTTGCAGTACGTGGCATTGCTATGCAATGGAATTGGTCCGAAGGAGTTCCTTTAGTTGTTGAGACTGGTACATTCAAGAGGAATATTGAAAATATCACTAATGCGTTGTTATATCTAATCAATGCTGTATCTGGTAGTTCTAGTAGTGTTAGGGTTTTGCTTGATGATGCCACCTCTTTGAGCAAGCTTGAGGGTGAGAGGTTCGATGTGATAGTGACTGATCCGCCTTATGCTGATGATGTGCCGTATTCGGAGCTTAGTGATTTCTATTACGTTTGGCTTAAGAGGGCTCTTAGTGGTGTGGAAAATAATGAATTGAAACCGCGCTTCCTGCCTGAGGTATTCTTTGATGAGTTTGGCTTGGAGATACCGGCTCAGTGGCAGAGGTTTGCGCCTAAGGAGGTGAGTGAGAATGAGGGTCGGTGGGGGTACTTCGAGGTGAAGGTCACGTTTGCTGAGTTGTTGACGAGGGCTTTTGCCAATGTCCTACGTTTCCTCAAGGAGGACGGTTTGCTCGTTGTTTATTATGTTGCCAAGAAGCCTGAGGCTTGGGCTGCGTTGGTTGATGCTTTGTGGCATGAGAATGGGCTTGAGCTTGTCGCTGCCTATCCAGTAGAGACTGAGAGTGAGGAGAATGTCGTTGCTAGGGGTAAGGCCTCGGTTCTCGGTGGTTATGTTTCAGCATGGAGGAGGCGGGTTGGGGATAGGTCGCTTGATTTGGATGTGGCGAGGGAGGAGGCGTTTAGGGAGGTTGCTTCGAGACTTGAGGCTAGGCTTAAGGTTTTGAGGGGTAGGAAGGGTGGTGCGACGACGTGGGTTTACTCCTACTTGACTGCCTTGGAGTACTTGACGGCTCATTACCCGGTGCGGCTTGGTGGTGTGGAGCTTGGTTCTGATGGTTTGATGAGGCAGGCTGTTGTGCTTGCGTTTGAGGCGTTGCTGAGGAGTTCCGGTATTAAGTTGACTGATAGGGTTGCTCATGCTTACCTGGTTCTTAGGATTATGGAGAGTGAGAGTGGTCGTGTGGATAGTGATACATTGTCATACGTAGAGAAGGCTGTTGGGCTGGAGCATAAGGGCCTAATCGGGCTTGGCTTGATTACGGAGATTGAGACTGGCGGGCCCAATGTGGCTAAGCGCAAAACATTTGAGGTGTTGGCGCCGCGTAGTGACACTGTGGATGAGGTTAAGAGGGTTTACTCACTCCAGCGTGGGAAGTCTGCCGTACTTGATTGCCTCAGGCAACTTCAGCTTAATGCCCTAATTAGAACCCCTATCACGTGTACTTCTGAGGTTAAGGAGGAGGCCCTTAACCTGGCTAGGGCCTTAATTGAGCTATCTAAGTCGGGCTTGCTTGATGAGGATGATGCTGACGTAAAGCTTTCAAGGCTGGTTCTTGGTATGGAGTGGTGGCAATGAGTGTTGAGAACTTAAGATTACTCGCCGAGGGGAAGGTAAGCCCTGCCATAGACATATACGAGGTATATAGGGCATTATTCTTAAACGAGAAACCCGAGGAAGTATACAAAATATACTGTGACCTGCAATCATTCTTCTCCATCACGTACGTAACCCCAGCCTTTGAGCGTTACATAGAGGATTTCTTGATGAAACTCGGTAGGGGCGAGAGTGAGGTTTACCTAATGCCTGCCCTGATGGGTGCTGGTAAATCGCACTTCCTAGCCTTAATACTCCACCTTCTAGCCCTTTATAGGCGGTGTAATGGTGTTGGGGATTGCGTTAGTAGGGAGTTGACGAGGTACGGCATCGACATCAAGATACCGTCGATAAGTAAGGTTCCTAGTGTTGCTGTTTTTAGGGGTAGGCAGAGGCTAGGAGATTTCGAAAGGAGGCTTAGGATGACGAAAATTAAGGATGACTTAAGGAATATTGCTAGAAGTAATGCGCCATTGGTCATTATTTTTGATGAGACGCAATTCTTCGAGATTGATGAGGGCGATGATTTTATCGCTTGGTTGCAGACACTGGCTGAGGTTGTCCGTGAGGTGCCTGAAGTGTTCTTGTTCGTATCCTTCTCATTGTTTGCGACAGAGAGGCCGGAGTTGGAGGGTCGTAGATCAATAGATGTTGTGAATAGGGTTAATCCAGTTATTGTTTCGTTGGATACGGTCAGTAATATCTCAGCCATACTCAGGAGATGGGGTGGTATAGCTGTTAGGGATGTTGATTTAGGAACACTAAAGGGTTTGGTTAGTGAGGAGGAGTATAAGCGCCTTGGCTCTGATTTTAAGCAGGTGTATCCCGTTAACCCAAGACTCTTGGATGTCGTTCTTAAATTGGCTGATGAGTCTTTAGTTGAGAGGACGAGGATACAATTAACGAGGGAGCTCCTTAGGACTTTAGCGCGTGCTTATTTAAGCACGAACATGGAGAGGGGAGAATTGATAACCTTTGCCCATTTACCAGAACCTAATGAGCTGTTAATCATAGGTGGTGCATCAGCGGAGCTTTGGAGATCGCTACTGCACGCCTATGATGATGACATTGATGATCTTAAAAATAGGGGCTTAAGCAATCCGACATACAAGGCTGCACTTTCAATGCTTAGGTATACGCTACTTGCAACTTTCCTCTCGAGGTTAATGCCATCGCTTGTACTATACCCCACGGAGCATGACCTACTCATAGGTAGTTACAATAATCTTGATGCTAGTCCTTCAACTCTTAAAGAGGCAATTAATGAAATCGATAGGGGAACACATGTTACAAAGGTTAGGGATAGGTACATCTATTGGTTTTTACGTGATGAGACGCAGGTAATACATGATGTGGCAATTACGTACTCAGACAATGATGGTCTTGATGTAGCTATTAATGAATTAATAAATATTGTTAAGGATAGGTCGGGTGCTTTCTCTGGGGTTTATATCTCAGGAATTAACCCTAACTCATTGGGTAGGGTTAACGTAGTTAGTGATAGGAGTTCTTGGCAAAAAGTGTTCAGTAATAATGATGGGTCCATACTTTCAATAGATGTGCTTGAATTTGGTGTTAACGTGCGGAAAAATAACTTAATCATTATATTACCTAATAATGAGTTGAAAACACCTACGAGGGCTATTGAGATCCTTAGGGATTTTAAGATGGAGGTTAAGGAAGATCGAGGTATTAAAAGCGCAATTATTGACTTGTGTAGGATAATAAGGGCTATTGATGAGGTAAACGATAGACCCCTAGACTATTTTCCAGACCTACTTGGGATTGAGGATGAGAATTTTAGGAGGGAGATGGAGGAGCTTTTGAGATCTAGGCTTAACAATAGGAAGTCCATTGCAAGATCTATACTTAGGGATGCGGTTAATTTGTGGCTTAGCAAGGCAGTGATTGGATTCAATGAGCAAATATTTAATAGGCTTGATAATGCCTTAGTTGAGGTTAGTAAGAGAAGGGGGGAGGTCTTGAATAAGATTGCTGAAGATATCTTCAATTATGATTTAATTAAGAGTCGAATCAAGCAGGGCAACTTCATTAGTGTTGGTGATTTATGGAGTCTGTACTTAAATAACTCAGCATTCCCGTCTGCGCCAATAGGCTTTAACGAATTCTTAGATGCCATTAAGGATTACTGTAAGGGCTATAGGTGTGTTTTTAAGGTGAATGATAATATGGTGTGGATACCAGAATGCACAGGTAAACGTGAGATACCAAGTTTAGATGAGAATAGTAGTATTGCCCCTATAATTATTGGTAAGGAGACTAAGGAACTTCTCGATTGGTCCATTAGGCAGTTCCTTGAAAAGCTTCGTGAGATGGAGGGAGGTTCTGTCAGGTATTACATTAAGTATAAAAGGCCTAGCGGTGAGGAGGTTAGGATAAGCGTTGACGAGGCACTTTCTGAGAAGGTAAGGAGCGATTGGCAGTTCTTTACGGAGGGTTGTATCGAGAAAGAGGTGATTAAGGCATACATACAAAAAGTTCTGGTTGATGGTATCGAGCAATACATTATTGATAGAGACCCTGGTTCCAAAGTGAGCATTGAGGTCTTAGCGAGTGAGGAGATGAGTGCGGTATCTTATGGTATTAATGGTATTGTGAACAGGGTTGATTCACCAGGTGTTAATTATCAGTTTGAGGTTGAGGTACCGAAAGAACCAGGTGAACATACACTCAGTATCGAAGTAGTTTTCAAGAGTGGGGGAAAGGATCAAAGGACTGTAACGATCAGGGTACGGGGTAAACGTAAAAGATCGTGTACTCGATATGGTGTTTCTCGAAATGATTTAATTATGAGCATTAGGGCATCAGATACAAGCACTGCAATTAACCTCCTAAAGTACTTATGGGATTATCGCAAGTTTAACTTCAGTCTTACGATAAGTACCGAGAGGAGAGCTGATGAGGAAGAAATAAGGTTAAGTGCAAGGTTTAGAATAAGGGATAGTACATCCTATAATAACGTTTTGCGCTTATTAATGGCATTAAATAATGTAACTCCTAGCGTAGAGGCTGTGTTTGGATTTTCTGAGCCTGTCATTGTAGATGATGATATGATGCAGAAATTTAAGGGTTGGCAATTAGAGTTCACGGTTATATGTGAGCAGTAATGTTAATTATTTTTATAGGGTAGAAATGTATATATTGCTGAAAGTTAAACATTAATGGAATGGTATCATTAGTAGATATTTTGAGACTCGCTGGCAAGGACTTGTATAAGCACCAGCTAGACCTTGTATCGGATGCACTATGGCTTCCAAGACCTAGGTTTTTACTTGCTGATGATGTTGGTCTTGGCAAGACAATACAGGCATTGTTACTCGTTAGGGCTCTAATGGAGTTGGGTAGGGTTAAGAGCGTTCTCGTTATCGTTCCGCGCTCGGTACTTAATCAATGGTCTGATGAGTTGAATAAATTCGAGCTACGGCATTACCTCATTGAATCTCCAAATTTTCCACTAGGGTATAGTGTTTACTTGATTACGCTTGATAGGGCTAAGATGGTTGAGTACATGAACTCACTACAGAAAATACAGTGGGATTTGGTCATAATAGATGAGGCTCATAAGATTAGGTTAGGTAGGGAGAGGGAGAGGCTTACGTACTTATGCAATAAAGCTAATGGTTGCATTCTCTTAACGGCAACACCTCATACTGGTAATGAGAAAGATTACGTGTTTCTCACGACACTCGTAAACAATATCGTGATTAGGAGGGAGAAGAAGGATGTGGAGGAGTACGAGGGTAGGAAGATATTTCCTAAACTAAATTATTGGATAGTTCAGGTAAGGGCTACTGAGGAAGAATCTTATGCGCTCTATGATATCCTTAAATTACTTGAGAGAACGAATAATATCGAGAATATTGTTCGTGTTGTTGTTGAGAAGAGGGCTATGTCGAGCCCGTTATCCTTCTTCACGACCCTTAAGAGAGTTATCGCTAAGGGCAAGTGTGACGAGGAGGTGCTTGAGGAGGGCGAGTTGGATTCCTGCCTAAGTGGTGTGGCTGGTTGGAAGGACTTGATGGACTTGGCTAATCAATACTCAGGCGCGGTTGATAGGAAATTCGAGGCCCTTAGGAAATTATTAACTAATAAGCTAATTGGTAAAAAGGTGCTTATCTTTACTGAATACGCAACCACAGCTGAGTACCTCTTCCAAAGGTTCACGAGTGAGCTAGGTAATTGTAGGATTATCGAGTCATTTGAGGGGTATGCTAGGGCTGACTGTGGTGACTTCGGGATTATGTACGCCACATCGAGGGCTAGGGAGAAGGTAGATGTTGGTACGGTTGCCTCAAACCTTGCCGAGTTCTTCAAGACGGCCATATTCATATCCACGGACATAATGTCCGAGGGTGTTAATTTGCAGGCATTTAATGTGGTTGTTAATTATGAGGTTGTTTGGAGCCCGACAAAGCATGTTCAGAGGGTTGGGAGAATCTGGAGATTTGGTCAAAAGGCTGAGTCAGTCCTAGTGATAGATATGGTACTTAAGACCACGCTTGAACGCGATGAATATAGAATGTACCTAAACCTCCTCGAGAAATTGTACGAGGTATCACTTAAGGCATTACCACCGCAAAGTTATGGTGAGTTTGAGATCTACGAGATTGGTGAGAGGATATATAAGATAATGGAGATTGGTTCATCAGTATTCCTCAGGGAGAATGAGATTTACAATGTCCTACTGAGTAATCGCTTAGATGAATTACGTAGAAGGATTGAGGCGATACTGAGGGAGAGGGAGAAGATTAGGTGGAAGCCTAAGCATGATGTCGATAAAGGATTAAGGATTAAGCTAGGTTATCCCCCAAGTGCTGATGTTGAACCTGGTGGTGGTTATTACATTGTTGATTTAGCTTACCTAATGAAGGATAGGGAGATTAATGAAGAGATGGAGGCCTATAGGGAAAGATTGTTGATTCGTTTATCAACACCGTTAAGTAGGAGTAGGGAGGTTAGGGAGGCCTTGATTAGGGAGGTTGAGGTAAATTGGGATAGTGTAGAGACTGATAGCGGTGAGGTTAAGGAGGATGAGAGGAGTGAGATTGAGAAGAAGGTTCATACGGAGTTGTGGCTAGATCTAAAGAATTACCTCGAAAAGCTACAGCAGTACTTAGCGATAGGTGAGCCGGGGTATAAGATAGTTGGTATTGTCAGGGCTAGGGTTAGGGGTGATGTGCAGACCTCGGTGAAGTACCTGGAGGACTTTGAGGATACAGTCATGAGGGAAGTCAGGTTCAGTCACTTAAGGCAGAGGACTGAGCTAGTGGCTGCCGAGTACGCTAAGGAGTATCTACTCAGTATGGGTTATAGAATAATTGAGGATTATAGGAGCGTCCCAAGGCCCTTCGACATGGTGGTTTCTAAGGGCGGTAGGTTATTTACGGTTGAGGTGAAGGGTAGGTGGATTCCCCGGGAGAGGTGGGGTGATAGGTATGGTGAGATTATTTCGTTTACGGCTAACGAGATTGATTGGGCATCGAAGTTCCCAAGCAACCACATTGTATGCATTGTATACATGAGTGATGGTGAACTTCATGAGGTGAATTGCATGACCTTCGAGGAATTCCAGAGGAGGTGGGTGCTCGAAACCGTTAGAGGGATTGAGTACAAGTACAACGCACGCATTAAAAGCCCTGAATAAATAATTAACTGGTCGTGGTTGGTCTCGGCTTGATTCTTATGTAGAATTCTGGTTTACCTTTGCCCATGGTGTTTATGTAGTGGTTGAATTTTCCGCCGCATTTATTGCATTTGTACTGCGTCACATCATAGAACCTAAACCTCCACGACTTGATCGGTGTTATGTCCTCGGAGCCGCAGTATGGGCATCTGGGCATTAATTCTCGTTTCAACTTTGTCCCGGATACTGTGGCTATGACCACTCCCTTACCAAGCCTGAACTCGACATTTTCCGGGTCTGATGTTAGTTCCTCGACCTCAACCACATTACTCATGAATGTGTTGTAGAGGCTCCAGAGAATATCGCTCAACTCACCCCTCGCCTCACTAACGACTAGGCCAACCTCCTCGGCATCCCCAAGCGT
>OGCG01001465.1_pt1 | contig 11591 bp, 4 predicted proteins | sample 1570061 | NCBI WGS metagenome assembly OGCG01 (sample SAMN06268698, study PRJEB24515) | hot springs metagenome | isolation source: Joseph's Coat, Yellowstone National Park, Washington, USA | place: USA:Joseph's Coat, Yellowstone National Park, Washington, USA
CCTTTGGATCAACAGCCAGCACCGTCCGGCCCGCCCAATCGGAAACGTAGAGCTGGGCGCCGTTGCGGCTGCACACCACGTCATAGGGCCGTCCGCCTAGCTTTCCCGTTCGCGTTTCGTCGCTATCGAGGTGGATGGCGGTAATGGCGCCGGCGTTGATGTCCAGCGAATAGAGGATGCGCCGTCCCGCATCAAACAATATTCCACTCTTAAAAGTATGTTTAGTTGTCGCCGCACTTTTGTCACCCGGTTTCGGCGAAAGAGGTTCTTGGGCCCCGATGCGTTTCAGCTGCAGATTGTTCAGTTCGTAGGTGTGCAACAAGCCCGCGCCGCCGCCGGACCACCATACATGTTTTTCGTCCGGCGTCAGGGCCAGGCCGAACCAACTTTGCTTGACCGTCTGTTTGTCCACAATGCGCCCGCTTGTCAAGTCGATCAATGACAATTCGTGCGTGTTGTAACCGTTGGTGGCAACCAGGGCGTGCTTGTTGTCGGCCAAGGGCGCAATATTCAGCGGCAGGTCCGTTAAGACAACTTGTCGTCCCACTGGCGTGATGGTCCATCCATTGGGCAGGACGAAACCTTTTTCGGTCGGTCCCGGCCGCGACGGTTTGTCTTCAGCCCGTAGGCAGGTGAAAACCAACAAGGACATTCCCAGAGCGAGAGTGCGACGTGGAAACACAGGCAACTCCTGATGCAAGCGAGAGAGACTTATCTTGCCCAAGAACACAAAGACAATAATCATTATCTAAATCAGCATGGCGATCGCCAAAGAATTTTTCGTGAAGGTTCCCGAATAGAATGCAGATGAAGCGGAGGGATAGGGCGTCGTGAATTGGCGTTGTGGTTCGATCCGCGTCATCCATGTTTTATTTGCCTTGAAGCACCTTCTCGCTATCTCTATTCTCAATTATCAATACCCTGGCGCTACTTGTTCTCCGAGGGAGATGATGCGTTTGATTCGCTTTTGCTTTGTCGCTTTATTGCTCAGTCTCGTTGCTGTGGCCGCACGCTCCGACAACACGCCCGATCCCAACGTGGCCTCGACGCCGCATCGCACCCCAGAAGAGGAGCGCAAACTCTTCCGCCTACCGCCAGGTTTCGAGATCCAGCTTGTTGCCGCCGAGCCAGACATCCACAAGCCGCTCAATCTAGCTTTCGATGCGCGCGGCCGACTCTGGGTCACGGACACAGTTGAATATCCTTTTCCACCGCCTCCCGGCCGGAAATCGGGAGATAGCGTGAAAATCCTGGAGGATTTCGGCCCCGACGGCCGTGCGCGGAAAATCACCACCTTCGCTGACGATTTGATCATTCCCATCGGCGTGTTGCCGCTCCCTGCCGCCCAGCCGCAGGACGCCCTGGTGTTCAGCATTCCCTCGATTTATCGGCTCCGCGACAGCAGGGGCGGCAAACAGGCCGACAGCCGCGAAGTGCTGTACACCGGATATGGCCACCGCGATACGCACGGCTTGACGGGTTCGTTCACCTGGGGCTTCGACGGTTGGGTTTACGCCGTTCACGGTTTCTCAAACGACTCGATCGTCCGGGCCAAGGACGGCAGTTCGATCACAATGCACTCCGGCAATACTTATCGCATCCGGCCTGACGGCAGCCACATCGAATACTTCACGCATGGCCAGGTCAATCCCTACGGCCTGGCCTTTGATCCCTTGGGCAATCTTTATTCGGCCGATTGCCATACGCAGCCGATTTATCAGCTGCTGCGTGGTGCCTGGTATCCCAGTTTCGGCAAAGGGCATGACGGCCTTGGTTTCGGCCCAGAAATGTTCACGGGCTACACCGAATCGACAGCCGTGGCCGGTATCGCCTACTACGCCGCCGATAATTATCCGCCGCCTTGGCGCGACTGTGCTTATGTGGGCGACGTCGTCAGTCGCCGCGTCAACCAGTTCGTTCTCTCATGGCATGGCTCTAGCCCGAAAGGCATTCTCAAGCGATTCCTTGAGTCGGATGATCCGTGGTTTCGGCCGGTCCATATTCAACTTGGGCCGGACGGCGCTTTGTACATCGCTGATTTTTATAATCGTATTATCGGTCATTATGAGGTACCGCTGACGCATCCTGGTCGTGATCGCACCAGCGGCCGCATCTGGCGCATTGTCTATCGGGGCGATGACAACCGCGGAACGCCAGCGCCGCGGAGGGATTGGACGACGGCTAGTGCGGCTGAACTTATCGAAGATCTTGGCCATCCGAATTTGACTGTGCGCATGCACGCCATGAACCAACTTGTCGAGCGTGGCGGCAAGCCCGCAGAAGAAGCGCTAAGCGACCTTCTGTCCCTGGATAAGGCGAACGTCTGGCAGTGGATTCACGGGCTGTGGGTATTGGAGCGCAACGGTGCTCTGGAAGAAGGCGTATTGCAGAAGGCAGCCAAGCACAAAGACCGAGGTGTGCGCGTCCACGTGCAGCGCATCTTGAGCGAACGGGCCAAGCTGACGCCGGCGCAGCACGACCTCGCCTTGGCTGCATTGCGAGACGCCGACGCGCACGTGCAACGCGCCGCCGCCGATGCGCTGGGCCGACATCCAGATGCAGCGAAAAACCTGCGCCCGCTGCTCGATCTGCGCCATACCACGCCCAGGGACGATACGCATTTGTTGCACGTGGTCCGCATGGCCTTGCGTGACCAGCTGCGGTCAGCGGACGCCTGGAGGCATCTGGCTAGCGAAACGTGGAACGCGCGCGACAAGTGGGCCATCGCCGACGTGGCGCTCGGAGTGCCCAGCGCCGAGGCAGCCGCCTACCTTCTGACCCATTTGCAGAAATGTGCCGAGCACGGCGACATGCTGAGAGACTCCGTGCAACACATCGCGCGCTATGGCAAGGAAGCGATGATGAAAAAATTGCTGGCGTTCGTGCGCAATCACGATCCACAAAACCTCAGCCAACAGGTCGCCCTTTTCCACGCCCTGCAACGTGGCGTGCAGGAACGCGGCGCTCAACTGGCCGAGCCGGTTCGCGCCTGGGCTGGCGACCTGGCCCGCCAGTTGCTCGCCTCACAAAACGACCAAGAGGTGGAATCCGGGATCAAACTGGTCGGCGAACTGCACTTGACAGATCAGCAGACGCGGCTGGTAGAAATAGCCAGCAAACGCAATGCAGCGGAGGGACAGCGGCGAGCGGCCCTGGAAGCGTTGGCCAAGCTCGATGCGCCGCGCCATGCCGCCGTGCTGGCCCGTGTCCTCGCCGACACCGACGCTCCCATTGGGCTGCGCGAACAGAGTGCCAACCTGTTAGCCCAGGCGAACCTGTCCCAGACGCAGACGGAACTGCTCAAAATCTTGCCAGCCGCACCAGCGCGTTTACAGGCGGTCATTGCCGCCGGATTAGCAGCTAGTCCCGCCGGTGCCGAGAAACTGCTCGACGCCGTCAAGGACGGCAAGGCGTCGGCGCGTTTGCTCCAAAATCCGTCCATCCGAGCGCGCTTGGAAGCCGCGCGCCTGCCACGCTTGAAGGAACGCATCGGCGAGCTAACCGCTGGCTTACCTCCGGCCAGCGCAGACATGCAAGCGCTTCTGAATCGCCGCCGCGCTGCTTTCCTCAAGGCCAAGACCAATGCCGCAATGGGTGCTCAAGTTTTCACCAAAAATTGCGCCAATTGCCATCAAGTCGGCGGCCAAGGGGCCCGCATTGGACCGCAGCTCGACGGCGTCGGCGTCCGCGGACTCGAGCGCTTGCTCGAAGACATTCTCGATCCCAATCGCAACGTCGATCAAGCATTCCGTCAGACCACGTTAACGCTGAAAAAAGGACAGGTATTGTCCGGATTGTTGCTCAGAGAAGAAGGTCAAGTTTTTGTGCTGGCCGATGCGCAGGGCAAGGAAATGCGCGTAGCGAAGGACGAAGTAGAAGAACGCAGCGTTTCCCAAGTATCGCCTATGCCGGGCAACTTCGCCGAGCAAATCCCCGTGGACGATTTCAACAACCTGCTGGCGTATCTGCTGACGTTGCAAAGCAAACCGGGGAAATGAGAAGGAAAATAAACCCAGCCGCCGCAGCGAATTCTTTCCTCGTCTCCAGCGCCGGCAAGGGCGTCCTACGATGCTTCTTTCGCCTCCACCGTCTTTTGCTCATCGGGCCAGTCCTCGAAGCGGACGGCGATGCGCCGGGAAACGCCGGATTCTTGCATCGTGACGCCGTAGAGCACGTCGGCGCAGGCCATGGTGCGCTTGGAATGGGTGATGAGGATAAATTGCGATTGATCGAGAAATTCCCGCAGCACTGCGGTGAAGCGGGCGATATTGGCTTCGTCGAGCGCCGCGTCCACTTCGTCGAGAATGCAAAACGGACTGGGTTTGCTACGAAAGATGGCCAAGAGTAGGGCCACCGCTGTCAACGTCTTTTCGCCGCCAGACATCAAGGAGATGCTGCGCAATTCCTTGCCGGGCGGGCGAGCAATTATCTCAATACCGCTCTCCAAAATATCGTTTTCATCTTCGAGCACGATGTCGGCCATGCCGCCACCGAACAGTTTGCGGAACAATTCCTGGAAATGCGTGCGGATGGCGGCGAAGGTCTCGCTGAACAATTTGCGACTATCGATATTGATTTTGGAGATAATTTCTTGCAATGCTTTCTGGGCCGACGTCAAATCGTCGTATTGGATCTGCAAAGCGCCGGCCCGTGCTTCCAGTTCGGCCAATTCTTGCAAAGCATCGAGATTGACGCTGCCAAGGCGGCTCAGTTTGCGGCGCAGTTCCTCGATTTCTTGCTCCGGCGACATAGCGGCTTGGCCGCTTGCATCCGCAACGGTTTCTACGGCCTCTTGGGGATGATCTTCTTTCGGCGCGCTTTCGGCCTTCGGCTTTCGGCCTTCGGATTCCTCGTACAGTGCGGCGAGATCCAGCTGATAGTCTTCGTATAAACGTGCGCAAAGCGCATCGCGGCGGTGGCGCAAGTCGTTGACGCTCAACTCGCGTGCGTGGGCCTGTTCTTGCTGGATCCGCCAGGCATTGCGGCTGGCTTGGGCCTGTTCGTTGCGTTGCTGGCGTTCCTGGTTAAGGCGGGCGCGTTCGCGTCCCCAGTCGGCAAGCTGACGTTCAGCGGCTTCTTTGCGTATATAACAGATAGCCAAAGATGCTGAAGCCTCCAAGAGAGTTTGCTGGTTAGCGCGTTGACGCGCCAGGGCGGCGGATTGCTGGCGCTGCGTCTGCTCGCTTTCCTGACGACGTTGCCGAAGGTCCGCCTCGATTTGCTCGTACCGTGAACGCAGAGCGGCAAGCCGCTCCTCCGCCTGGGCCAGGGCAATGCGCGCGGCCGTCACTTCCTGCTGCCGTTCCTGCCGGCTGGCTTCTTGGGCGCGGATCGCGCGTTTGGCGTCTTCAAGGCGGTTGTGCAGCCGTTGCACCTCAGCCTCAGCGTGAGTGGCCTGATCGCACGCTTGCCGCCACGCTTGGGTCAGTCGTTCGATGTCGCGTTCCAACCCACTGATCTCGCTGCGGCTGACTTGCACTTCTTCGTGCAAGCCCTCGCGGCGCTGCCGATGCTGGCTGATACGCGAACGCAGGTCGGAGACTTGCTCCGACAACACGTCGATTTCCTGCTGGCCGCTCTCCGCTCGGCTGTCCAAAAGCGCCAGCGCGTCGCGGAGATCGATCAAATCGCGGTCTAACTCGGTCAGACGACGGTCTAGGTCAGCGACCTGTTCACGCAGCTCGCGTAATTCGCTGCGGCGCGACAGGAGGCCGGCTTCCGCATGGTGGATGCCAATAGTCAGGGCACCGTCCGCTTCCAGCAATTCGCCGCGCAGCGTCACGAAGCGATAGCCTGGCAAATGCGGCGCCAACGTCCGTGCCACAAGGAGATCACGGACGATAAGCGTGCTGGCCAAGAGCCGCGCCGGCAGGTCGGCCAATTCTGGATGATCGCATCGCACCAGTTGGTCGGCCAAAGCGAGAATGCCCGGATGCGCCGGCACTCCTTTAAGAGGCAACGGCCCTTGGGCGGATGCTAGGGCCCTCGGCGGGCCTAGGGTCGCAGCAGCCTCTTCCCCGGACCGACGAGCCGCTGGTCCCCCTGTGGATGGTCCCCCTGCGGATGGTCCCGTCGCCAACGGCAAAAAACTCACGCGGCTGGAAAACGGCTGACTGCGCTGGCGCAGCGCCTGAGCGAGTTGCTCGGGATCACGCACTAGAAAGCTGCGAGCGCGTTCTCCCAGGGCCACATCGATGAGCGGAGCGAACTCACGGCGAACCGTAAGAAAATCGGCGAGGATGCCCAGCACAGTGCGCCACGGGCCAGGATCTGGTTGTTCAAGCAAGGCGAACAGCTCGCGTGGACCGGCGCCCAGCCCCTCATGGCTGCGTTGGAGACCTTCGAGCACTTCGATACGGCTAAGCAGGCCGCTGCGCTGCTCGCGTAGGTTGGCGGCACGCTGGACAGTTTCATCGCGCAACTGCCGCAAGCGATCGCGCTCTTGACGCAACTCGGTCAACGCTTGGCGGGCGCTGCTCAGGCGCGTTTGCAACTCCGCTTCAGCAACGCTCAGTTCTTGCAACTCCACGTCGAGGGAAGCGAGGTGCTCGGCAGCTTGTTCGCTGCGCTGCAACAGGCGCGTCCGTTCGCGTGTCAGATTATCGACCTGGGCCTTGTAACTAATGGCGTCGTTCTTGAAACGGCCGGCCTGGCGCATGCATTCGAGATGTTCGTTTTCCTCGCGTTGGATTTGCTGGCTCAGTTCGCTCAGGCGCGTTTCCACGGCCTGTAATTGCTCCTCGCGCCCTTGCACATCTTGGCGCTGGGCTTGACAAGCCGCTTCCACCTGCCGCAGCTCCTCGCCGACGCGGGCGGCTGCCTCTGCCAGCACCGCAACATGCCGGCTCAGATCGGTGCGCCGCTGCCGTGCTCGGGCCAGTTCTTTGGCGATGTCCTCTGCAAGTGTCCATTCAGAAGCCAGCGTCGCCTCATGACCAGCGATCTGTTCACGCGCCGTCGCCAATGCTTCGGCCTGCTCGCGAATAGAAGCATCCAATTGGGTCAGCGCTGCCTCAAAGCGCTGCAACTCTTTCTCCCAAGCCTCGGTCTGAGCCGTCTGTTCGGCTAGCTCGGCCTTGAGGCGATCAAGGACGGTTGTCTCTTCGCGCAAGCGTTCGCTCAAGTGATGAAATTCACGCAGACCCAACTCGACGCGGAGTTGCTTCAAGCGCTGTGAATATTCCTGGTAACGTTGGGCCTTGGCCGCTTGCAACTTGACGCTGCGCAGCTGCTTCTCAACTTCGTCGAGGATGTCGCGCAAACGGGCCACGTTTTGATCGACGCGTTCTAGGCGGCGCAGGGTTTCGATTTTCTTGGCTTTGAAGCGACTGATGCCGGCGGCTTCCTCGAAGATGGTGCGGCGGTCTTTGGTCGAAGCTTGCAACAAGACGTCGACGCGGCCTTGCTCGATGATGCAGTAGGCGTCGTTGCCGGCACCGCTTCCCAAAAATAGGTCTTTAATATCCTTGAGGCGGCAGACGCGATTGTTGAGGAGATATTCCCCTTCGCCGCTGCGGTAGACGCGGCGTGTGATCTGCACTTCTTCGGCGGGCGTGGCCAGCGCCCGGCGGCTGTTGTCAAAAGTCATGGTAACTTCGGCAACGCCCAGGCTGCGCCGTGACGCCGAGCCGTTGAAAATGACATCTGCCATTTCGCCGCCACGCAGGCTCTTGGCGCTCTGTTCGCCAAGCACCCAGCGCACACTGTCTACGATGTTGCTTTTGCCGCTGCCATTGGGGCCGACAATGGCCGTGATGCCCGGTGCAAACTCGAACGTCGTTTTATCGGCGAACGATTTGAACCCTACCAATTCCAAACGTTTGAGCATGAAGGATCACCGGGTCCAGCCAGACAAGGAAGTTTTCTCCTCTGGCAAGCCCGCGGCTTTGCCATCTGCGGGCTTGCCAGAGAGACGCAACTTGGAGTTTATTCTCTCGGCTTCTTCTCAGCGCGTCTACTCCTGGGCGGCCTCAGCGTGTTGTGGCTTGCCGTCGTCGAGCATGTGCTGGCGCTTATGCACGCGGGCAGAGTGAGCGGCTAACCCGTTGTCGAACAGGGTGGGCGTGGGACCGAGATCTTGGCCTCCAGGGACTAATTCCGCTTCAGCCGCCTGAGGATCCGGTTTCTGTCGGCCGAGTAGGGCCAGTTCCTCGACATCGGTTTTCTGAGGCAGGGCGTCGCAGCGTAAGCGGCAGGAGAGGGCGCCGCCAGCGTCGGCTTGCTGCAACAGGGCCACCACTTCTGGATACATGCAGCCCATGTCGGCCAACGTCCGCAGTACCTTCGTTAACTCCAACGAGCACTCGCGGCGCTGAGGCCGACCGTGCAACGGCAGGCGGCTGATGATGCAGCGATTGTCGTCTTTGCCGGCGGTGACAACGAATTCGCCGGACTGGAGGCCGAATTGCGGCTTCAACATCGGTTCGTCGCCGAAAAGGACGATCTCCGCCCGGCGCGTGCTGGAGATATGCACCAAGGGCGTCGAATTCGTCTCTACTCGGTGCAGCCAGAACGAATCATTGAGCTGTTCTCCCTTAACCAGTTTATGATGCGGATTGAGGTTGCGCAGGGCCTGGAATGCCCCATAGCGAACCTCATCCTCTCGTCCTGAAGTCAACAATTCGGCCAGGCGAACGTGGCAAACCGCCTCGTCGAGCGAGGCCATGGCCGTCAACGCGAAAGCACGCAGCAGCGGCGAACGGGCCACGGCTTCGGCCAGTTCATTGCCGCCTTCCGGATCGCCCAAGTAGGCCAGGGCCTCGGCTGAACAGAAGCGCACCAGGGGATGTTTGCTTTGGAGACCTTTTTTCAGAGTTGCTTTACTGTCCTGTCCCAACGCTTCTAAGCGCAGGGCGGCGACGACCGTTTTCGCCGGATCGAGCAAGTCGTCAGCCAACCGCTGCCGATACGAGCGATGATCATTCCCCTTGTTATTCAAGGGATACGAGATCATGTGCGGATCGGGCGTATAGGGAATGTCGAGGACGACGCGGAGGAAACGCGGCGTATTGAGACGATATTGCGGCGGTACACGCAGGGTGATGCTGTATTTGTCGTGGGCCTCGGCCACCGACGTGCCAGGGTCGCCACGATAGCCGGCCTGGAACGTTTCGTTGATGCGAGCGGCCACCAAGGCGGCGACACGAGCATATTGCTCGTTGGGATTGAGAATAAGGCTGAACGTTGTGGGTGCTAGGCACCGTCCACCACCCCAGATGCGGCCGCGCTTAAGGCTGGCCGTTTCCTCCTCGTCATTGCTTCCCAAACCGACTAGCAACATGCCTTCGGCCACAACAAGCGGATGACCACGCAGCAAGCCGCGCGGGCCGTTCGGATCGGCGCTAGGAGCGAGGCGTTCGGCGAAGTCGTAATTGAACAAGTAACACTTGTGTAGATAACCGCCGCGTAAACTGGTGGCCCGACTGTTGCGTGGCAGGAATACTTCCAGATCGATAGGATCGCCTTTGCTGGCTCCTGGCGGAATCAGGCCGGATACGTACACCATGGCGTGATCGGGCGAGGTCATGATCTTGCGGATGTCCTGATAGCCCTCTTTGCGCAGCTCATTTTCCAGAATCTCCCGCCAACTATCCGGTGGGCAATCGCCGCCCGTGCCTTCCAAGCCAACCACCAGGCCGATGCCGCCGACAGGGATGGGCACGGCGTTGCCGACTGTGACTTTGTCGCGAATAGTTTCGATGGGATAATGGTCGTCGTCGTCGTCCGCCTGCATGCGCGTCTGCAAGGAGGTGCATCCGAGCAGCGCCGCAAGGGTGAGCAACCCGGCCCCCAGCACCCCCCGCACGGCCCAACGGCCGATGTCCCGCAGACGCGCGATCCTGGCACACCGATTCATGGCTTCGCCCCCGAAGGATGGCACCCCCCCTACGAGCCGGATGCCACCCCGGCTCATCTCCCCAATCCGAAAAGAAGACCTTAGAGGGGGCGAACCATAGAAATGCATCTGCTTTTTGTCAAGTCCGATTCCAAGGGAGCAGACGACCTTCTCGATTTTGTTTTCCGAAGCTCCTATGGCTATAAGGGGCTTAGTATTCCCACAAAAACGGGAAGCGTTGCGTCCGCTAATTCTTGGGTTTGTTTTCTTCACCAGAATAATGCAGGCGGCATTCGTGTTCGCGGCCGCGCACCACGCGCCGCCCTCGCAGGTCGCCGCGGGTTTCTGTGACGATGGTGCGCTGGCCGGAATGGGCCCCATCATGAAAAGCGATCACGACCCAATCGTGCATTTTGCCGAGGCGATGGGCCAACGCAGTGGTGGAGAACTGAGCGCGAAAGCGCCAGCCCTCGCGGTCGGCGACGTACAACGGCAGGTAAGACTCCTGTTCTGGATGGGAGCGGCGGGCCGTCTTCCTCGACAGGGCGTCGCCTTCAACTTGGCGGCGATATTCTGCATCAATGGCGAGAAGAACGGAGACGGACGGTTCATCCGAGATTGGCTCCGGCAGCCGGTTGCGCCGCAGCCGGCTCGCTAAAGCATCGAGTAAGCTGCGCAATCGCTTCGGTCCGATGCCGACCTGGGCCAATCGACCTTCTTGGGCGGCGCGTTCCACTTCCTCCAGAGTGGTGATGCCGAGTTGATCGTGCAGCCTGCGCGCCAACTGTCGGCCAATGCCCGGCAGACTGGTAAGCTGGCGATCCGGATCGATATGCCCAGCGTCTGGCCGCAAAGTGCGGAACTCGCCGGTGCGGACCAAACCCTCGATCGTATAAGCCAGGCTGGGGCCGACGCCCGGCAGTTCCTCCAGCCCGGCTCGGCCCTTGTCGTTGACCACCTCGGCCAGCGGCCGCTCTTGCTCCAGCACCGTCGCCGCCGCCCGGCGGTAGGCGCGCACCCGATAGATGTTGGCCGCCTCGCCCTCCAGGTAAGTTGCATAGTCGTTCAGCTTGCGTGCGATGGTTGCGTTGTCCATAATACCCCTCTATTTTGCATGACCGCCGCCATTCGTAATTATACTTATGTACAGTAAAAAGAAAAGCTCGGTTGCTCTTGCGACAAACGAGCGAATTCATAACAAGGTAAATATGAGCATCACGACCATCGTTTTCGACTTCGGCAACGTGTTGGGGTTCTTCAGTCATCGCAAAGCTGCCGAGCAGTTGGCCGCGTATAGCCCCTTGTCGGCCGAGGAAATCTTAGAGCGCTATCTTCTCGATCCAAAATTGGAGGACGATTTTGAATCCGGTCGCATGAGTTTAGCGGCGTTCCGGGCGTTGGTGCGGCAGCGCTGCCGCCTGACGTGCAGCGACGCCCAGCTTGATTGGGCGATTGCAGATATGTTCACGCCTAATGACGACGTGTGCGCCTTGGTGCCAGCCTTGAAACCGCGCTATCGTCTGGTGCTTCTGAGCAATACCAATGAACTGCACGCAGCCCATTTTCGCTGTCAGTTCGCCGGCACCTTGGCTTACTTCGACGCCTTGGTGCTGTCGTATGAGGTAGGCTTGCGTAAGCCGTGTGCGGACATCTACGTCCACTGTCACAAGGTTGCAGGGGCGAAGCCGCAGCAGTGTTTGTTTATCGATGACCTGCCGGGCAACGTCGCGGCGGCCCGCGCCTGCGGCTGGCAGGG
>OGCG01001466.1_pt1 | contig 11589 bp, 12 predicted proteins | sample 1570061 | NCBI WGS metagenome assembly OGCG01 (sample SAMN06268698, study PRJEB24515) | hot springs metagenome | isolation source: Joseph's Coat, Yellowstone National Park, Washington, USA | place: USA:Joseph's Coat, Yellowstone National Park, Washington, USA
CGTCTGCCTCGTACCCGAGAAGACCAGGCGGCTAATCCCCAGGCCTAAAGGCCGGGGCTTGCGCCGCCGGGTTTTCGGTCAAAGCGAAGAGGTTCATAGGACCTTCAAGCGGTTCATCAAGCCCTCGGGTTAGGATAGCAAGTGGAGGCACTCGTGGAGCTGGCTCCTTGGATTGATCACACGTTACTTCGACCCAATGCCCTTCCCGGCGAGATCGAGCAGGTCTGCCGGGAAGCCATCGAGTACGGTTTCTTCGGCGTTTGCATCCACCCCTGCTATACCGCCCTCGCTGCCCAAAAGCTGGCGGGTTCTCCCGTCCGGGTGGTGACCGTGGTGGGCTTTCCACAAGGAGCTCACCAGGGAAGCCTCAAGGCCCTAGAAGCGGCTCAGGCGGTCGCCCACGGAGCCCAAGAGATCGATATGGTTGCCCCCCTCTGGGCGATCGCAAGCGGGAACTTCGCCCAGGTGGAAGCGGAGGTGCGGGCGGTCCGCGAGGCGGTACCTCGGGCAACGCTGAAGGTGATCCTGGAAACTGGGTTCTTCCAACCTGACCAGATCGCTCAAGCGGCCGAGGCGGCGATTGCAGGGGGAGCTGATTTTCTGAAGACCTCCACCGGCTTCGGACCTCGAGGGGCGAGCCTAGAGGACGTAGAGCTGCTGGTCCGAGTTGCCGCCGGACGGGCCCAGGTCAAAGCTGCCGGGGGGATTCGGGATGCCGCTACCGCTCAGGCCTACCTCGAGGCCGGGGCCCGGCGGCTGGGCACCTCCAGCGGGGTCGCCCTGGTCCAGGGGCGTAAGACCAGCGGCTACTGATGGGGCATCTTCCCCCCCTGGTCCTGGCCTCGGCAAGCCCAAGGCGGGCTGCCTTGCTGCGCGAGCTGGGCTTACCCCTCCTCATCCAACCCGCCCACCTGGCCGAGGATCCCCAACCGCCGGCCAATCGGGCGGTCCAGGAGCTGGCTCGCCGCAAAGCTCAGGTGGTCTGGCAACCGGGCAGCTGGACGCTCGGGGCCGACACCCTGGTCGAGCTCTCAGGTCGCCTGCTCGGCAAACCAAAGACCCTCGAGGTCCAAGCCCGGTTCCTCAAAGCGCTCTCCGGCCGAAGCCACCTCGTCCACAGCGCGTTTTGCCTCATCGATCCACAAGGTGGCCTTCACGAGGGGCGCGAGGAGGTTCGGGTCCAGTTTCGAGAGCTGAGCGAGGCCGAGCTGAGCTGGTACCTGGCCTCTCAGGAGGGGCTCGATAAGGCTGGCGGCTACGGGATCCAAGGCCTCGCCCGAGTCTTCGTCAAGCGCCTGGAAGGCGACTACTATAGCGTGGTCGGACTCCCCATCGCTCAGCTCTGGGAAACTCTCTGGCGGGCCGGATACCTGGAGAGAGCATGAAGACGCGGCTCATCGGCTTAGGTCTTCTCGCCCTCGCCTTCTTGATGAGCGGGCTCACCCGCCAGGGCGAGGTGCTCTCAGCCGAGTTCTCAGCCCGCACCGCCCCCGTGCTGGGCATCCCTTACCGGCTCGGCCAGAACCTTCACCAAGCCCTCTCCGACCTCGCGCGCCGGAATCGCCTCGAAGAGGAAGTGCGCAACCTCCAGCAGGAGATCGAGCGCCTCCGGCAGGAAAACCTCAACCTTAGCCTCCAGGTTCAAGAACTCTCGGCGGTGACCAAGATCCAAGCTGCGGCTCCGGTGGGGGTCGAGACTGTCGCTCCGGTCATCGAGCAAAATCTCACCGGGCTCGACCGTACTTTGATCCTCGGTAAGGGGTATACCTCCGGACTCCAGGTAGGGATGCCGGTCGCCGCTCCGGCTGGACTGGTGGGAGTCATCACGGCGGTCACCGCCCACCAAGCGGTGGTTCGCACCCTGCTCGATCCCAACTCGGTGATCGGGGTCCGCCTCGCCGATGGCCCGGGCCTCGGAATCGCGCGCGGCGATCCACCGGATGCCCTAGAGGCTGAGTTCCCCCCCGAAGTCTCCCTCCATCTCGGGGAGCCGGTGGTCTCCTGGGCTCTTCGGGGACTCTTCCCTAACGGGATCTTGGTCGGCACCATCGCGAAGATCCCGCCCCTTCCTCCTGGAGGGCTCACGCAAACCGTGATCCTAAAGCCTGCCGTCCAGTTCTCCCTCCTCCAAGCGGTCGTGGTGTTGAGGCCCCTCTGATGCGCATCACCCTCTGGATCGTGCTCACCTTCTTCCTGCAAAGCCTCTGCTCAGGACTCCTGCCCGATCGAATCCCACCTCCCGACCTCGTCTTCTTAGGGGCTCTGGCCCTCGCTGCGGTGCTCCCCCCTGCCTGGGGGCTGCTCGCTGGGTTCCTCCTCGGCCTCGGTCAGGATCTCCTCTCTGCCGGAATTCCCGGCTTTCACGCCGCCGCGCTGCTCCTAGCCGTCTGGGCTTTCTATGGGCTGACCCGCTGGGTGCAGTGGAACGAGACCTTAGGCCGCTTCCTCACCCTTTTAGGAGCGTTTGTTGCCAAGTGGCTTGGCTACTTGCTCCTCGCCGATTGGCGCCATAGCCTAGTGGTGACAGGGGGGCTAGGCAGCGTCTTTCTAGGCGAGCTGCTCCTCACCCTGATCCTGGCCTGGCCCTTCTTCTGGCTTGCGCGGATCGTCCTGGGGGATCGACGTGAATAGTCGAGTCTACAGCATGCTGGGCTTTATCGCGGTGGTCTTCATCCTCTTCGGCCTCCGCTTGGGCCAGCTTCAGCTCCTCGAGTATGGGAAGTACGCGACGCTGAGCCGAGACAACTACCTCCGCCTGGAGAAGATCCTCCCGCTCAGAGGGAGGATCTTCGATCGCAACGGGGTGCTGCTGGCGGGCAACAAGCTTGTCGAGGAGCTCGAGTACCGCGGAGGACCGGTGCTCTACGAAGATCGGCTCCTCAGCTTGCTCAAGCTCAAAGCCCTACCTCAAGCGCACCAAGGCTGGACGGTGGTCTCCTACGACGTCCCCAATAAGCTGGTCCCCAGCATCGCCGAGCTGGTCGCCGGGCAGCCCAACCTCAGGCTGGTCCAAAAAGTCCGCCGCTACTACCCCCACCCCATCACCGGCTCGTTGATCGGCTACACCCTGCTCCCTAACGCCGAACAGGTCGCGGAGGGCTATAGCCCCGATCAGGAAGTGGGAGCCGCTGGCTTGGAGGCTTCCCTTCAGCCGATCCTGCAAGGTACGCCAGGGCTGAAACTCGTCGAGGTCAACGCCTACGGCCAGGTGATCCGGGAGCGGATCCTCCGCCCTCCCATCCCCGGTCAAGACGTCTATCTGACGATCGACTACCGCCTGCAGGAGGCTGCTCAAAAAGCCCTTCAAGACGCGATCGTCAACATCAACTACTGGCGCAAGGTCCACGGGCTTCCCTTTGTCCACGTGGTTCGCGGGGCCATCGTGGCCATCGACCCCCGCACTGGGGCAGTCTTGGCCATGGCCAGCGCCCCCAACTTCAACCCCAACCTCTTCACCCAGCGCCCCATCGACAGCGCTGCCGTGGAAGCGCTCCTCACCGATCACTACAGACCCCTTGAAGACCGGGCTGTCGAAGCCTATCCACCAGGTTCGGTCTTCAAGGTGGTCTCAGCGAGCATGTTCTTGAACGATGGCTACGTCACGCCCCAGACCACCTTTGACTGCAGCCCGTACATCATCTACGGGGGAATGGTTCGCCACAACTGGTGGCCTTACGACATGGGGCCTTTTAACGTCGAGCAGGCTTTGGCCCAAAGCTGCGATACCTGGTTCTACCAGGTCGCTGCCCTCCACCCGTACCGGGAGGTCGGCCAGCTCGCCGAGCGGGCTCGCGAGTTCGGTCTGGGTGGGTCCACCGGGTTGGAGCTCCCCGAAGCCTACGGCCTGGTGCCCACCATCCCCTGGAAGGAAGCGACACTCCATCAACCCTGGTACCCGGGCCAGACCCTCTCGTACGTCATCGGCCAGGATGCCCTTTTGGTCACTCCCGCCCAGATGGCACGGGTCTACGCCGCCATCATGATGTCGGGGCGGATACCCAGCCTCCGCCTCGTCCACCGAATCGGCGACCAGCTGGTCCCTCCCAAGATCACCCAGATTCCCGGCAAAGGCTGGCGGGCCATTCAGGCCGGTCTCAGGCTCACGGTCACCTGGGGAACGTCACACTGGCTCATGGGAAGCTTCCCGGTTCCCACCGCGGGGAAGACCGGCACCGCCCAAACCGATACCGGGCGCTATCAACGGCCCCAGGCTTGGTATGCGGGCTATGGCCCCACAGATCCCAACAGCCCCTTGCCCCCCCTGGTGGTGGTCGCCTTCTTCGAGCACGCTGGGGAGGGCAGCTACATCGCGATGCCGGCGGTCCGGCAGGTCATGGCCGCTTACTGGGGAATCGGGCAAAAGGCGATCTACAAGGAGGTCCACATCCAACCGATCCCCGACTCCCTCGCCAGCGCGGCACGGTAGAATAGATCTCGATGCGCATCGGCGCTACCCTCCAAGGACTCTCCCTGCGCCTCGATGGCGTGGAGCAGCCTGAAGAGCTGCGCAAAGCCCTTGTTCAGCTCCCCCCTGGCTTCCTGGCTGTGGAGGTTGCAGGTCCCTTGAAGCTGGAGATCTTGGAGGTCCTCCTCGAGGTGGGCCGGGAGCGCTCCTTCGAGCTCCGCCCTCCCCGCGGTCATGTCGTTCCTCCCCAAACCGAGGTGATCAACCGGACCCTCCGCTCGGGGCAGCGGGTCGAGGCCACCGGCACGGTGATCATCCTTGGAGATCTCAACGCGGGAGCTGAGGTCATCGCGGGAGGCGACATCATCGTTACCGGAACGCTCCGAGGTCTCGCGCATGCCGGGGCGTTTGGCGAGGAGAGCGCTTCAATCTGGGCTGGCCGCCTAGAGGCCAAACAGCTCCGCATCGCCTCGGCAGTTGCCCAAGCTCCCGCTGCTTCTGCCTCGCAAGGTCCCGAGCGGGCCCGCTTGGTGGAAGGTCAGATCGTGGTTGAACCCTGGACTAGTAAGCTCCCTGGACCACGTTGAGCAGAGGCTCCTGAGCGACAAAGCGGCGCAGCTGCTCGCGGACCAAAGCCCACGCGCGACGGATGAACTTAGGTCGGCTGATTCCCCCTCCGACATGAGGGGTCAGAAAGAGCCCCGGGGCCCGCCAGAGCGGATGCTCCTTAGGAAGCGGCTCGGGATCGACCACATCGAGGGCAGCCCGGATGTGCCCTGCTTCTAGAGCTTCCCTTAAGGCCTCGGTATCCACCAGCTTGCCCCGCCCGCCGTTGATGAATAAAGCACCCGGCTTCATGCGCTGAAAAAAGCTCCGGTCGGCAATCCCTTGAGTCTCGGGAGTCAAGGGGAGCAAGAGGATGACCACATCGGCCTGAGGCAACAAGCGCTCCAGGGCCTCGGGCCCGGCCACCCCAGGGCGCGGATGGCGGGCGACCCGCAAGATCTCCACGCCGAAGGGAAGAAGGCGCTGCTCGGTCGCCTCGGCAATCGAGCCATACCCGACGAGAAGGACCTTGGCGCCTTCGAGGTCGTCAAGGGGCAGAGGTTGCCAGCGCGCTTCCCGCTGGGCATCGCGAAACTCCGGAAACCGCTTCACCGAGGCGAGGATCAGCCCTACCATGTGCTCGGCCATCGGAATGTCGTGGACCCCCCGGGCATCGCAGAGCACCGCCCCTGGGGGGACCAGGTCGAGGATCCAGTCCACCCCTGCCGAGAGGGTCTGGATCACCTGAGGAGAGCGAAGCTGAGCGACGAGAGGCTCAAACGCTCTTCGACCGAAGGGAGCCACCACAAAAGGGGCCTCGCGAAAGGCTTCCGGGACCTCCCCTCCCCGGTAGATGTAGGCCTCGATCCCCGGCAGATCGATCTCGACGTCTTCGAGGAGCTCAGGAAGCAGTACCTTCATCCCATTCCTCCTTGGTGATCTCCATGAGCACATCCTCCCGAGGCACCCCGCTGGAGAGGCGCACTCCTGTGGCGGGAGCTACGCCCACCACCCGAAAGCCGGCCTTCTTGAAGGCTCGCTGGGCCCTCAGGTTGTGCTTGAAGGTCCGCAGCTTGACTTTCTCCAGGCCGACCCGATGGAAGGCGTAATCCAGCACCGCGCGAACCGCCTCCGTGCCGTAGCCCTTCCCCCAGCGATCCTTGGCCCCAATCAAAATGCCAAGCGTCGCCTCCTTGCCGGTCAGCTCATAGAGCTCGACGGTGCCCAACCACTCGCCCTCCTCGGAGAGGATCCCAAAGCCCAGACGATCCCCTCGGAAGACCTCGCTCATGACCACCCGCTTGAAGAGCCAAAGCGGCATGCGGAGAGGTCGGCTGCCGTTCCACTCGGCGATCTCGGGATCCCGGAAGCACTCGTAAAAGCGCCTCCACTCCTCCTCAGTGAGCCCCGCCGAGAAGGGTTTGAGGGTCACCCGGCCGAAGGTGGGCCAGTCTTGAACCATGCCCTTAGCTTAATCCCGAATTTAGGGATAAAGCCCTCGGAGGGCGCGGGCTTCCAGCACCCGGGTCGCCGCCACGATGTAGGCAGCCGTCCTGAGGCTCACCCGGCGCTCTTGATGGACCTGCCAGATGGCCTCAAAAGCTGAGCGCAGCACCCGTTCCAGCCGGGCGTTGATCTCCTCCTCGCTCCAGAAGAAGCTATTGAAGTCCTGAACCCACTCGAAGTAAGAGACCGTGACCCCCCCTGCATTGGCGAGGACATCGGGGACCACCAAGATCCCCCGCTCTTCGAGGATATCATCGGCCGCCGGGGTCGTAGGGCCGTTCGCCCCCTCCACGATGATCTTGCTCTCGACCCGCCAGGCGTTCGCCTCGGTGATCTGCCGCTCGAGCGCCGCTGGGATGAGGAACTCGCTGGGCACCTCGAAGAGGGCGCTAGGAGGGATGGGCTCGGCTTTGGGATAGCCCCGCACACCCCCATGCTGAGCCACGTGGGCGATGAGGTCGTATGGGTCGATCCCCCCATCGTTCCTGATCGCCCCGGTGACATCGCCGACCGCCACCAGGCGCACTCCGTGCTCGTGGAAGATCCGAGCCGCCGCATTGCCCACGTTGCCAAAACCCTGGATGACGACCCGGCTTCCCTCCAGGGGGAGACCGAGCTTCTGGGCAGCCGCGGCAGCGCAGACGAAGACTCCTCGCCCCGTAGCGTCCCGCCGCCCCAGCGAGCCGCCGATGGAGACCGGCTTGCCGGTCACCACCCCAGCCACCGTGCGCCCCACGTTCATCGAGTAGGTATCCATCATCCAGGCCATCTCCCGCTCACCAGAGCCCACATCAGGAGCTGGGATGTCCTTATCAGGGCCGATGATGAGCCCAATCTCCGAGGTATAGCGACGGGTGAGGCGTTCGAGCTCACCTGGAGAGAGCTGGTGGGGGTCCACCCGCACCCCTCCCTTCCCACCCCCGTAGGGAAGGCCGATGGCCGCATTTTTGATCGTCATCCAGCCAGCCAGAGCCATGACCTCCGAGAGGGTGACGTCTTGATGAAAGCGGACCCCTCCTTTGGCTGGACCCCGGGCGGTGTTGTGGTGAACGCGGTAGCCCTCGAAGTGAGCCACCGAACCATCGTCGAGATGGATCGGCACATCGACGATCAGGATTCGCTTGGGACGCTTGAGGTGATCGACGAGGACGGAGAGCTTACCGAGATAGGGAGTCACCCGGTCGATCTGGGTGAGAAAGATCTCCCAAGGACCGATGTTCTCTGCGGTGAGAAACGAAAGCGGTTGCGTCTTCATGCGCGCCTCGATCAAGGATAGACTCCTCTGAGCCGAGTCCCCTCATTGATCCGCTCGACAGCCAAAGCCCAGGTCGCGGTGCGGAGATCGCTTCCAAGCGCTTCGGCCTTGGCGATGACCGCTGCCACGGTCTGGACCACCGAGCTGCGAAGCTGTTCTTTCAGCTCAGGAGGTTCCCAAAAGAGCATGTTGAGGTCCTGCACCCATTCGAGGTAGCTCAGCACCAGGCCGCCACCGTTGGCCAAAAGATCGGGGATCACCTCAATTCCCCGAGAGCGGAGGATGCGCTCACCAAGCGGGGTCACGGGAGCATTGGCGCCCTCCACCACGACCCGGGCCTGTACCTCGGTGGCGTTGGCATCGATGATCCCCTCGATCGCTGCCGGGACGAGGTAGTCGACCGGAAGCCTCAAGAGCTCCTCGTTGCTGATGACCTGCCCCTTGGGCTCATCGAGATCGAGCCCCTTCGGATCGTAGAGCCCCCCGCGGGAGGTCGACAGGGCGACCACCTTGAGCCCGCGGGCTTGAGCAGCCTGAGCAACTCCCCGGCCCACACGACCCCAGCCCTGTACCGCCAGGGTCGCTCCTTCCAGGGGCCATCCCCGCCGATGGGCAAACTCCTCGAGGACCAAAAGGAGCCCCTCACCGGCAGCCCCCGGCAGCTCGGCACCCCCTAAGGCCACCGGCTTATCGGTGACCACCCCAGGCACCGTCTCCCCCACGTTCATCGAATAGGTATCCATGAACCAGGCCATGACCTGATCGTCGGTTCCCACATCCGAGCTCAGGATGTCGAGATCAGGGCCCAAAAGGTTGGTGAGCTCTGAAACGTAGCGGCGGGAGAGGCGCTCGAGCTCGCGGCGGGAAAGGAGCTTGGGATCCACTGCGATGCCCCCGGCTGAGCCCGAATAAGGAAGGTTATGGACCGCTGCCTTGAGGGTCATCCAGGCTGCGAGGCCAGCCGTCTGTCCCAAAGTGACCTGAGGGTGGTAGCGCACTCCCCCCAGGCTAGGCCCCCGGGTGATGTTGTGGACGACCCGATAGCCAGTGAAAAAGCGGACCGAGCCGTCATCCATCTTCACCGGCAAGGAGACCGTCACGATCCGACGAGGATGGGTCAGATACTCAACCGTGGAAGGGTGGGCCTGGCAGGCGCGGAGGGTCTGCTCGAGATGAGCGAGAAATTGCCCCCATAGGCCAGCCTCCCCAGGGGGTCGATATGCATCGCGCAGCATGGAATCACCAGAGGGAGTATACACCCAAGGTGTATAGCCCGAAGGCCCCTTTCGCGCTATCCTAGATTCAGATGAACCTCGATGCTCCCCGTATCCTGGTCCTCAACTTTAGCTTTGAGGCCCTAGGGCTCGCGAGCGTGCGGCGGGCGGTGATGCTGGTCATGAACGGCAGCGCAGAGGTCCTTGAAGAGAGCGGGACCTATCTCAAGACCTCGAGCGAGCCCTTTCCTATACCCAGCGTGATCCGGCTTCGCAAACTGATTCGCCGCCCCCCAGGGCGGCTTTCCCTTAATCGGAGGAACGTCCTCCGTCGGGATGGATATACCTGTCAGTACTGCGGCCGCCACGGGGGGGAGCTCACCGTGGACCACGTGATCCCTCGCAGCCGGGGAGGAACGACCAGCTGGGAGAATTTGGTCACCGCTTGCCGAAGCTGCAACCTCAAGAAGCGCAACCGCACCCCAGAAGAAGCCGGGATGCGCCTTTTGCGCAAACCGAGCCCTCCCCACCACAGCCTGCTCCTCATCGCCGATCTCACCATTCCCGAGACCTGGAAAGCGTATCTTCCCTAGCATGCTCACTCCCATCGAGAAGATCCTCTTCGCCCTTCTGCTCCTCGTCTCGCTGGCAACGAGCGCCCAGGGATTCCTCCAGATCTACCGGGCCATCCGTCGCGGTCGACCTGAAGCTCGCGGCAGCCTGGCTGAACGCCTCGGCCAGGCCATCTGGTTGGTCATCACCCAGAGGACGGTCTTCCGCAAACGACCCTGGGTCTCGTTGCTCCACGCCTTCGTCTTCTACGGGTTCGTCTACTACCTGCTCGTCAACGTGGTCGACCTCCTCGAGGGCTACTTCCCCTTCGATCCGCGAGGAGGCCTCTGGAACGCCTTCAATCTCATCGCCGACCTCCTGAGCGGGCTCATCCTAGTCGGCATCGTGGGCCTCATGATCCGGCGCTACCTCTGGCCCCGCAACCTTGAGTGGCCCTCCCGGGTGACCCTCCACGAGAAGGCCCGGGCCGGCATCGCGCGGGATTCAGCCATCGTAGGAGCTTTCATCTTCGTCCACGTGGGGAGCCGGATCCTCTCGCAGGCCAGCCTCCTCGCCCTCAGCCAGCCGGATCCATTCCAGCCTCTAGCCAGCTTCCTGGCTCGCGGCTTTCAGGGCCTCTCCCCAAGCTCGTTAGAGATCGTCTATCACCTCTTCTGGTGGCTCGCCCTGGGGAGCATCCTCCTCTTTCTCCCTTACTTTCCCCGCTCCAAGCACATCCACCTCTTTCTGGCCCCTCTCAACCTCGCCTGGAAAAAAGAGCGCCCCGGGGCTTTGGAACCGCTCGACTTTGAACGGGCCGAGGAGGGGCTAGGTGCCGCTCGCCTGGAAGACTTTCCCTGGCCCCGGCTCCTGGATGCCTATAGCTGCATCATGTGCAACCGCTGCCAGGACGCTTGCCCCGCCTTTGCCACCGGCAAGGCCCTCTCCCCCGCCGCTTTGCTGATCAGCGAGCGCTACGAGCTCAACGCGATCCGCCCCCGCTTTGCCAAGGGCGAGGCCAGCCCCCGGCCGCTCATGGAGTTCGCCATCTCTCCCGAAGCCCTCTGGGCCTGCACGACCTGCAATGCCTGCGTGGAGGTCTGTCCGGTCGGGAATGAGCCCATGCTCCATATCGTGGACATCCGCCGGGAGCGGGTCATGATGCAGGGGGAGTTTCCTAGCCAGCTCAACTCTGCGTTCCGAGGGATGGAGCGCAACGGCAACCCCTGGGGGCTCAGCCCTGCCAAGCGCCTCGACTGGGCAGAAGGGCTCAATGTCCCCACGCTTGAGGAGCGGCCGGAAGCCGAAGTTCTCTACTGGGTCGGCTGCGCTCCGAGCTATGATCCCCGCGCCCAGCGGGTCGCCCGGGCACTGGTCGAGCTCCTGAACCGCTCTGGAGTCTCCTGGGCAGTGCTGGGCCAGAAGGAGCGCTGCACGGGGGATGCAGCCCGGCGGGCCGGCAACGAGTACCTCTTCGCCCAGCTGGCCGAGGAGAACGTCCAGAACCTCAACACCTGGGCGAGCGCCCATCCCGAAGGGCGTATCCTCACCACCTGCCCCCACTGCTATCACGTCTTGGCCAACGAGTATCCCGCTTTTGGCGGGCATTACCACGTCGAGCACCATAGCGAGTTCCTCGCCCGCCTGCTTCCCGAGCTCTCCATTCAGGGCCAAGAAGAGCTCACCTACCACGACCCCTGCTACCTGGGGCGCCACAACGGCATCTACGACGCGCCGCGAGAGGTCCTCCAGCAGCTCGGCACTCTCCGGGAAGCCCCCCGCCACCGGGAGAACAGCTTTTGCTGCGGCGCTGGAGGCGCTCAGTTCTGGAAGGAGGAGGAACCGGGCAACGAGCGCATCGCCAGCCAGCGGCTTCGCGAACTCAAGGCGACCGGAGCTCAGACCATCGCGGTCGCTTGTCCTTTCTGCCTCCAGATGCTGAGCCAGGAGGAAGGGCCTGAGATCCTCGATCTTGCCGAGCTCGTCGTCCGCAACCTCCCACCCGCGGCCGAGGCCTAAACCTAAGGGCTCAATCTGCTCAGCGCCTGCTGGGCAGGGAGGTAGTGGGGGTCAAGCTTGAGGGCCTCTTGGTACTGGGCTTTGGCTCCGGC
>OGCG01001467.1_pt1 | contig 11585 bp, 9 predicted proteins | sample 1570061 | NCBI WGS metagenome assembly OGCG01 (sample SAMN06268698, study PRJEB24515) | hot springs metagenome | isolation source: Joseph's Coat, Yellowstone National Park, Washington, USA | place: USA:Joseph's Coat, Yellowstone National Park, Washington, USA
TACTTGTTCCTGACCTCTAGAAAATGATTCCATACGAAGCGGCAAGACCCAAAGTGCTTTTCCAGAAGGACTTTCTGACCCTCATCTGGATATAGTCTCACTTTGAGGGTCTTGATCATCGCTTACACAATTTTGCTGGCGATAATAAACTTTCTGGCTGACAATTCATCTCCTCCCTGAAGGTCGGAGCTTTCTTGCTCATATGTTGTAAGAGGAGGCATCTGAGGCCAAGTAGATGAGCGTCCCCTTAAGCTCCTCGGGGTTGCCGGGCCTGCCCATGGGGGTCCTCACCCTTATGTGGTTCATTATCTTTTCGTCTTTGAAAAGCTCGGTGGTCATCTCGGTAGCTATGTAGCCGGGAGCTATGGCGTTGACCCTTATTCCGTCCTTGGCGAACTCCGTCGCCAACGCCCTCGTCAGGTTGACCACTGCCCCCTTGCTCGCGTAGTAGGCCGCGTGCAGCTCGATGTTGCTCAGGAGGCCGGAAATGGAAGCTATGTTTATTATCCTCCCCTTGACCCCGTGCTTTAGCATGCTCCTTATGACGTATTTGCTGAACAGGAAGACCGAAGTGACGTTGGTGTCCATCTCCTTCTGCCAGCTTTCCCTGCTCAGCTCCGTGGTAGGGCTGTGTATCGTCATGCCCGCGTTGTTCACGAGTATATCTATTTTGCCGAATTCTTCCTCGGCCCTTTCCACCACCTTCACTATGTCTTCTTCGGAGGTCACGTCGGCCCTAACCGGTATTACTCTCCTCCCCGTGCTCGAGCTTATCCTCTTGGCGTTCTCGGTTAGCCTTTCCTCCCTTCTGGCGCATATGACGACGTCCGCCCCGGCCTCGGCGAGCGCCTCGGCGAAGCTGACGCCCAGGCCGCTCGAAGCCCCCGTAACTATGGCGGACTTACCCCTCAAGCTGAACTCATCGAGGACCGATGACATGTGGCCACGACGCCAGCGCTTTTAAGGAAAGCGACAAAAAACGGAGGAGGAGGGAAGTTTAGGTCCTGGCAAAGGGTGGGCTTGCTTACTCATTTGCACGAGGAAGGCTTTCTTTTCTTTCGCGTCCCCTTGGTGAGCCGGCGATCGCGATATATCGTGCGGTCAGCGGGACCACGGGATACCTTTTCCCTTTCGCCGACCTACGGCCCCACACCGGCTCCACTTGCGCCTTAAGCCGCCTTGAAAGGTATGACGTATGGCCCGTCGGGTATCGCCACTACCCTGTTTCCGCCTGCGAGCCTCAGCGCCGTCCGCAGGGCCTCGTCGAAGCTCGAGGCGGGTATCATGTTGAGTTCCTCTACCTCCTTTTCGGTCACTCCCTCGCTGAATACCACCACCTTTTGCTTTAGGAGCACTTGCTCGAGCTTCTGAACCTGCCACTGGTCCCTTATCGGCTCGTCCTCCTTAATGTGCTCCAGGATCTGCGCTGGGTTCTTGCTGTAAGAGGCTAGCTCCCTGAAGCTTTCATGCCCCACCCCCTCCTGGCAGCGGGAAAGCACCACTATGACGCCTCCCCTCTTCGTCACCCTCGCCGCCGTGGTGATACCCTTGACCGCCTGGTAGAGGTTCAGGTCCAGGGGCGCCCCACCGTTCGTCACCACGGTCACGTCTGCTTCGAACGGGACCGCGACCCTGCCGAAGGAATCGTACTCCTTGACGCCCGCCAGGTGCGCCTGGTACGGGTCTCCCGAAAACGCCTTGATCACCCTCTTTTGCTCGTCGAGCAACACGTTCACTATGAAGCGAAATCCCCTCACCATCTTTGCTGCCTCCACCATGTCCTCGTGTATCGGGTTGCCCTCGAGGTACCCGTAATCCGCACGGGGGTCACCTATCTTGTCGTAATCGTGGTTTTGGTAAACGGTGCCCGTGGACGCCACGCCGGGGAGAAGGAGCTTCCTACCCCCGCTGTAGCCGGCGAAGAAGTGGGGTTCTATGAGGCCAGTCCCGATTATCAGGTCGGAGGAGGCGACCTCTTTGTTCACGTAAAACTCGGTGCCCCTGGAAGTTTTTCCCACGTAGACCGCGTCCTCGGCGTCTGAGTCGTGCTCGATCACCGAGTACTCCTCGTATACCTCGTCGCCCACCAGCTCCCTGAGCGCCTTTTCGCCGGAGGGCTTGTGCAGACCGTTCGCGACGAAGACCTTAATTTCCTCCTTTTTCACCCCTGCCCTTTCCAACTTGGGGAGGAGGACGCCCAGCAACTCGCGGTTGGGGGTTGCCCTTGTCTTGTCCGTTATCAGGACGGCCACCTTTTTCCCTTGAACGGGGAATTCCTCTAGCCTAGGCCCCAGCGGGCTCTCCAAAGACGAGGAAATGGCCTCGCGCGCCCCTTCCCCCGAGAAGCCCTCGGGCAGCCTTCCCCTGACCACGTAAGCGTCATCTGGCAGCTCGACTTCCATGCCCTTCAAACCGTAGGGGAGGCGAACTAACATGGATTTTGAGCTGGCACGGCTTAAAAAGGTAGCAGGGCCATCCATCTTTCCCTCGGTTTTGCGTTGCCGCGACTTCCTTAAATCCTCCCGCGCCTCGATCGCATGCTATTCAGAGATAAGCCGATATTCAACCAGGTGGTGACCGTTTTCAGCTACAAGGGCTTCTCGTTTTATTCGATAAAGGGGAAGGCGGATAAGTCGGTCGGGAGCGCCTTCACGGCTTCCTTCAAGGCGGATCCGTCCAAGGAAAGGTTGGCCTTCAGCCTCAAGGGGGCGGTGACCGCCAACGGCCAGGCCCTGGAGGAGAAGGACATGGCTTACGTGCCGGTGAATTCCGCGCTCGATTTGGTCGTCCCGGACGGCTCCGTGGCCTACGTGGCCGAGGCCGCCGGCACGAAGGCGTATCCGGCCTACGTGAAGAGGTTCAAGGAGGTCAAGCCGTTGACGGTGGGCCTCCGCAACTATACCAGGCTCGTAAGGACGATGTTGGGGGAGGGGGACCCCGCCAACAGTTTTTTGGCGGGCTACACGGACGAGCTCCCAGGGGAGTGGAGCAGTTATCCCCCCCACAGGCACGAGGGGAAACCGGAGGCCTATGTGTTTTACGGAGTTAACCCAGGCTTCGCGGTTCAGGTCTCCATGACAGAGGAGGGGGAGACGGCATACGTGGTGAGGGATTTCGACGTTTTCCTGGTAACGGGCGGGTATCACCCGCACGCGAGCTCGCCTTTGACGGGGAGCGGCTACGCCTGGGTGATAGCCGCGCCCGAGGGGGAGAGGAAGCTCGAGGTCGAGGTTCACCCCGACTTCAAGGGGGAGGACTTCGGCAAGTCCCACCTGACGGTCAAGCGAAGCAAAGGTGACGGGCGCTTCCCCTTTAGCTTTTCCGGTGAGGAGCAAGGGGAAAACGGGCGGGAAGGGTTAGCTCTGGTTTTTTTACCGTTGCTGAAGTGGGATGCGCGAAGTCTACCTCGCGTCTCGCCGAGGGGCCGCGGCCAGCACCCTTCTCCACGCGGGGTAAAGGTCCCAAAGCTTGGCCGGCCTAGACGTGTCCTTCAAGTAATACAGGGCTTCCGCCGAAGGCTTGAACCCGTCAACGAAAGAAATGGGGACGTACCTTTTCCGTGCCGAGGCCAGGGGAAAAGCGGACGGTGAAAGGGCAGGGCTCACCCCAAGTGCACCCGCACTCCCACTTCCACCTTCCCCGCTTCCACCCTCTTTCCTTCCCCCTCCCTCGGTGCTCATCCCGTAGGCCGCGCTCTCCCCCTTTTTGAGCCCCTTGACGGCCTCGGCCGCCAGGGCCATGGTATCCGCCCTATCGCTCTCTATGGGAGGCACGCACCTGTAAAGGATACCGGGCCACTCGAACCTGGCCCTTATCCCCTCGGCGCCCAACAGGTCCTTGACCACTTGCCCCGCGCTCGCCTTTTGGTAATCCTTTGCCTTGGTCAGCCTTCCCCTTTCCCGATCAAGCGTCAACCCCTCAGCTACGGCGATGACTGCTTTCCCCCTCTTGGCTATGGTCCTCTTCACCTCCTTGACCACCTCGTCGGCCTCGTAATCGAGTTCCGGCAGCAGGAATAGGTCGGGCGAAGAGGGACCGGCCAGCCCCGCCGCCAAGGCCAGCCACCCCGCGTCCCTCCCCATGGTTTGGATCACGTCCGCTTCTACGTAACCCAGGTAAGAAGAGGAGTCGTAGCGCACCCTCAGCGCGATCTCAGCCGACGCCCAGGCGGCCGTGGGGTAACCTTGGTCGTGATGCATCGGTCCCATGTCGTTATCGACCGTCTTGGCTATCAAGGCAACGGGGGCGTGGATCGAGGAGGCGACCGAACCCAAAAAGGCGGCGGATCCCTCTCCTCCCACGACCAAAAGCGCTTCGAACGGTAGGGACTCCAGCGCCTCCCTGAGCTGGGATTCGGGAAGCTTGTCCCTGAACGTCACTAGGTAGGGAGAGGGGGAAAGGGATAACCTCTTGAGCCAATTCCTATCCCTCCTCATCTTCACGTAATTCTTGTTGACCACGCCTGCCCAGCCACCGATAGCGCCCCAAAGTTCGCAGTTTTCATCGCAGGCCAGCGCCGCCCCCGCCAGCGCGGCGTTTGAAGCGGGGGAGGGACCGCCGGACTGCACGAAGAGTATCTTCATAAGGAGGGGCGCGTTCCCCACTTAAGTCTTTATGACGGCGTAATCGCGGAGGGCAGCTTGAGTTGGTCACCCCTGGTTAGACTTCGCACGAGGGCAGGTCAAAATTAAACGGGCGAAAGAGGAGCGACGATGTCGGATAAGGATCCTCTTTTGTTGAGAGCAGGAGAGGGTAAGAAGCAGCGAAGCGAAATGAAGTGAAATGAAATGAAGTGAAATGAAACGAGGTGAAGAGAAGAGAAAGGTGTAAAGGTCCTGAGGTCATCCACCTTATGTCGAAATCTGGAGCTGGGAAAGTTTCGGCTTCTTCTGGGTCTGCGAAGCTCAAGATCGGCTTCATAGGCTTGGGGATAATGGGAAGCGGCATGGCCACAAACCTATTGAAGGCCGGTTTTCCCCTCAAGGTATACAACAGGACGAGGTCGAAGGCCGAGCCCTTCGCCAAGATGGGGGCAGAGGTGGCCTCCAGCCCCGCCGAGGCTGCGTCCGGGTCTGACGTGGTCATAGCCATAGTGACTGATGGGCCTGACGTAGAACAGGTGCTGTTCGGCGAGGAGGGCGTCGTGAAGGGCGCCAGGAAGGGGAGCGTTTTCGTTGACATGGGCACCAACTCGCCGGATTACGCCAGGAGCTTCGCCAAGAGGTTGGCGGAGAAGGGGATTGAGTTTTTAGACGCCCCAGTCACCGGAGGCGATAAAGGGGCAAGGGAAGGGACGCTCACCATAATGGTAGGTGGCAAGCCCGAAGTTTTCGAGAGGGTGAAACCCGCCTTCGAGGCCATGGGCAAAACGATAGTTCACGCTGGGGACGTCGGCTCGGGGCAGCTGCTGAAGTTGGCGAACCAGATCGTCATAGGTGAAAACATGCTGGCCCTAGTGGAGGCAATGACCATGGCCAAGACCGCCGGGATAAGCATGGAATCGCTCTTTCAGGTGCTTTCAAGCGGGGCTGGAAACTCCTTCACGGTCCAGAGCTACATGCCCAGGATAATGAAGGGGGATATGGAGCCCGGCTTCAGGGCGGCCCATCTCAGGAAGGACCTCAAGTACGTCATAGACGCCGCCCACTCGCTGAGCGTTCCGCTGCCGGGGGCCGCCCTGACCCTCGAGCTCTACAACTCGCTTTGCGCCCGCGGGATGGGGGAAAAGGGGACGCAGGCCCTAATAAGGTTCTACGAGGACGCCATGAAAAAGGGGTAAGGCCTGCTGTACAGAGCAAGGGGCTTCCGACGAAGGGGAAAAGTGAGGAACTGTGAGAGGGAAGCCGACCTCTTAGAAAGGCATCGGAGAGCGCGACAGGATCGGTTGAATTAATTGATGGATTGGGCTTTGGGCTGTGGGAGAGAGGCGGGCGAGGGCCAAAATGGTCGCTACTACTCAACGACTAGGAATGCGTTGTAACTTCGTTCCGATTTTATCCGCTCGTATAGAAGACGAGTTCGAGGGTTCTTGTGAGGAGGATTAATCCAAGGGTTTCCGTGTTCTACGTCGCTCCTTCCTTTTTTTGTTTGGCTGGCTGGCTAGCTAGCTGGCTGGCGGCCGAGTTCGCCGTTTCGAGGATTTCTTCTTTGCATCCCTTTGCGCTAGAAGCTCGTTTACTGCCGAGGCGCTAACAGCGCTCGTGCTGACCCCGGTGCACTTAACGGCCGCCGTGGCCTGGGCGAAATCCAAGTAGTCCTCGATCTGTTCGACCGTGGAAGGTAGCCCTCCCTTTGAGGTCTTCTCGATGAAGCCCGCCACCAGCGCGTCCCCCGCGGCCGTGGTGTCTACCACATCGTTCACCTTGAACCCCTCTTGGAAGATGACCTTATTCCCGTAGTCCCACGAAGCGTGGACTCCCCCTTCTTCGCTCACCAGGGCCAGCTTCACCCCCGCGCGCGATATGGCGGAGGCTGAGGCGGCAGGCTCTGCGAAACCCGTTATTTGCGCTGCCTCGTCCGCGTTTACGTGGAAAACGTCGATGAAGGGAAACGCTGGGGCGACGTAGTCCCAGCCGAGCCCTTGCGGCCGCACAAGGTCGCCGAAGGTGATCGCCCCCGCCTTCCTTGCGGCCGCGTAGGCCTCGGGCAACCGCGCGTCCACTTCGCCCAGTATGCCGCTCGCCAGGTAAAATATGGACGGAGAAAGCTCTTTTACCGCTTCAGCCAGGAATTCAAGCGAAAGCGAGGAGTTTGCCCCCGGGTCGGCTATGAACGCCCTATCTTTGCCCTTTTCTTTGAGTATTATGGTTTTTCCCGTGCTTCCCGCGACCTCTTGAAAGATGGTCTTCACTGAGAAGGAGCTAAGCGCCCGGCGTATCAGTTCGGCGAAGGCGTCGTTTCCCACTGCCCCGACCACCGCTAAGTCGTCGCCGGGGTGGCCAAGCCTGGCCAGCGTCAGGGCTATGTTGTCCGGGTGCCCGCCTGGGTTCGCGGAAACCCTCCAGTACAGCAACTCCCCCGGTCTGGGTAGGGCGGCCAAATCGACGGCCGAGATATCCACCATTAGGAAACCCGATAGGATGATCACATGGTTGAGTTCGGCGACGCGATATAAACTTGCTGGGGGTTTATTCCCTGCGGCGTTTGAAGGCGGCTCTTAGCCGAACCATTGCGTGGGAATGACGAGCGGTCGCTGGAGCGATGCTTAAGGCTTTGTCCGAAACAAGGCCGGGATTGGGAACCCGTTTCTCATGGCGATCGGCTTCATAGCGAGGAGTTGTTTGTTGCCCTTTGGCGGCGATCCGCGGGAGAACTGAAAGGAATTCGAAGCGTGAGGCTTTATGAGCAGCGGTTAGCTTGGGCCGGTCTCCGCCATGTAGAAGCCTTAATTTGAGGCAGGAGCACGGTGGGAGTCGGCGTGTCGCCAAAGTGCAAGTTCTCCCAGTATCATGCCAGTTTTACTCTTTTGCTGCCGCGTAGTTCTCCAGCTGAAAGTCGTAGTTTGGTAGTAACCGTCTTCGTCGTCTTTAAAGGCTCGCGCATTTTCTGTGTTTCTAACCGCTAGGGTTATGTGCGTTTGGGTTTTTGTTGCGCCGGTCGTGCGGAACGAGCCAACGATAATGGAGCAAGGCCCGTCGGATCTTCTTGAGCCAGCTTTGCCTTGTGTCTTATCTCATCGCGTCCCTGGTCGGTACTTATTTTTTATTACTGACGTCTTCAGACGATGGATCTTCTTAATCTCGTAGGCCACGACGGTTGGAGACCGGCTTCTTGGTGAGCGAAGTGCTACTTTTGAGGAGGTTCGGAGTGCGCCGCCAAAGCTGAAGATAAGTCGAGTTCCCTGCGTAGAGATTTTTATAGTTATATTCAATCGAGTTTTGAAAAGTAACGAATTATATCGGCGTATATATTTAGTTGTGTTTTCCACGGGGTTGTTGCGTGATAGGGATGACTGGGAGAAGAGGGGAGGTAGGATCGACGCCTTCTACTACTGCCCTCACCTCCCAGAAGAGGAGGGGGTGTCCCTGCAGGAAGCCGAAGACCGGCCTTATAGAGAAGGCCGTCAGGGACTTCGACGTCGACCTTGGGAGGTCGTGGGTCGTCGGCGACTCCCAGGCCGACGCGGACCTCGCCAAAAACGCCGGGCTGAGGAGCGTCATAGTGAGGAACGGAACGGTTAAGGGGGATTACAACGCCGACGACTTCTACGGAGTGCTCAGGATAATAAGGGGTCATGCGCGAGCTTCCTTAGCCAGCGGTGCTCGTTTACGGCTGTCTTCTGCGTGCCGGCGCTCCTGAGGATCCTCAGGACCATCAGCGTACGCGCGGCTAAGTTAAGCCCCTAGCCATAAAGACGTCGGAGGCCCCTCTGGGATCGCGCTTCAACGGCACGGGGGAGTAGGGTCATGATTCCGCTCTTTCCTATCAAAATGCCTAACCGCAGTGCAGGGTTCTCCAGTTCGCGCGCCCGAAGGGCCGGTTCGCGACGGAGGTTGGCTCAAGTAGCTGGCCCAAGACCCCTTCAGGCAACTTCGGGTGCTCGGGTCGCCTTCTCCATGCGGGACCCAATCACACACCATATCGAGGCACCTCCAATCCATATGCTTTCTTCAGAATGCGTGTTTAGATGAGATTGGTTCCCGTTGATGCAACCCTTGTGCAAGATGGTTTAGGAAGGTTCTTATCAAGTAGTATCAGTTATTACTCTTGATTTATCCTACAGCACTTTGCGCACGCGGGAAAAAGCTTCCTCTCATCTTGTAGCCTCCTGAATTGCCACGCTTTCTCCCCGTTCCACATGTCTTCTATTGGCGTTTGTTTCACATTGCCAAGCTTGAACTCGCTAATCCAGGCATCGGGGCAGAACATGACATCCCCATTGGCCCTCACGACGATGCTCGTGTAAGAAACGACGCACTTCTTTGCCTTACTGAACTTCGGATCCTTGTAGTACTTGAAAACGCTTTCGCCGTGGAGCCTCGGGATTATGCGAACGGGGGTTTTGAAGCTGGTACGGTATATGGTATCAAACTGGCTTTCGAGGGTGGCCAATTCTTCATCTGAAAAAGGTTCATCTAAAACGTGGGAGTACGCGCCGAAGTCCACAATGCCAAAAGCTTTCCTCAGGAAGTCAAAGTGCTCATCGGCGGTGCGCTTGTCCGTCCACCAAAGGTTTTGGATTTTTATTTGATCCAGACCTAATCCATCTAGCTCCTTCACGAGGCGCACCAAATCTCTCAAGTTCTGATGACTAACCGTCGTGTTAACAGAAAGTACTGGCCAGTTTTGTTTGTTTGCCTTTCTATACTCCAAGAGCATCTTCAAGGCTCCGATCGTTTTGTCGTAGTTGCCCTTACCGCGTATCTCATCGTGGGCGTCCTTGAGACCGTCCACCGAGAATGTCAGAGATAGGTTTTTGAGGCGGCAAAGCCGACGCGCGAGCTCGTCTGTTATCAGGGTCCCGTTGGTAGTAAGCCCAATGGGGAGGCCTTTTTCTTCCGCGTACTCTAGTAGCTCGATGGTCTCGCCCCTTATGAAGGGCTCCCCGCCGCTCAAGTAAATCCCAGGGCGGTACTTAGCGACCTGATCGATCACGCTTTTCATGGTCTCAAGGCTCATCTCCTGCGTTATGAGCGGTGACTTCTCCTCGATGAGCTTCGGTCCGACGCCGTTTTCTCCCCACCACCAGCACATTTTGCATCTCAGATTACAGCGGATAGTGACCTCTATGTTCACATCTTTTATGCGGGGGAGTTTGCCGTAAGGCCGTCCGTTCTCTAAGTCTACTCCCCTTATGTACCAGTTCTTGGCCCTCAAGAGGAGGTCCGCAAGACTGGGGTTCAACCTGTATGCATAGCGCTCCAGCGCGACGTAAGCGCGGATCCCTCTGCGCCCGATCACCAAACTATCCCCGAGGTTCCTGGCGTGCCATTTAAGTTTATGTTTTGAGGTTATGTCGCGGCGCCGCACGATCTGCGCTGTTCATCCATCTCGGCCTTGTTGGTCCGTCCACCGCCCTCTCCCAGCAACTGTGAAACGGAAATTTCCACTGTGGAGAGTGGCCGAGGAGTACCATGGCGCCATCGCGGAGAGGGGGTAAGTTACATAGTGCCCAAGTTCGTTAGCCATCTGGAAGTGGGGAAGAGGCTATTTTACCCGGTTCTAGTGACGGGCATGCGTCGCCTAAGGTTCAAGTCCAGGATAGGGTTGTAGCACCTCGGGAAGAAAAAAGGAAAGGCGACCCTCTACCGAGGGGTAGACGGAAAGACGAGCGTTCGCCGGCAACGGCACTGAAATAAGAAGCGGAAATGAGGGGGACGTAAGCGAAAACCGCGACAAATACTTATGAGGCCAGACCTGAAAGCGTTGGCTTGTTGAACATAAGCGACGAGGTCGCGAAAAAGGTCATCGAGTCCGCGGAAGGGCTGGGGATGAGCGTTGACGCGTACGTCGAGTATTTGGTCGCGAAGGGGGCGGCGAAGAGGAGGATCGGCCTCCTCCCCCTTGGAGTTCAAGGCGATCGGGCAGGCCATCGCCGAGGCGGCGCTGCGCACCTTCAAGAGGAACTTGGTCGTGTACAGCGGGGGCAAGGACAGCACCGTCGTGCTGCGCTTCTTCCTGGACGCCTCTTCCGCTGGGGGTTTCGACGTGGTCTTCATAGATCACTACATGCACTACGACGAGACCCTCCTCTTCTTACAAAGAGTCGAAAAGGAGTGGGGGGTAAAGGTGGTCTTCAAGGGTAACGAGAGGCTGAAGGGTTACAGGTGCGGAGAGGAGGTGAGGGTCGACGACCTCGACCCCTTTGACAGGGCGGAGCTCCTCAAGATGGGCTGCGCCTCCTCAACCTTTAAGTATGCTTTGAACAACCCCGCTGCCAACCACCTCCTCAAGACCGTCCCCCTGAGCGAGTTCGTGAAGGAGGGGAAGTACGAGGGGGTGGCCGTGGGGATAAGGTGGGATGAGAACCCGGCCAGGGCCGGCGAGGTGTTCTTCAGCAGGCGCGCCGATCCTCCCCACGTCAGGGTGCACCCCATCCTCCCCTTTTTGCGAAGCGCTTTGTGGAGCTCGGGCGAGGCAAGGGCGCAGCACGCGCACGCGGGGTCGCCTTGTGGCCGGGCCCGCAAAAGGTGTTAAACGGCCTCCCTGCTCTTGGTCCCAAGCCTCGGGGAGGTGTTGCCCCGATCGTCGCAACCTTAACGGAAATCGCCCTTCTGCGCGAGGCCGTCGCCGGGATACCTCGGCGATCTCGGCGATTTCCCCTTCGGTGCGCCCTTCGTCCGCGGGCTCCTCGAAGGGCTTCTCATCGAATTCCTTCTTCTCGGACGGCATAGCGAGATGGACCAATGAGCATTTAGAGGGCGGCGGATCGATGAGCGAAGTGAATCGATGAGGGGAAAATGTATCGATGAGGAAATGTATCGATGAGGCGGAAATGACGCATTGAGCAAATGACGCATTGAAGGCGAAAATGACGGATTGAGGGACTAAATGCCGGAGGAATAATGACCCAATGAGGGAGGAATAATGACCCAATGAGGGAGGAATAATGACCCAATGAGGGAGGAATAATGACCCAATGAGGG